>Ga0209149_1002128_pt1 | contig 10836 bp, 7 predicted proteins | sample WorMetTyACAVOLI2_FD_187423 | JGI IMG/M metagenome (GOLD analysis project Ga0209149, IMG submission 187423) | Marine gutless worms symbiont microbial communities from Max Planck institute for Marine Microbiology, Germany - Olavius algarvensis... ...
GGATGCACCGTTTGGCCACAGTGCACGCGCGTGACAACCAACCAACCAACGACCAACGACGTCACGACACAGCCTATCTCAATAAGCGCCTCTTTTACTAACGTAAAGTGAGGCGCTTAAAAACTGTTTTAATTGAACTACTGTGTTGTAGTTGCAACGTATTCTATTCTTGTTAGCGTGTGTACGTATTCTTCAAATAATAGAATATACGTACGCTACGTATCCTCGAGCCTTGGACCACCCTATAGTCAATAGCTACTTCCAGTATCAAGCGAGTACCCGAGTACTCGACAAGAATACTCGACAGAGTACTCGACCAGTAAAACGCTCGATTCGCACAGCCCTAGCGCCATCACGTCATCGATTGTTGACGGCAGTCGGCGCCGCAGCAGAGCAGCGTCTCAGCGGCGAGCGAGCGGCGCCAAGCCAGCAGTGATGGGCGGACGCAGACTGTCGACAACTCACGGCAGATGTTGATGTGATACGCACATCACTGCCGACCCGACGAGACGACAGCTCGACGCACCGGCATACATCATCATTCATTTGCATCTAGACGTCGTCATCTCCGCCGTCGCCAATGCCTCGGCGTTCCCGAGGCCACGGCCAGGGCCTCAGTATTTCACATGAAAGTACGACCATTACAGGCTTCTGCAGTACGGTAACTGAACTGTGAAAACAAATAGACGTAATTTTCTTAGGTCTACTCATATATATGAGTAGATATATATCTTCTCTCTCTTCCGTCAGTCATTGGCTGACGATGAGGTTGCCGCGATAGGACGAGTGTAAGTCTCGAAAATACCGTGAAGGGGCCATTCAAAAAATATGTCACACTTTTTGACCAAATTTAACCCCCTCTCCCCTCTGTCACACATGGCTGACCCCCCTATCAAAAATATGTCACAAGCCACAACCCCCCAACCGCCCCACAGTATGCATCTTACTGATTTTTGCACCAGAATTACCATGCCCATCAAAATTTATTCATCTACACATATATAGATGTTTGTTTTCATGTATTCATGCTCAACTGCATCCATTCATCACAAGCATTTCAAACATTACTATGAACAAATTCACAGTTGGCCATGAAACAGTGTCTTGAATGACAATGGTGAGAGTCAATGTGCAAGAGCTTGCAAACACTGGAACCAGTCTTATAGGCCTACAACTTTTACTATCCAGTTTATTTCGTGCTGTCTTAGTTCATATTATATAATGTGAGTAAGTAAGTAAGTAAATCTATAGTCATTATGCAAATACCGTATACATTGTTATTTACGAAAATTTAACGTCATTATAAAATTTCACAGGCGTGACATCACGCATTGCAAAACTCCCCCCGCCCCCTGTCACACTTTGTCACACTCCATCTGACCCCAGCCATATTTTTTGAATGGATCCAAAAAACGCACGAACGGTAAATTACCGAGAACATTCGGCGCCCTTGTAGTGACTCGGCGCCCTTGTAGTGACTTTATGGACATGTTACGGCGCTAAGTCGTCGTATTATTAAGCGCCTCACTTTACGTTAGTAAAAGAGGCGCTTATTGAGATAGGCTGTGTCGTGACGTCGTTGGTTGGTTGGTTGGTCGTTGGTTGTCACGCGCGTGCACTGTGGCCAAACGGTGCATCCTAGGCCTATAGTTACTATGGAACATCAATAGGAAACCCTACCCCAGGAATTCAATGGTACAACTTTTGACCCCCTGGGGTGACCTCTAACCGGGGAATGGGCCCCCTGTGAGGCGCTTTTTGTTTTGTCAAATTACTTTGACCTCTTGTTGTTATTATTATTATTATTATTCACGGTATACTACCGGAGATTTACTGTAAGGGAAAACAGCGTACGTCATTTCTCTCTGTCTCTAGTTACGTTTACTGCTTCTCCAATACTGAGCTCCATCAGTTTAACGTCTTCTTTTATTTATTATCTATCAATTTCTTCGGTGTCTTCTTCTCTTTCTTCTTCCTTTAGTATAACAGTACGTTGCCCTAGATGGCAGCTTTCTTTCATCCATTCGTGAACATGACAGAATCAGGTAAGTCTTCTTACATGCCCACATGTTGCGTTTGATGTTGATTCAATGCAGCTGTGTTCGTACGTGTTGGCATAATACAGCTGAGCTAAGCCTAATACGCTGTCAACGTCATCGTCAATATTGGGTAAAATTTCTCCTTGTACAACACGTGAACTGCACTGTGAGTGATTTTGTGACCTCGTCACCAGTGTACAATGATCTATCGCCGTCTAGTGTTGTCCTGTAGTGTAGTAAGTACAAAACTGCCAAGTAGACATTTGCCAGGCCATAGATGGAGTCGCTGTCAGAATCGTCACATCTCAATGCTCTGTACAGATACGCCTTGGACAGTTCTATCTCTATCAGCCGCACAGTGCTGCGTGAATTCGTCGCAACGACTTTCATCAACATGGCGGCTTGACTTAACGACAATACACTGCTGTGTCGTGCTCTGCGACAACGACGTGCATCATTAGACTGTTGTCATGTCGTCGCTAAAACGTCCAATAATTCGTCTCTTAATGTGATGTTTCTTAGTTTGCGGGCAATGTGCAGAAACGTGACTGCAGTAAAGTAAACCGGTAAACATCGATGCGCCTTTGCTAGTTCTTTCATCCACAACAAACATGATCGCAGAGTTACAGAGTGGCGAGGTACGTGATCTGTAATGTAAAACTGACACGTTGTGAACCAAACCAAAAACTCGAAAGGCGCCATCGCTGATCTCTGATCAGCAACCGCTGAAAGCGCCCTCTGTAGTTTTGTAGCCGTACTGATATCCTCAAACAACCGTGAAACAGAGTCAGTACAAAGCTGAGCACATGCATATAAATAACTGTTAATAAACCACTCGACTAACCACGCTTCCGTTATTGACGCTAATTTGCTTGCAGTTAATTGCGTCGGTCAGCCAAACAGCCAAAGTGTGCAGTAGTTCAACACATATTCTGACAACGTTTAAGTCCTCAGTCCACCAGTGACCTGGTTTCAGTTCACACGCCCACAGCATCAAAGTTTTAATGTGATAGTTGCTGAACATCTTTGATCCAGTGTTGTCAGTAATGTCTAGTAATCGTTCAGTCTTCATTAAAAGTCGCAACACGTGATAGACAATCTGTTGAACAGGCATCCAGCTGTTTAACAGTACGACTTCAGCTCGTGAGAATGATAGTCTCCACTGACGCTTTTTCATCCATTCATGTTGCCTACACTGACGATGTGCCACACAAACCACATCACATACGTTGCTGACAACACGATCAACAGTTGCTGAGTCTGGCCAGCCGTGGTTTATCCGTCGCGTTGGCCAATCAGCGGCTTGTGAGAGTCAGGAAACGGACCTCACGAGCTGTATCTAGCAGCTGTAGGCCTATCTACGATCTGCGACAAACAATGCACGCAGGCTACTCCGTCCATGGAGAATTCCGATCCAGCACCACGTGTTACACATCTGACGGTACAGGTTGTACTGGGGGTGAGCTCTTGGTGAAAGCTGGTTCATTTATTCTGTCGGTCATAATATATGACACGTACTCACGTTTACACTGTACAGCGTTATAGTTTCCGTCATCACTGCATTCTGTCAGTAAGTAAGACGACATCAAATATACATAGCCCTGGAAATCACTATTAGCTGCACAGTGCTGAGCGACTTATTTGCTATAACTTTCATCAACTTAGTAGCCGTATCTAACAACACCGAACTAATGAAATTACTGGAACAATGTCGCCTACTTATTATGTATCCCAACAGTGTCGCTAAAATATCCATCAACTCATCGCTGAGAGTGAGACCGTGTGTTAATGATCTGGAGGCAATGTGCAGAACCTCTACCGCGCTGTATCGATCTTTGCCAATTCAGTCATACAACAAACACACAATCGTGTTGATAGAGAGAATTTGTTTAGAGTATCTGGAATTAGACTCTCTGGGCGAGGCGAGCTAACGCTCGCAACGAGTCTAACAGTGAGTTACTTAGTCACCCAACAAGTCTCTGAAACTGATTCTGTAGCTCTACCGTTGTGCCGGCGGCATCAAAATTTAATAATCGCGAAATATTGTCTGTACAGAGCTGAGAACATTGTCTAACGTAACTGTCTACAAACCACGTCGATAACCTCGTCTTATCTACTGACATCAAACGACCTACGATATCAGTCACGTTGAACGAGTTGTCAATTAGGCCTAAATTACATGATGAAATAATGTTGGCACCGTGCGTCAGTCAGCCAAGCAGCCAAATTGTGCAACAGTTGAACACAAATTCTCACGATATTTAAATCGTCACTCCACCATTTTTTTGGCTTCAGATCACAAGCCCACAACATCAGAGTTTTAATGTGATAGTTGCTCAGTTTGCCTGCTTCAGGGTTGTCAGCACTGTCTGTCAATCGCCCAGTCTTCATGAAACTCGTAAGATATTGTTGTACTGGCATCTAGCTGTTTATCAGTACAATTTCTGCTCGTGAGAATGACAAGTTTCCACTGATACAGGCTCATCAATTCATGTTGTCTACACTGACGATGTGCCACATAAACCAGATCACATCCGTCGCTGACAACACGATCAACAGTTGCCGAGTCTGCATGGCCAGTCGTATAGTAACAGACACACCATCGCCGCAATCAGCCACACTTCACCACGTAGCCGTAGCTACTACTCATTTCCCGTCCCGCTGAGGGCAGGAGGCTGAGTTGGCCTGAACACACAGTAGGTTATCAACTTCCTCAAGGTTGCTTGCAGTGGACCGGCTGTGAGTCGAACCCGCAACCTCTCATTTACAAATCCGATACTCTAACACTATACCACTGCACCCACCCACGTCTGGCTCCGGTCGCCTTTTACGCCATCCGGCCAGGAAACTGATCTGGCCTATTCTCAACTCCCGGGGACTGCATTGCCCGGCTGTGCAGTTGTATACTTTGTGCGTAAAATGTAAAAACTTGGTCGTGTTTTGCAAAATGCATTTATTAAACGATTACTGGTATGTTACATTATCGACAGTTACAACTAATAAATAATGCAATAACATCAAAATAAAAATAAACTGTCAAAAATATCTTAACTTATTTTTTGTAGAGATAACCTCAACTCAACGGATGTCTCCACGAAGAACTCTTTCAAGCCAATCACTTGCTGTGGTAGGTCGAGTAACAATTAAAGCAAACTTACAACAACAAAGACAACAGATTGCGTGAGCCGGACATGCAAATTAACTGTTTTCGTCGTACACTAAAGACGTGTCTTTTTGATCAGTACTCGGCACATTGAGCGCATTAGAGGCGTTTTTGCGACGATGCGCTATATAATTTGACATTTACATCACATATACAACAGAACATCCCTTCCCCTTCCCTCACTTCCCAAGATTTCCCCCTCCCCTTCCTATGCCCTCACCACCCTACATTTTCCCCTCCCCTTCCCTTACTACCTGCCTTCTCATCCCCTTCCCTCATCTCTCCACTTTCTCCTCCCCTACCCCTGCCCTCACCTCCCTACACTTTCCCCTTCCTTTCCCTAGTTTTTCCTTCCCAATCCAAACCTAGCTGCGGCTAGAGGGCAGTGGCGGATCCAGGATTTTTGTAAGTGGGATGCGGTCCTTTTTCTCATCCTTCCCTTCCCGTCTCCTCCTCTTCACTCTCCTCTCCTCCCTTCCCGTTCCTGAATACAGCTAGGGTGTCTGGGGGGCGCTGTGAGCTCCCCAGCGGGTCCGGGCCGCCAGAGGCAATCTGGTGCATTCTAGAGTGAAATCTGAGCTTTTTAGGAGCGCATTTAAAATGTCATTAGATGATGAAGTCTGAGAACAGCGACAATGTGAAGTCACAGTGTGTGTCAGCGTGCAAACTGCGCTGATGCTTTATAACAGTGCTCAGCATTCCACACGCGATGTATGACGAACATGTCCAGGCAAGTGGGTGCGGCTGCACGCCCCCTGAATCCGCCACTGCTAGAGGGTCGAGGGAGCGCTTAATCCTCCCGGCCGCCAAACGTCTTTTGGCGCATTCAAACTGAAAATCATGTCTCTGGTTGTTTTGCTGAGTTTAAGGCGTACACCGTCTTTGTTACGCTGCATTCTGTCTTTGCACTGCCTATAGAACTACTGTAATATGTACAGCTGTACCTGGGGGCGGGCAACAAACATCTCAAAATCGTCACAAGCACAAACGACCGAAAACATAGTCACAGGGTGACCACTCTCCAGACAATGTGAAATTCCCTCACATTTCCCTCACGGTTCGCGGCACTCGGCATGTTACCGGTATGTGTTACTCATATCATGACCGTACTAGTACTGAATACCTGTATGGACGCAAATATGCAACTTACAATGAACAGCTTTAGGCAACTTTTCCCTGACAAAATTTTTCCCCGATTTTTAGCAAAATCCCCGACATTTCCCTGATAGCTGTCAAATTCCCAGACATTTCCGGGTTTTCCGAACAAGTGGTCACCCTGTAGTCAAGGTGGACTATACACTGGACACAAGTCAAGGTGGACAAAACGATCTGGACATGATCAAGTGGCAGGAACACACAGTAGTGATGGGAAAATCGATTCGAATCGATTCGGTTGGCCAAATTGATTCGAATCGATTCACTCAGCCGAATCAATTTGGCTAATTATCGAATCGGTTACCGTTGAAAATGGCGCCGTTCGATAGATCATATACGACTTTCTATTGGTCGGCCATTGTAAGTATAGCTGTATGTTGTACCATTTTCAAGTTATTTGACGGTGAATAATCGTGACCTTGACAAGGTCACTGAAGGTCAAAAATCGTGATTTTTTCATACCCCCTTGCATTCGACGCCCCTGTTAGGGGTCCCTGTCGGAAGTTTGTTGTACTGAATCGAATCGAATCGTTTGTGGCACTAAATCGAATCGTTTTCGTTCTTAGCGAATCACCCATCACTAACACACAGCGACTGAAGCATTCACAGAATGACAACACATTACGAACATCTCGTGCAGTTGGCTGTATTTTATCCATCATCTAAAGCCAGGTAACCGGAGATAACCCCCAACTCCCCTGGAGATAATCCTCCCTACCGAAAATACCCCCCAACATTCGTGTACTAGTCAGTCTCAGAGTCAGGAATACGGGTTAGTGTCAGTTTTCAGATAATTCCCGCCCCATGGGTCGGTAAGGGTTAGGGTCAGGACCCCATGTTGTGGGTCGGTTAGGGTCAGGAATGCGGGTTAGTGCCAGTTTTCAGATAATTCCCCGCCCCGTAAGTCAGTTAGGGTTAGGGTCAGAACCTCAAGTCGTGGTGGGGGGTTATCTTCGGGGCATTTTAGGTAAGGGGTTGTCTCTGGGAGGAGTTGTCTCCAGGGGGGTTTTCTTCTACAATTTTAAAGCCAATAGGGGTAGGCAGCATTGACCAACTGGGGGATAGGGGAATGCAAACATTCTACACAATTTACGATCCCTCTCACCCCTCCCTTTCTCCCCAACCTTACCCGTCCCCTCCCCTAGGTCTATGGAAGCAGAACCCATGGCACAGCGCCGGCCGGAACATTTTTGTGAGCATTTCAGATACAAACGCATGCATAAAAACCCAGTGGTTTCTGCCAAGTTTGACGCCACACAACTGACGCTTGCACTGCCACTTTTTTGCAGGTTTCAACACAAATTTTAACTCTGACTGAAATATGCTAAGACACGCCTCATTCCTCCCATAAGATGCCCCCCCCCTCGGTAAACCTAGTGTTTTCTCCCATAAGATGCCCCCCTCGGTAAACCTAGTGTTTTAGTACTACTTGTCTACGAAACAGACTATAATGTACATAGCACACTATAAACAGCATAGTATATATGAAACACAGATTAAGTTGATAAAATTCTAAGCTGGAGATGAAATAAAAAGCCTACATTATATTACATACAAAAACACATGCACGCATATAAAATTCAGGAAAGTTTATCTGCAGATGACAAATGTATGTACAAATCACGGGACAAACACGACGATGAATTCCAGCAATAAAACTATGAAATTAGAAAGCACTCAGAGACTTCAAACCTTGGCCGAGGTCTACGTTCTAATTTGCACTGTTAAACAGCAATAGACTATTGAATCTGGCTCATCACTGAATCCGACAGCGACAGAACAAGACTTTTGCACAGTGAAAAGAAGCTGGCCTGCTGCCTATTCGACTTTGGGATTGTCAACACAATGGACGACGATTGTGAACAACAGGTTTCGAGTGTCGCACTGCAATTGCAACTGCGGTGCCTGCAGAAGGAAATGGCGACTTACAGACACTGATCTGTGTCCTTGTGGCGAGACCCAGACGATGTCTCACATTGTCGAATCCTGTCCCCTGACAAAACTGAATGGCGGCTTATCTCGGCTACACTCTGCGGATGAAGACGCTGTTTTGTGGCTGACCAGTTATGGTTTACGACACGCATACGAGAAGGAGATTACAACAGCTGACAACACCGGCGGCGAGGCGATGGTCGAGCTCGGTGTACAACAGTTGTGGTCTGACGTCAAGTCAAACAGGAGGATGTATTAATATTTGCAAATATTTTGTGTTTGAAACCCAAATATCTCGCCAGCGTCTGGGGAGGATGTGCAACGATGCCAACTTCCTAATAGTGTTTCAGAGTAACTACGGGTCTATCTTGCTCAGTTTTTGAGATACGACCATGGAACGTACGGCGGATGACGACCGACGATTGCAACCATCACATATCTGACCCTTTAGGCAGGCTAGCGATAATAGTAAGTAAGTAATTAAGTAAGTAAGTAAAAAGTCGATTTATATAGCGCATCGTCGTGAAACCTCTAATGCGCTAATTTACTGTGACAGTTAATAGTAAAGTAGTATATGTTACAAATAAGTGAATAAGAAAAATTCCTGGATCCAGAACAACTCCAAAACCTAACTTATTGTTCCTTGTTCGAGGCCCAGCCCTCCAAAAAAAATTCCGTAAAATTCATCTGCAAATTTTTGAGTAATTTTGCTCCCAATTTCACAAACAAACCGACATAAAAACACAACTCCCTGGCAATGGTAAATAATGAAATATTACGTAACTCATGATAACAATTTTCAGTCGTGATAAATTTCTCGATAAAACTAATAAAAAGCAACTACAGATAAAGATGTGTTTCTAGTACGCTGGCATGCAGAGCGCTTCACGACGCTGCGGCTGGAGTTTTTCTGAGACAATGTGTGGAATCAACATCACGAGTAATGTAGCACATGTTGTCAATGAGTACATCTCATCTCGGCCTCTACTGCAGTACAGACAATACACACGTTGTGCATTAATATCATATCAATAATCAGTCACACAGTTTGTCGCATGCAAAACCACAATACCCCCAAAGAAGTAAGCCCCTTGATGTTTGATAATAACTTCGGCAAACGTGGACTGATTTTCAAAATTCTTTCACCAGGTGATTCGTAAGAAAATTCTCTTTATGTATACACCACTAAGATTTCCACCGCATCTGCAATATGTTGCTACACTACCTTGTGAAATTCGGAAATACAAAAAAAACTACCGTGACAGTTAATATGTCTAACTAAAATACGATGCGAGATTTTATGTAACCCGCCACAAAATATTGCACTAATGATTTTACTTAAATATGTGTACAACGTACGAAGTATAGCTTAGAAAGTACAAAGATGGTGCAAAGATAATCATGGTGAAAAAATCACCATGATGCAACGATGTTCAACTGAACAACGTTCTACTGCTGATTTGAGACATCATACGACAAACTTCAAAATGTTAGTTTATCAATGTCAGCTGCAGTCTTAAGTCCGTCTGACTACTGCTGAATGTTTAATCAAGTTCAGTTAAGTTCAGTTCAGTTCGTTACACTCTTAAAACAAACTGTTCTCAGAGGCTGTAGGCTTGCTTGAACAGGTGGGTTTTAAGCCCAGCCGAAAACTGTCCTCGACTTATCAGTGGTGATCGTAAGCGAGATGGCAGTGAATTCCAGACGACCGGAGCAGCCACCGTGAAACTCCGTCGACTGAGCTTCGTCGTTCTTGTTCTAGGAACAAACAAGTCACCACGCTCAGCTGAATGGAGAGCGCTCCGAGCAGCAATATCCGACACCGGCACGCAGACATCTTTGAAGTAGGCAGGGCCAGTACCACTGACACAGTCGAACTCGAGAATAGCGATCTTGAACTCAGTCCTCTGAGGTACTGGCAGCCAGTGGAGAACGTCGCGAAGAGCCGGCGTGATGTGGTCATACTTGCCAGTGCCGACGACAAGGCGAGCGGCGGCGTTGAGCACCATCTGTAGCCGTCGGGTGACTTTTGCAGTTGTGTACAAAGTGTGATGGACGCAGGCTCTCAGGTGGTTATCCATTCCTACGGCTACTACCACTACTGCCACCACTACCTCTACCACTACTACTACTACTATTACCACTACTGACCTAATGAACGCAGTAGTCGTCATCCAAATTACCTCGATATCGTCCGACTTCATAAGCGACAGCAGTGGCGTGATCCAGCTTGCCGGGACAGCGCGACAGTCGCGCGAACACCTCAGCATCACACTTCTCACGCTCAGCTGCGTCCAACCGTCGCTTACGTCGATATACATCCGGGTTCTCCAACACCTTCCACATAATAATAATAATAATAATAATAAGCACGACAATGTTTATGGTGCTGTCATCATGGCAGAGCCATTGCGAGAGCTCAGAGTTCACCCGGTTCATTTGATGAATGTAGAATGGCGCCAAGCGGCCGCCGACCCAAGACCAAGCCAGACGACTTAGGCTGTGAGTCCGCCTGTACAGGCTGCCAGAAACTACACCCACCATCGC
>Ga0209149_1002129_pt1 | contig 10835 bp, 8 predicted proteins | sample WorMetTyACAVOLI2_FD_187423 | JGI IMG/M metagenome (GOLD analysis project Ga0209149, IMG submission 187423) | Marine gutless worms symbiont microbial communities from Max Planck institute for Marine Microbiology, Germany - Olavius algarvensis... ...
GCAGCCAATTTCTCCGTGGACGACCCGGCGGGCGCTTCCAGTCAGCAGCGGGAGGAGTGCCGTTGTGGGCTTCTATTGACAGTTGAAGTGCCTGCGAACCAATGATGTTAAACTACAAAGAAGAGCTATGACTCTAATGGAAGGATCTGGACACAGAGGACAGCGTCCTACGTCCAGCATACACCGAAGATGATGATGATGATGATGATGATGAAAGACCAAACAGCTGAAAGTTGGTCTCAATCCCGAGTTGAGATTAACCAATCACCGCGGCGCACAGCATAATGTCGTCACTGATATATCCGTATTTCTTTGTTTATGTTGCTGTCCTAGTCTGTTGTTGCCGTCTGTCAGTGTGTACTTGAATTGTTTCTTTTCTGTTAGGTTGTTTGATTTTGACGAAGCTTGATGAAAATGGTATGAGGGCAAGAGGCTACAAAATTACACAGTGAATTTTGCATATTTGCATAAATTATGCAAATTTCGTAGCCTAATTAACAGTCGACTCGATTACTGCAACTCGCTGTTGACGTACAACAACTCCACTGGCCTCCAGTACGCCGACGCATCTTCTACAAGACAGCGGTGTTGGCGCGTAGAGCGAACACGACTGGTGTCCCGGTCTACTTGAAGGAACACCTCGTTCAACGCGTCAGACCCGCTCAGCTGCGTCACCCCTACTGTCTGTGCCGAGACTGACCACTGATTGCGCAAGAGGGTTCATTCTCCTACGTCTCACCTGTCATTTGGAACAGTCTGCCTACAGAAGTCGTGTTGTGCGATTTGCAACATAGTTTTAAAAGACATCTGAAGACATTCTTGTTTACTTGCTGTCACCAAACCGTCTGACCGATATCTCACCACCGCCTCCGCAGCCTTCTGTAGGCATACATGGCACTTTATAAATTTGCTTATTATTATTATTACTATTAATCAGTCAATTTGGCCCACAAAACAGTTGCTGCAGTTGTGGGTGGTCTCACATATTATTAGTATCGTAGTCTGATGCATGTACATCTCAGGTATTGTTTGTGTTTGTTTACAGGCGTGTCCATGGTAACAGATGATGACGTCATATCAGCGTCTGTTGATCAGACACTTGTGGTCTGGCGTCTCCATCTTATCGACGACTCTATTCAGGTATTCATTCTATGACGAAACTGGATCACGCTTTGATCTTGCTTGCATTAGCTCTCTGTCGTCCGAGCGCCTCTGTGTATTTGATGACATTTGGTCTTCAGTTCATGATGTTGATGATATGTCGAACGCCGTGACGGATATGATTGACAGCTAGAAGACAGCTTAGCCTTATATCGCATCTGAATTGAATGCATAGAGTCAGCATTCTCTCGGCTGTGTTGTTAGAAATTTTCATTTACATTGTTGTTTTGTTCTAAGAGTTGTGCAAACTAGTACAGTTTTTAAGCGCCTCACTTTACTTTAGTAAAAGAGGCGCTTATTAAGATAGGCTGTGTCGTGACGTCGTTGGTTGGTTGGTTGTCACGCGCGTGCACTGTGGCCAAACGGTGCATCCTAGGCCTATAGTTACTATGGAACACTAATAGGAAACCCTACCCCAGGAATTCAATGGTACAACTTTCGACCCCCTGGGGTGACCCCTAACCGGGGAATGGGCCCCCCGTGAGGCGCTTTTTGTCAAATTACTTTGACCTCTTCTTTTTCAGAGACACAGTGTACTTTCTTGTTGTTGCTGAGCTTAACAGCCGCCATTATCAGCGCTTTATCGATGATGATAAAGATAAAGAAGATGATGATGATAGTGATGGTGATGGTAATGATGATGATGATGATGATAATGATGATAAAGATGAAGAAGATGATGATGGTGACAGTAATGATGATGAAGATGATGATGTTGACAGTTCGTTCGACTGCGGTCAGTTACTACCGATGTTGCTGATGTCACCGGTCTTGAATCTATTCCACTCAGCCTCTCATCAGAGACGACACAGTATGCACATATTTAATTCACACTAGCTTTCTTCCTTTCGTAAATTAACTCCTCGAAAGACATAATTATTTTTTTCGTTTATTTAACACGGTTACTCAAAAAATTGTGGTTGAATTTTGATGAAATTATCGACAGGGATAACAGGAACAAACTGTTATTGTTGGCGTTGAGCAATGTGCGGATCGCGATGCAGGAATTTCTCTCCACGGAAGCCTGTTTTTACGTTTTTTCACTAACGTGCTTTATTAACGTTCGCCAGATGTCGCCACCAGTCTTTCACAGAGGCTGAACTCTCTGAGTGCTGTCTAGTTACAACTTAGACTCCTAGTTACTTTATCGTAATGTACCAAAATAACTCATTATTTAACTCAGCAGTAAACGTTTGTCTTCTCTGTGCGGCCGTTGTTACCTCGAGAAGGCGGTGTTATGCGATCGTTGCGGATGTCTGTCGTTTGTTCTGTCTGTTGTTTTGTCAGTCTGTCCGTGAGCAGGATTACTGCAAAAGTGATGAGCCGATTTCACTGAAACTTAATGTTACGATTGGATGTACTAACGGGAAGAGCTTTTGGTGGTGATCCGGTCACGGATACGGATTTCGGATCAGTTCCACTTCTCTCACCATTGCAGAACGGCGATTTTAGGAGATTTGTGAACATTTGTCGTACACTCGGTTCACTCGGTGAAGTGACTGACGCCGACAAGGTAATGAATCCACACCATTTTTCAGAACAATCTGGCAGACATCCGGATTTGAATCCGGATTAATCCAGAAATCGTGATTCGAATCCCAGTTAACTGTTGGTTGACATTTTAGCCTTGGCAGAGGTTTGCGCTCTTTGAACACTGTGTAGTTTTATTTTGTATTTATGTCATTTTGTATCGGACTTTGATCTTGCTTGGTTTAGCTCTCTGTCTTCCAAGCACCTCTGTGTCTTCAGTCTTAATGGTGCTATATAGATACTAATTTTTTTTTGCTTACATCCTTCTTTTTACCTTTTAGTGAGCTGAGCCTGGTGGGATTGGCCCTTGACGTAGTTGACTATGACTAACCATCGTCCTTCAGTGCTATGACACTGTTGTTTGACTCGTAAAACCGTCTCCGAAATGACCTATAATGTGTCGAGTGGGACATTAAACTCTACTATACCTTTACCATGTCATTTTGTGATTTTGAGTTCGTTTGAAATGACCTATGACGTGTTTAAACCCTGTCGACTCTCTGGTGGTAATATTTATCCTATTACATTTCAATAGTAAATGTTGTGTGCAGAGCTGGGAAGTTGTGGCTGCTGTTGGTTCACGGCTGCGGACTTCAACCCGTCATTGTCACAGTTCATCAGTAGACTGACGTCATTAGATGATGATGATGATGATGATGATGATGGCTGCTTTTGTTGATTTTATTAAAGAAACTCGTTCTTATAAGCAACTTTAATGTTTTCATATTAATGTTTTTTACTTACTTTTTATTCTAGCTCAATTATCCTTCATCTTACATTCATCGGTTTTACCTTCTTATTAATATTTTCATATCTGATCAATCTTGAATGGCACTAAATGGCCTGTTTGTGCTGATGCGCCGTTAAGAAACTACACACTCACTCACTCTCTCTGGTCTGTTGTCGATAGTTTATGACGTGTTCACACTGTTACTGATTGTGCAATCGTTTGTTAAGAAAGCGTCCAATTATATGTGGACTGAGTCCGCGGATTAGTGTTATGAGGTGATTAGGTGAAGCTTTTTAGACAATAGATGTTGAAGGAGATAGATCTGATAACATCTGACCGGGGGGTGGGGGGCGTGGTCGTTTGTAGAGTTCGTACTAGCCGCATTTACCTGCACAGTCTCATCATTTTAATGGAACGGAAAAATGGCGAAACGCTGGGCTGTTTGGCCTGCCACCTCGCAGCTACTGCGCGAAGGAAACAAGTTCCTGCTTGCGTACGTAATATTGTTTAACCGCGTTAATTTTCGGCAATATTTCGTTTGCTTGCGCGAAAGAATGTTATTTGTTTCATTCCAGCAATGTATTAATGTCAAGTTCGAGTTAAAATTCGCGATCGAATAATAGCAGTGGTTAATGCGGACGCCATGTTTCTTTTCCTGTCCGATTGTGACGTAAAAAGTGGCAGCATGAAGGCGTGACAGTGACGTTAGTGACACTTGCTGACATCGGTGACACAGACTAACAGCACTGACATTGACAGTGACACTGGTTGACTGTTGCGACACTGTGTGATCAGTTTCCTCAGTCAATCCACTGAATCACGTGGTTGTCCTGCAATAGGCCAAGTGACAATAATAGACGACACTACAGTGTTAAAGTGATTGACGCTTACAGGCCTACAATAAACAACAGACGTTGCGATGGTTACTGAGTTATGTGAACATGAACATAACTCAGTAACGGAATTCGACTAATGCGACCTGACGTAGGCGCAGACTGGACACTTCTACTTAGCGCCGTCTGACAAGACATAAAGCAAACGAGTGATAGGCCTCAGGGGCGGATCCAGGATTTACGAAATGGGAGTCCAAATGTGGTGTGAAGTGAGGCGCCGTGGGATCCGCCCCATGAGGCTGACCGTGAGGAATGCACAGAAGGAACGTCGAGGAAGCACTCGATGAACTGCGTCAACGACGACATTGACGGACGACGACGAAACCGTGTATTTTCGTCCAAGACGAAACGTTCTACGTCGTTGATGCTTGGTGTCTATGAGTTGCGCGTGCGCAGAAACAGCTGAATCTAGAATTAATGGACGTAGGCCAGTTAGGCTTGAGAGTAACATCGCGGCGTGTGATTTGCGGTGATGTCGACGTGCAAGACACAGAATGTTAAGTGGTTCCAGACAGCGATCCAGACAGATGGACACGTCGTTAATCGACGTCTGACCTCAGCTTGATAGCTCAACGTTCACTCAGTACCGACGTCTTTATCACTCGACACGTTGCCACGGGCAACGCATCACTCGGTCATCTCGATCGCCGTCTCTGCAGTCGTCCAGTCCAGCGCGAGCCACCTGCGGACTTCTGTCGGCGCCTTCGGTCGTTGTGACGAGAGTCGCTTGATGAAGACCGTCTGTCAAGCGGCATTTATTGAAACCATGCCAGCTCGTCGCTTGTGTACGTCTTGACTCACGCGCTCAGCATCTGCGTCGTCGGATGCTGAACATGTTGCACGAGGCCCGAACCACAGCATCGCCGCGTGTGATGATAACACGATTGTGTCTAATTGTCCATTTTCAGAGTAATAATAATTGTTGTCCATTGAGGTCGTAAACGCAGCGCCTGTACGACTACATGGCGCTATCACAATCACAATCACAATGCTCGTTTGTTAGCATCAGCTGTACGCCGTTATGGCATTATTGTCGCCAGTGTCGACTGCATCTGCGTGACGCGACGCTTTACCGCTCGAACACTGTCGCGCAGTTATCTCGAAAACTACGCATTTTCGCTGCTGTATGATATTGACGAAACGTGCAGCATAGAATGAGGGTCATCTTGGTCTTGCTTTCCATCATAGTTTATTACACCAGAGGCAGCAAATTATTACACAAATACACACGGTTATATTTTTCGCCGAAAACGAATTTCACATTTGCGCCCACAGTGACTGACTTTTTGACATTAAAACAGTTCTGCGAGTTATTCCTGAAGTGGATTAGATAATAAACAAACAAAACAAACAACCTCTCCTCTAAGTTTGAATGTTGTACGGTTTCTGTTTTCGATTTAACGGTGGGTCCGCGGGACGGACGGCTGGCAGACTGACGTAGTGCAACGCGTACTGCGGCCTCGTACGAGAGGGACGCATAAAATTATTCAAACGTTTGCTAAGCTAGAAACATTACAATTGTGTAGAATTTTATCGATTTTTTGATGTTGTTTCTGTTGAACGCATTGACGTTTTTTTTGAACAATTTGTTGGTCTTATTTTATGCACCAGAGGGCCACAGATATAGCAGGTGTAGGCGTATGATTCCTCGACTGCACCACTGCGTGAGCTATCATGGCGCCATTTGGGATCAGAAAATAACGGAAAACGTAGACCGGTAGTTGTCTTGGCTGATGTAGGCCTAAAGCATAGCCTACGTGGCGATAACACGACGTAAAGGTAAAGGTAAAGGTAAATGTAAGTGGATTTATAATATAGCACCTTTAGGCCTAATTGTTATCATTTCACACTCACGGCGCTTCAGTTTTAGCTGCAAATTACACCATGCCTGCTTCTACCTCGTAAACATTCCCCAGACGGTGTCACCACTGATTGTGGTGGCAGACATCTAATTGCATATCGACCCCGAAAGGATGACGGGTTGAGTCGGCCTAGTTGGCTAACCTATAGCGGACGGTTTGCCCACGTGTACGGATTTCTATAATAGGCCTAAATAATAAGTGGTCACTCACCCGTCAGCTGTAGGTCGAGCGCAGGACAGGAAACGTTCGCCGGTCAAGGACCAACGTTCTACCACAGTGTCATACAACCAGCTGCATCCGTACGCGTGCTTCAACTTTCGGCTTCCGCTAGTTAATGGGCCATATTGACGAGAACCAGCTGCACGAATTAAATCGTAGTGTGTTTATCAGTCTAAACGTGACAAACGCACATGCTACTGTGAAGAGGCCCGTGGCCAGCCTTCCGATACCGGGGGGGGGTCATTTTCCTCAGTCGGTTTGAAAATTGGAGTTGCCGTTCTGTCTGTCCGTCTGTCCTGATGTCTGTCACGTTCGTATATTGAATCAAAACGACTAGGCCTAATTATATCCTCAAACTTTTTTACGGTCGAATAGCCACACCATTCAAGTTTTTCCTACCAAACCTTATGGCAATGTTCCAACAGGAACCCCAGCTAGCGGGGCGCCGAATGCAGGTGGGGTATGAAAAAATCTTGATTGTTCGACCAGTATCTCGCTTTATCTCGAAAATGATACAAAATATGGCCGTAGTTAGTATGGAATGTGAATAGGAAACCGTAGCCAAGTTTCGAATGGTAGGCCGTAGCATTTTCAGTTACACGACTTGAGTCATAACATGACTTGAGTGACCTTGATTGATTTAGCGAAAATATTCTACGACATGAAGCGTCGCACGCCAGCGGAGCTTGTTTTAATTGTTTTGATTACTGGAATACCTATCAACGTTAGTCGTTCGGTATATTTACTTTAATTCCCGTGAGACAAAAAGCGATTGTCTGGGTTGAATATAGCGAAGCGAGACCTGGGCGTGTTTCGGGGTCAAAGTGAGGCCGAGGCCGAGGCCGTGTGGGTCCGAATCCGACCAATGATTGAGTGCTCGAAGTGAGCGTTGACAGGAAGTTGGCAGAGACAGGCACCGGAGGTGTGCGCAGTCTGAAAGATTCGTTCCGCTGACGACTGCAATTCCGCGTGACATCCGCGGACGAGACCGAGTTCGTATGTTTCACGTGAAGTCGAGAGATATGACAGTTCGCTGACGTCTGCTGCCCAGTACCAGAAGCAAGACGTGTTTCTAGCCGCAAACAGAAGCCAAGGCACGTCAAGTGTTAATTTCAGTGACACACTGACCTGTTTACTGTGTCTATTCACTGTGGTAGCCAAGTACAGACCTGTCGTAGTTGTGAGCCTGTCTGCGAATTCGTTAGTGGAACTGCAGCGTGATTGCGGAATTTCAGTGATTCCGCTGCGCGCACCTGCGGTCATCAATGACGTATGCAAGCTGCAGCAGAATGACTCAAGTGCGTAACTCGTGCGTCGTGTTGCTGCAGTGATCGAGGTCCGGACTTTGTCTCGATGCAGCTTACAGTACGTCTGCACGACTTCATCGTTTCCCATCATGTCCCCAACACACCTGCAGTCGTCTAGCTGCGGCTTCATAAAATCGCTCCTTCAAATTTGTTAGATTTAGGAATTCTGCTGTTGCCGATCGAGCGGCGTGTTCGAAGCGTGCTATTTTTAGCGTCGTGTATATGGCGTCATCGGAAAGCGCTGCCTGAGCTCAACAGCCGGAAGTTCAGTGACGTCAGCGTGCGGCTTCAAGATGGCGGCTACTTCCGGTTTCTTGTTGGTGATTGCCGTCGTGATCATGACGCCGTCGTCGAAGGCATTCTTCCTGCCTGAGTGGTCGTCGGATGAGGAAGTATTGACGGAGTTGGACCAGCCTGCTCTCGTCGAGGTGCCCCACGGTGCTGCGTCCTTGGCCTTTGTCTTCGACATCACTGGCTCGATGTATGATGACCTCGTACAGGTGATCGATGGCGCAGCCAGGATTCTGGCGACGACGCTAGCACGGCGAGACAAACCTCTCTTCAACTACGTTCTCGTGCCTTTCCATGATCCAGGTCAGAATCGAAGAGTCTACGTTAGCATCTGCAGTTTGTTCAGTGTATACGCGCTCTTAAAACATCCGATTGTTATAATCATCTCTTAACCCTTTAACTGGTACCTTAAAACCGCAGAGCAACTGACCGTTATACAGCAATATGGTGATTGGTACACTGAACGTTGTATTATTTGGTACAACGAGTCCCCTCCTCGTTTACCAAATGTAACAGCTCACCCGTTCACGGCCACTCAGACTGTACCAACTTCATATTATTTGATGTGGCACTGTAATTACCTGTGCACTCTAAAGGGTTAAATAAATGCTACGTCTCTACCGATCAGCTGTGACATGTCGATAGTATCTCAACTGTTACACGATCTGGTAGTTATGGCGTAGTTATCAATCCATGTTGTCATTGTTCCAGTTAATTGCTACATGTTGCTGCAAGTTTACTAATTCAACGTAATTTAGCGGTTGTGCGAAAACTCGCCAGCAGGAACTGCTGCTATAATATGTGACAGCGAGTGGTGATGATAAGTTAGACTGAAGTGCAACACGCTTCTCATCGTTGTAACCGGCCGTGCGTTGAACTGAGCTCATAGTTACATGCATTTACCGGTATTTGTTAAACACAATCCAGAAACGGGCATCCGTCGTATGTGTTTCATGCAACTGTTGCTATTGGCAAATAACAGTTTCTGGCGTCGAATAGAAAAGTGCAACTAGTACGAATGATTGGCTCTTGTCTCGGCGCCGATTTATCGACAGTGTGTAATCGTCTTAAGTCGAGTTTTACAGGCTTTCGCGACGCGTTGCAACAAGAAGCCCAGCTGTCGCAGACAAACTGCGCGAGACTCTGTATTATTTAGAAATGTCGTTACACCTATACCCACTGACAGTTACACAATGATCGCTTTATAGATGTACGTATTGCCATTTGCCAATATACACCGCGAGTCAAAAAAACTGGACCCTTTTTCATTTTAGCATAACTCTGGCAAATACAATCCAATTTTATTAATTCTTTCACTGTTGCAGATAGAAATTAACTGCGACCAAATGTACCCTAAACAATCTACCACCGCACCCAAAATCTGCTAGTGTATTTTATTGTAAAATGAACAAGAATGTATTGGGAAACGTTGCTGGCATGATTTCGTAAAGATACAACTGTCAAATAAGTCACAATGAATGTAACAGATATGAACAAAATCAACATTGTCAGTTCACGATCTGTAGGGCCTACTCGAAATGTCCTTTAGCAAGGACACACGCTCGATGTCTTCCTCGCCACTTTGCATTTGTCAGTAGCCTTGTCAAACAAGAACTTAGCTATCGCAAACAGATCGCTCGTCAGCTGCGCACACAATACGTCGAGGGCATCAATAGTAACCCCGTGACCTTGAAATGTGGGTAGAGGTCACTTAACGTCATTCAAACTGGTATGAATCGAAAGCTTTGGTACGGTTTCCTATTCCGACGGGGTCACCCCCTGTGGGGGCGCTAAATAGAGGTGGGGTATAAAAAATTCCCGATTTTCTACCAATAAGTCGCTATATCTTGCAAACGACACAAGATATCGCCATAGTTACTATGGAAGGCGAATAGGAACTCGTATGTGAGCTATCAAATGGTGCTATTTTTAATGACCTTGAACGAACCCTAACCCTGCTTTCAAGGTCACACCACTCTTTGACGCTAAATATCTCACAAACGACTACAGATACGGCCATAGTTACTATAGAAGGCGAATAGGAAACCGCACTCAAGCTTTCGAATGGCACCAATTTCGATGCCCTTGAGTGACCTCTAACCACTATTTCAAGGTCACGATATTATTCAACGTCAAATAACTCGCAAACGGTACAAAATAGAGCTATAGTTACAATGGCGGACTAATAGAAAGTCATATGTGGTCTATCGAACCGCGCCATTTTCAATGACCTTGAACAACCCCAAACCCACATTTCAAGGTTAGGCCATTTTTTGACGCTGAATATCTCCGAAATGGCTGCAGATACGACCATAGTTACTACGGAAGGCGAATAGGAAACCGTACCCAAGCTTTCAAATGGTACCACCTTGAGTGATCTCTAACCCACATTTTAAGGTCACGATAATATTTAACGTCAAATAACTCGACTAATAGTAAGTCATGTATGATCTGTCCAATGGTTCCGTTTCCAGTGACTTTGAGTGGCCCTTAACCTAGATTTAAAGGTCCCCACGGTGTAATATATAGACCCGTGAATGCCCTCGACGTATTGTGTGCGCAGCTGACGCGCGATCTGTTTGCGATAGCTAAGTTCTTGTTACTATTGCCTTTATTTCACATCAAAGTGATTTAGTAAGTGTGTTAGTTGTCTTTGTAGACCTTTATGGACTAAAAATCTCCATTTGACATTAAACTGCATTAAATTGTCTTTACTCACTCACTCACTCACTGCTGCGCTTGACCAGCTGAGGGTCGTAGCGTCCTCCACATCGAACGATCCTGGCCCGCGATCCAGGCAGCACCAACAGATAGGCCAACGTCTTCTTCCACTTGCTGCAGC
>Ga0209149_1002130_pt1 | contig 10831 bp, 8 predicted proteins | sample WorMetTyACAVOLI2_FD_187423 | JGI IMG/M metagenome (GOLD analysis project Ga0209149, IMG submission 187423) | Marine gutless worms symbiont microbial communities from Max Planck institute for Marine Microbiology, Germany - Olavius algarvensis... ...
TTCTTGTCCTCGTGTTCTTCTAAGTATTAGACCCTAGAGGTAGACTGAGAGGCCTGGGGAGAAGGTTGGGAGTACTTGTGAGGAATTCGAGGACAGTTAGGGTGGCATGATATTGGGTTAATGTTTCTGAGAGTTCTGGTGCTGGTTCACCCGGGTTGTCCTGGATAAATGGCCCTTAAACCGCTGTTGTTGTTAGGTATGTGATGGCTATGAAGAGCAATAAGTTGCCTCAGAACAGAAGTACTGCTGTCATATATGTTCAGCCAGTTGTGATAGAGTAACAGGTGTAAACCGTGTTTGTTGTCGTTGCGCTTGAAGGTTCAGTTGCGGGGATGTGTCTTATGTGCGAGATGGAGCAACACGTTCGACGCTGCTTCGAAAACAGTGGTGCAATAGTAAAACCGCAGTCAATTCTGCAGATGTTGAAGGGTATGTGTCTATATTGTCTCGTTTAGCTCTGCTGCTGACTAGCCAGCAGAGCTTATACTATACGTGATTGATGTGTCTCGATGTCTGTATGGATGTGTGTCGTCAAGTTTTTAAAAATCGATTTTAAAATTGTTGGTGAATTTTAAAAAAAATCTTACATTTGGACTTAGTCTGTGCAACAGCAGCAGTGGAGTAGTCTTGGCCGACTGGGCTCCTCTAGTTCGTTGGTGTGTTATGCAGCGTCAGCTATAATGATTGCTAGTAGTAACCAAATTCATTCAGCAGATTTGTAGGTTATTTCCTAGAGATGGTGTGAAGTAAATGTAAATGGAGAAAATTAGTCGGGGGTACTGAGGGGGCTAGTAATGATATTAGCGGTTTTATGTTTTCTGGTAGAGACTCGCCCGGATTGCCATGGGAAAATGGCTGTAAACGATTGTTGTTTTTGTGTTCTCAGATAAAGTGAGACTGCAATCGATGTTCAGCCGTGAGTCTTGTGTACAATTCTGAAAGTTCTATAGTAATAATGAGGACATTTATAAAGCGCCATGTATGCCTACAGAAGGCTGCAGAGGCATTTGACAGATTTGTATGAAGTTTCATAGGAATAGTGTGACTGATTTTAATGTCATCACTGGGAATTATCGTGTTTAATTACTGTCCCATTGATTACGATTCATTCACTGTGTCCTGTAGTTGTAATCATAGAATTGAGAAGCTGTAGCTCTGTAGTTGAGGCGATGGACTTTGTGCTTAAGTGACCTGGGTTGGATTCCCACAGAGACATGTCAGTCATTAGTGCCATGAAGAAGGATATTCAGCCAAACTGTTCCAGCAGTGCAGTAAAGTACAACTTCAGCAGTGGGCAGGTCATCAGTCTTGATTGCTGCATTGCACTGCATTGCATTGGAGGGAGGGTGTCTTTCTTATTGAAAGTACACTACAGTACATGACGTTATTTACCTGCATGTATACCTGTAGTAGTTGTGCGATCCAACTGCTGGATTTCCATTGTTTGTTGACATATTATCATTATACATGCATTTATAATGCACACAAGTTCAGTAATGGTACTGAATCAGAGGCGCTGGCAGTCACTAGGTGGGCAGCATGGTAAGAGTGTTGATGGGCTGTTTGAAAAGGTGAGTTTTCAGACGGCGTTTGAAGGTGTCGAAAGTGGGTGAAAGTCTGATATTAAGAGGTAGTCCATTCCAGACTGTAGGAGCCAAGAAACTAAAACGATATTTTACCAAATTCAGTGGAAAATCGCAGCACTTCGAGGAAAAACTGATTAGTCGACCGTAGAGTGCGTGCAGGGGTGTAACGGTGTAGTATCGTGCACAGATAAGCAGGTTGACCGGTGGTAAGTAATTTATTTGTATGTGAGACGAGCTAAATTAAAGGTTATTCTAGAGTTAACAGGTAGCCAGTGTGATTCAGATAGTAGTGTAGTATGGCTATGCTGTAATTTCACTGATCGTTGATATATCATTTGCTGTATTGCAGTGATAGCACGTCACATGCGCTGGGGCCGACAGGAAGATGCCCACGAGTTCCTGAGATACATGGTTGAAGCAATGCACAAGTCTTGCATCAGTGGTCACCAAATGTGAGAATATTCGCTTCTGAACTTCTGAACTTCAGGGTGACCAGTTGTCTGGAAAACCCGGAAATTCCAGGGAATTTGACAGCTGTCAGGGAAATGTTGGGGAAAAAATCTTGTCAGAGAAAAGTCGCCTAAAACTGTTTATTGTAAGCTGCATATTTGTGTCCATACAGGTATTTAGTACTAGTACGGGCATGATATGAGTAATACTTAACATGCCGAGTGCTGCTGAGGAGTGCCACGAACCGTCAGGGAATTTCACATTGTCTGGAGAGTGGTCACCCTGTTTGTCACAGCGGTTGAGTAATTTTGTAGTAGATAGAGCACATTATAGTCTATGAGATTTTATAGGCAGTTTCTATATGTACAGAATGGCACAGAAAAAAGTGGACCACCATGCAGTCTGTGAACATAATTTACATAAACTGTTGCTCAACGATGCTTTAATTTCCAGAGACGATAAAAATTAATACTCTTTGCAATATCGTTCATGTCAAATATTCTTTGTGAAGTCATTCATGATGGCATAGACAAACCTGATGGATTTGACTGATCGGGCAATCAGACAGTTTCAGAAACGACTGGCTTCAGTTATTGCAGCAAATGGTGGACATATTGAACGACGTTTTGATTAACGTTTTAGATACTTCGGTATGTTATAGAAATTTTCAGTATGTGTGTGGTGTACACGTTGTACTATGCAACGAATGGAAATGGTCTGCTTTTTATGCTCCACCCTTTATTTTCAGTTGATTTACAAATTTCTGATTTACAAACACGACGTGTTCGGAGTCGAGCACGCGATGCGGGCTTCAATCGAGAGGTCATGATGTCACCAACAGCGATTACAAACACTTGTTATGTTTGTTTCTCCGCAAGCACGGTGTGGTAGCATGATTTGTCAGCCACTGGCACGCTTGTTATGTTTGTTTCTCCGCAAGCACGGTGTGGTAGCATGATTTGTCTGCCACTGGCACGCTTGTTATGTTTGTTTCTCCGCAAGCACGGTGTGGTAGCATGATTTGTCTGCCACTGTCACTGGCATGGTGGCATATTTTTGTGCCACGACAAACGGTAACTGCTGGCAGCCAAAATTGCAAGATTTCCAGTATGCAGGCTTTTTCTAAAACTCAGCATTTTGACCTCCACTTTCTCTCTAACATGTAGCTGAATTTAAGTAAGTAAGTAAATGATTTATAAAGCGCCGACGTCTATAAAGATAATTGAATTCATTGTTTGCTGCCGAATTGTGCCCAATGTGACGCTGTGGCGATACTGTTTATGTAAAGGCTGCCGCAGACCAGTATTCGAGAGAAGTCGGTGGTGAATGAGATATTTGGTGGTTATCTGCGAAGTCAAGGTACGAGTCCATTCTGTAATACACTGCATGCGTGATTTGATTTTGTGCTGTTAGTAAAATCGTCTGCGAAATGACGTATAATGTGTCGAGTGGGACGTTAAACCCTACTACTATACATTGTGTTCTATTCTGTAATGCTACATTGGATAGACACAAATCATGATCTGGTCTCGTAGTTACTGCAGTGCTGAGGTCTTGTTACGGGTGCACTTAATGCACTTGGCTTAGGCATACACATATTGTACTTTTTCTAAAATACCGGATTACTTGTTTCCTGTTAATTTGGTGGTATCTCGAAGGACATTTGGCCTGTAAGAGATCAATCTACAGTAATTGTCAAAGTTGCGGAGCCCGTGTGACATGTAGTGAGCGTGGAAATGATGATGATGACAACACAATATTAAGAAGTGTCGTGATGTCTGCAGATATGGAGGTGGCGGTGGTAGTACAGGTAATCTTACAGATGATGTTAAAGACATAATTAAGAATTGAATAAGGTCTCTGTACCAAAAATAATAAGTAAATGTTGTGAATTGGTGAAGTTATGTGATATTAATCGTAGCAGTCTGGTTTTCTGGAGACAGAGTAGTATAATTTCGTACTGGCCAGTGGTCGTGGGTGCTGTGCGGCTGGGAAGATAAACATAGTTATGTCATTGCACTTGCCCTGTGCCACAGACTCAGTTGTATACCCGCTGCAGAAGTATAAGACCTTTACCGACCGTACCATGTCTTTGCTTGTTTGGTTGTATTGGTTATTACGCTATATAATCAGTCTGATGACTTCATCCATTCCATTGGACTTAGTCATTTGATATGTTGTAAGCAGACGAGTGCACAGCATTGACCCTTTAATCGCCACTTTAAAACTGCAGAGCACGGACCATCATATAGCAATACTGTGATTGGTACACTGGCCATTGATGGGTGGGCTGTTACATTTGGTACAGCGAGGAGGGGATAGGGCGGGGCCGCAGCCCGCCCAGGCCCCTCTTCGCTGTACCAAATGTAACAGCCCACCCATCAACGGCCAGTGTATACCAACTTCGTATTATTCAATGTGGCACTATAATTGCCTTTGGAGTAAAGAGGGTGAAAGATGATCATTGTCAGATATTTATTGTGGAATTGAATGGTGTGTCGTTTGTTGTAGTGACGTGTCTGCAGTGCCATGCGACATCCAACACTTTTGACCCGTTTCTCGACGTCAGTCTGGATGTAAAGAACGTGTCGAGCATTGCGCGTGCACTGGAGAGGTTCTCTGAGCCAGAGACGCTGGACTCTGAAAATGCCTATATCTGCACCAAGTAATCTTCTGAATTTTGTATATTTTTACAGGGTTCCCACAACGGCCTTGAAAAGTTCTTGAATTTTAAAAGACTCAAAAAGTCTTGAGTTATTTTGGAAAAGGCGACAACCGTGAAAAATTAGGAATTTGTCTATTACCAAACTTACATCCATTGGATGTGGATTAAAGTTGATGGCAGAGTGCATCGTTTTATTGAGTTTATTGCTATAGGTAACTTTGTTACTACTGGGTCACTATTTACATGCGTTGGGCAGCTTTCAGGCTGCGGTGTGCATGCTGTTTAACAATAAGGGCCTTGAGTTGGTCTTGAATTATTGCAAGAAAACCATGAATTTTGTAGGACTTAAAAGGGAGCAGGAACCGTGTTCGTATATGTCAGACACTGCGCTGCTTGATTCAGTTTGTTGCTGACAAGTAGTTGTGAATGGTAGTCGTCAGTGTATACTCTAGTAGTAATGACTAAATGACTATTTGCTGGCTTGGAGTCCTAGTGTCTTCAGTGTTTTGACACTGTCGGTTGGCCATCAGTACGTACATAGGCCTGTGAAGATGGCCCCATCAACCTACGAAGGTTTCCTAACCTGGCAAAACCTGGAAAATGGCATTAAAGTGATTATTTCTGTGTAGTCTGCAATGCATGGTGGCGGTTTAGCTCAGTGGTAACAGCATTGCACTCGTCGACGAAGTTACTCTACACTGAGCCGGGTTAGTACTGTGATGGGTGACCATTCACAGGTATACCATCTTGGTGTTTAACCAGCTATCCAGGTCGACTCAGCCTGGCCATCCTTCCTTGGGTAGGCACAGTGACTACTGGAAGTGATCACTGGTCAAAGCCATCTCTAGGGAAGAAACGGTTACGTCGGTTAGTTCTGCATAACAGTATTTCCTGTAACCAGGACAGCTGGCATACTGAGCTAATCATTTAAAGGTGCTCACCATTAATTGATCAAGCCATCTGGCCAACGTGGATTATAGCTTAATTGTTTTTTTAACTCTTACTAGCTACAAGCACAGTAAAGAGTATGAGCTCTCATGCAACAGACCTTGCTGTCTATTCGGAATCTTTTTCTTACCCAAAGAGTAAAGACAATTAATGTTGTGACAGTGAAATGAGTTGTTTTTATATGTACTGTATTTACTTATTAAATTATAGTAAAATGTGCAAGCAACTGGTACTGTCGACAGATGCCAGTGCAAGGTTCGTGCTCAGAAACGCTTCACGCTGCACAAACTGCCGAACGTTCTGACAATTCAGCTGAAACGGTAGAGCACCCGCCATTTTGTTTACTCTTGTCTGTAGTAGCAAAACGGCTTCATTTGATTATCTGTAATTGTCGTAGAACAACAACAGCAGTGTTCTGGTAGTTTCATAACGTTGGCAACTTGTTTGTCATGTTAATTTTTCTGGCAACTTTTGACGGTAACACAATAAGCTTGGTTGGCAAAACTGTTCTCCTTCATGCTGGGTTAGTGCTGAACTGTATAACGTAACGGGAGGGTGAAGTGAGTGCCAGGAATATGATCCGGCACATTTTCACAGGCTGTGTATTCGTGTTAACTTAACCCGTCTGGCTCAGGTCAACCTTTGTGGCTTGTGAGAACTCTACTTTTACAATACGTAGTTTATGGATTTACATACAGTAGTAACGACGTACCAGTGGTGGCTGTGCAGACAGTCGCTAATAACTAGATTTTAGGGATGTGCAGAAAACCGAAATTCGGTTTGGATTCGGTTTTTAGAAGCGAACCGTCCAAAAATTTGACATGCGTTCAGATGATTTTCCGACAGAAACTGCATGCATTCATCTATTCAGATAAAAAGTGAATAAAAGTAACTTTACTCGCATTAAATGTGCATAGAACGTTTTAAAACACGACTGAAAAAGAGTTTAGCGTTTAGGTTTTAGAATGCAATTACATTGTTCACTTGTTGTCGTTGTTGTGAGCGTTTAGGTTTTAGAATGCAATTACATTGTTCACTTGTTGTCGTTGTTGTGAGCGTTTAGGTTTTAGAATGCAATTACATTGTTCACTTGTTGTCGTTGTTGTGAGTGACGTCAAAGTCATGTCATCCATCATCCATTGTCACTGTAATATTTGCTGTAAATTAACTACTCAGCTATTACATGAGTAGTAACTAACTAATATCCGAACTGAACTGTTTTTTTACCGAATCGAACCTCACTCATTCTGAACCGAATCAGAGTTTTTTTTAAAAACCGAACCGAAATAAAAAATCTATTCCGCACATCTCTACTAGATTTTAGACAGAGCATGAAACAGTCATATACTTTATATACTCACATATAAGTTGATGTGCATATAAGCCGACCCCATTCCCACAGCAAAAATTTGGTCAAAGGTAGTGAAGTGACCCATGTATAAGCCAAGAACGTGGATTGTAGATTGCTATCACTACTGCAGTCAACACAGTAGGATGGACAGTTGCAACTGACAGCTTCTGAACCGGAGCTGATTTGACTGCAGCCGCATTCCGTGTAAATGGCCTGGTTTTAACTTGACTTGTAGGCACCCAGTTCTATCTGGAGGTGTTACGTTACACTGTCGGACGTTTTAACAGCATTGTACTATTCTCATGCTGATGCATTGTGTGCATACTGTATGGTGTGTACATCATGACATCAGAGGCTTGCGTCGTTGCCGCCCACGGCTTAATTGACTGTATGCATACACGCCTTTTAACCTGACCCGTGTATAAGCCGATCCCCAAAGTTTTAGTATCAAAGTTGGGCAAAAATTCTCAGTTTACACAAAAGTACAGATGCGATAGTTTGTTTTTTGTCAGTTATCTTTTTAACAGCTTCAGTGCTTTAACGCTTGGGAACGACGAAGAGCATCGAGCCTGTAAGAAGTACAAACCAGCAGTCTCTTGGGATTTTTTGAGACCTTTGTCGTGCTATGCATTAATGTAGTTAAACCCACAGAATGTCTGTATTAACTAGTTTTACAGCCCTTTCTACAGGACCACACGTGTAAGCCAGCACGGGAAAGTCAGTCAGCTGTTCAGGATTTAAGTGTGGCCCCCGGGAGGTACTGCTTACCCTCCCATCCTGTGCTGATCTTGTCTTCAAGTCACCTAGCTGGCATGCCAGCAGATAATATTACAGGAACGACACACTGCAGGTGACCAGATAAACAGTAACCCCCAAGATTTTATGCCTGTCACAACCTTCCCAATTGACCCGGCTTAGTTCTGGCACCAAAGTATACTGGTGAGTGGTGACTTGTCTAGAATGTTCATATAGAAATACTGTGTATATCCAGATGTGTAGGATCGATGCACTCGACCAGTGGTGTCTGCGTATGCTGCTTGGCATCAGATGGTACCAATTTGTTCGGAACGATGATGTACGGAGGCTAACGAAGCAACCCAAACTCACTGCAATAATCCAGTTGCGCCGACTTACAGTGTTTGGGCATATTATGCGCATGGATGACAATGCAGATGCCAAGAGGATCCTGATACTCTCCCCTCCAGCGGACTGGAAAAGACAACCAGGTCGTCCCCACATCACATGGTTCATCACCATCCAACAGGATCTGAAACAACACCACCTTATGCTCCCCGAAGCAGCACATTTGGCTCATAACTGCCCTCTGTGGAAGACGATGTCAACGTATGGCGCTATGCAATCTTAGAGTTGCATGCCAGAAACGACGACGATGACGAGATCTGTTTTGTATGCATGTGTATAGGTATGGAATGATGGGAGGAAAGGTAACTCGTCATATCGTGTTTCCCGAGGTGCTCGATGTTCAGCCGTATGTAAGCAACACTTGCCATGTCGCGTCTGAGAACTCCGTTGATGAGCATAGATATCGACTCTATGGTGTGCTTGTACACGAGGGCCACAGTACCAGCTCTGGACATTACTACTGCTACGTATTGACGGCAGATGGTTCCTGGTACTGCATGAATGACCATATAGTAAGCTGTTATTATTTTATTATTTTATGATGTTATAATCATTAACAGTACCTACTGTACTGCCTTCTACCCCACAACGGGTTGGCCTCGATCAACGTAGTTGCGCTACGTCAGACCCGGTTAGTACCAGGATGGGTGACCGTCTGTGTACGGGTAAACTATCTTGGTATGTAACCAGCCAGCTGGGTCGACTCAGCCTTCTACCCTCTGTGGGACGGTAAAATGAATATCAGCTTTCGGGCTGAGTAATAATAATAAATGGTGATGGTGGGTGTAGTTTCGGGCAGCCTGTACATGCGGACTCACAGCCTAAGTCGTCGGGCTTGGTCTTGGGTTGGCGGCCGCTTGGCGCCGTTATACATTCATCAAATGACCCAGGTGAACTCTCGCAATGCCTCTGCCATGATGACAGCACCATAAACATTGTCTTGGTTATTATTATTATTATTATTATTTATGGGAGCAGCACTATGAACTAAGACAACGAGTACATAACTTTCAACTTCCAACTCGGTCATCCTCACTTCTTGACAGCATCTATTTTACGCGGATGCTGTTTAAGAACACTGGATGTGTGCTATCAACAGCTTCTATTTTATGATATTTTATCACTGCATTAGGCAGCTATATAACTTTATTTTGTACTGAGATTAGCAGCGTTTTGTCTGCTATTTTATATAATTTTAATGAATGAATGAATGAATGACTGAATGCACTGTTCATCTCTGCTACTCCAGACGTCCCCAAAGTTTCACTGGAGTGACCATTGGGGGGCCGTGTATAAGCCATTGCAATATCTGAAAATAGGGAGCTCAAAAGCAAAAGCCTACAGAATATGAGTAAGGAGTAAAAGTCAACTGTGGAACTTCAACACACTCCATATGGAGGAGACCAGAAGGATGTCACCACTGGAAAGAGTGCTGCAACGACCCTAAACGTCGTTTAGGGATTCCACATGATTGAATTCATCCTGAAAATAGACTGGTTGTGTAGAAGCTGTAGGCAGTGCCTCTGGTCATATGATGAACAATTAGACTACAATGTGTCCCAAAAAAATCAGACTCACATAATCTCGAATGGAATTCCTTACCTGACAGCATTATGCTTACCATTGACACTAAAAGATTTTAAGATCTTTTAAAAACTCATCTTGATCTATTCAGTCTCGCATTTTAACATTTGATAGCGCTTGACCAGCTGAGGGTCGTAGCATCCTCCACATCGAACGATCCTGGCCCGCGATCCAGGCAGCACCAACAGATAGGCCAATGTCTTCTTCCACTTGCTGCAGCCAATTTCTCCGTGGACGACCCGGCGGGCACTTCCAGTCAGCAGCGGGAAGAGTGCCGGTGTGGGCTTCTATTGACAGTTGCAGTGCCTGGTCGTGCTATGTCAATTCTGTTTGTATTTGTACTATTACAGATGTGTTACGCTATTGGTATGTAAAGTAATTAGTGCTTATTCACTGATTTATAATCAGCTAAATTATGTCTCAAGTGTTCCGTGCATTTGTGATTGTTGGACCAAGATACCTTACCTGTATTGGTGCTGTGTTGTTCAGGTACGCAAGTCAACGCTGAGCCAGGTGCTAAATGCCGAGGCCTACATGCTGTTCTATAAGAAAGGTGTCGGGTTAGCAAAGTTGATGCAGGACGATTGTTCTTCTGCTCGTCCGCTGTCTGCTAGCTGTGAGTTTTGTGATGTTTACTTTGCCGCACTTTTGTGACCTTGAGTTTAGTACCATTTTGGAGTGAGTAATATCCCGGTCCGTTGTGGAAACTCAGACCATGTAAACCAGTTTGCACTGTCTTGTGCTGAAGTTTTCTTTACTCCTAGCACACCTTTACCTATTCCATACACATTATGCATCTGTCATTTACCTAAAATATGCTGCACAATGTATGTAAAAGGTAAAGGTAAGTGTATTTATATAGCACGCTTTTTGTAGTACCTCACACTTAAGGCGCTCAGGTATGGATCACACAGTGTTAGCTGCAATTACACCAATGCCTGCCTCTACCTCGTAAGTGTTCACCAGATAGTGCCTCGCCAGACTGAGGTTGCGCATATCTAATTGCAGCCTACTACTCATTTATCTACCCCGAAAGGATGAAAGGCTGAGTCGGCCTGGTTGGCTGACCTACAGCGGACGGTTTACTCACATAAGTGGTCACCC
>Ga0209149_1002131_pt1 | contig 10831 bp, 10 predicted proteins | sample WorMetTyACAVOLI2_FD_187423 | JGI IMG/M metagenome (GOLD analysis project Ga0209149, IMG submission 187423) | Marine gutless worms symbiont microbial communities from Max Planck institute for Marine Microbiology, Germany - Olavius algarvensis... ...
ATCATTGAAACATTTGTTCGAAACTGTTGACAATCAGAACATCATTGGTTTTATCAAAGAAACCCGTTGTTATAGTCTGTTATAATATTCGTTAATTGTTATTTATAGTTCACTCTAGCTAAATAGCCTTGATTCTAAATCTGTTCTTATATTTGTTGTTAAGGATAATTTATCTGCTTCAACGTACAAATTATAATTTGTTACGTATGTTTTAGTCTAGCTTAACAGCCTTGATTATACATCCGTTTTATATCTCTTTCTTATTTCTTCATAAAACATTAATGGCAAGCAATGGCCTGTTATGTGCTGATGTGCCATTAAGAAACTACTCTATCAAAACCACTGGTTCGTCTGTTTTTCATCTTCAAGCACACATGCCACTGATGCTGCTTGATTTATCTCCTCATTTTCACTTCCAACTTCATTGATGATTCTAGCTTCCCGTTTTCCTTTATCTACTTTGCGTAGAACGTCCTTTTGCTCATTTTTACGATGAAAATATCGTTTCAGCATGTTGGTGTGATACGTTTTCACTTTGCCTGGATTGATTTCAATCTTATAATCAACTTCTCCGACAGTATCCACAACTTTGTATGGACCACTCCAGGCCAAAGTGAACTTGTTTTGCTCTGTGGGCAACAACAATTTGCTCTGTGGGCAACAACAATAACACACTGTCCTTAACATGGAGCTCCCTCTCTCTGGTTCTCTGATTATAATACTTCTGGTTTCGAACCTGTACCTTTGACAGTTCATTTTTTTCTAACTCACAAGTCTCTTCAATTCTTTCAGACAAGTCTATTACATACTGATATTCTGTTTTGACCTCTGAATCTTCTTTTCAGCAAAGTCATTGGAGTACGGATTCTATACCAATATAGCAATTTAAATGGTGTGAATCCCGTACTATCTTGTGCTGTATCACGCACTGCAAACATCAGAGGACCTAGGTAATGATGCCAATCCTTTGGTCTCTCTGCTGATACCTTCTTCAACAAATTCTTGATGGTCTTATTGAAATTCTGGATGTGTGGTAGGGAGTTGTAGTTGACTGTTTCACGTCTAACAGTCTATAAACTTCACGTATCATCTCTGATGTGAACTGATATCCTCTGTCTGAATGAACTTTACATGGCACACCAACTCGGCTAAATATCTCTAATAAGGCCTCTGCCACAGTACTAGCACTGATATCTTTCAAAGGTACAGCTTCCGGAAAACGTGCACATATCAATCGTTGTCACGATATATATATATCCTTCTGAAGGTGGACTAATCGGTCCAATGATATCCACACAGATCATTGAGAATGGTGTTCCAACTAATGGCAACTTTCCCATCGGTACCTTTGCAACTGTGCCTGTTGATACATTTCTCTGGCACAAATCACACAGTGCCACGTATCGCATAATGTAGTCATGCACTCCTTGCCAGTAGAATTCCTGTTGCACCCTACTTAGTGTTTTACCTGCTCCTCTGTGGCCCGCTAACAGAGTGTCGTGTGCTAGTGAGACCACTTTATGTCGTAGTTCAGTTGGTACTACCAGCTGTATTTTCTCATTGGTATCCTTTTTACCTGAATATTTGCAGTACAGAATACCTTTCTTCAAGAAGAACTGGTTTTCCCACTTCGATTGGTTTACCTGCCAAGTCCCAGTATTTCTTCAAGCTCTCATCTTCCTTTTGTTTTGTCTTTATCTCATCTGGAACAGAGTTTACGTTCAATGGTTTTGGCGGCTTCTTTTCGTTAGCAACCATTGCTCTAGTTTCAATGGCTACATCTGATTTGTCCTCTTTGTTCTCTGGAGTTTTATCAGTTTCAGGGACAGTCTCACCTGACTGTTTGTCTGCGCTCAGTGGTGTATCTGTGATACACTGTGATGTATATTTGACATCTCGTGGTTTTGTGTCTGTGTCTGGGCCATGAGCACCTGGTATATTGCCAACAATTATGTCTTGGACTGGTTGTCCATGCACAACACTTTTGCTGTACCAGTATAATATGGAGTGTCAAGGTCCACAATTGCTGTCGGATACCTCTTGACAACTCCGTTAATAAGCATACATAGCTTATAAGATCTTGTCATTTGCTCAGGCTTAAACAGTGATGATTTAACCACACAGGTTGTAGATCCTGTGTCTGTCAGCACCAAAGTGGTGGTATCGTTCACTCGGCCCTTACAGCATGGCGTCATTTGTGATCGCCATTCCTTCAGCTTAACCTGTCCATCAGGGCTTAGAGCACCTGCCACAACTGGCATCATACAGCCACAAGCTAGTTTTATTTCACCCTCTCCACGAGAGTTATTACACTGATGATGTGGGCTGAATTTTCAGCCTGATGGCTCATATGTCATTTGCTGCATTGCAGCAGTCTTGTGTGGTCCATTTGTTCTTAACATTGGATACTGGCTTCGTTTGTGTCCCACACGGTTGCATTGGAAACATACCATGCTGCTGGTATACCCTTGGTCACCTTTCGGCTTCCTACTCTTACTAGTGTGGTGTTTTCTCAAACCGCAATTCTCACAACGAAGTGGGGCATTCGGTGGACCATGTGGTTGACCATCATTTGGTTTACCATATGTATATAGCTTACTGCCATTACCGTTTGACCTTTTATCCTGGTTTCCATTTGGATAATCATAAGCTTCATAATAATCATTAGAAGATTTTGTCATCTCTTTTAAGCTCAACTTCCCTTTCTCTTTTAAGAAAGTTTGCAATGATTTATCACAAGTCAAGAAATATTGATCTCGTAAGATCATGTCTTCCACGCTGTCGAACCGAGCTTCGTACCCAGCCATCACTCTCCACTTTTCCAAATAACGCCTTAGTCGCTCAACAGATTGCTCAGGCGACTCTCTAGGTTCTAACTTACTCATCTTGAATTTCTTCCTGTTAATCTAAAACGCTTCAATAACTGTACTTTCAAGGCTTCATAATCATCAACTTATTCATCAGTCAGACGCTGATACACTTCAATTGCTTTACCTTGTAACAGTCTTGCCAACTTGACCTATGTTCCGGTCGTACTTCAAACGCTACACATGCTCGTTCGAGTCTGGTAAGATACGCGTCCAAATCGTCTTTTTCCTCGTTGAACGGCGGTAATTTTAACGCCTTCATTCCTGCCGACCTAGATCCATGACCATTATTATTATCACGATCTTCGCTGTTTCTGCATCCAGTTGCATCTGTTCAGTTTCTCTAGCTACTTCAGCGTCGGCTTTTGATGCATCTATCTTAGATTATTCTATTTCTGCAGCTGTCTTAGCTCTTTCTACTTCTGCGGCTGTCTTAGCTTCACTTTCGACTTTAATTTTGTCTAGTTTGAAGGCTCTCTCCTTATCAGCACGTTCAAGTTCACGCTTACGCTCCTGTTCCCTTTCTTCACATTCTCTTTCTTTCTTTTTATCCAGTCTCATCCTTTCGTCAGTTATAAACTGTTTCAGTTCATCCCCGGAATAACCTGGGCCCGTTCCTACTTCAATCAAAGCTTTAATTTCCTTTGCGGACATCGTCGCAATTAATCAATAATAATTTTAATTTATTGACCAGTCTGTTATACGGACGTATACTATGAATAGTATAGGCCGTTAAATCAATAAATACAACGAGTTAAATCACCTTTATAACAAACGTGCTGTCGTTCCAATCTCGTTACTTATTTAACAAGCTGATTTAGGGCGCATTGCACAACAAAAACACGGCTGGACCTATCAAAAGGCCGAGTTCGTCAACAATCACTTTTCTCCACAATATAACAGGTTCAGTTGCTTCCTGTTACAAGACCCACAGACTTTCAACTAGTCTGCGACCACCAAACTATGTGGTTTTACACACGACTATAATGCGTCGTTTCAAAGTTAGTCCATTCTTCACTTGAAACTTTTATCAACTGTCATCCGTGATGTCATCAATAATGATCCTTTGACTCAATTCACAGTAAAACCCATTGCAATGCAAGCAAGCACATGAGGCCACTTATATGTGCCAGAGACTTAAGGCCATATATATAATAAATGTAAAAACTGTAGTTTAGACACTAGTTAATGGCAAATGACACATCTAAAATTGCAAAAATCACAAAACGGTGATTACCCACTAGCACATCGCCTAAATGTCAATGTGCTGTTGAGTAATATCACCTTTTTGTAATTTTTGCAGTTTTAGATGTGTCATTCGCCGTTAACTAGTGTCTAAACTACAGTTTTTAAGCGCCTCACTTTACTTTAGTAAAAGAGGCGCTTATTGAGATAGGCTGTGTCTTGACGTCGTTGGTTGGTTGTCACGCGCGTGCACTGTGGCTAAACGGTGCATCCTAGGCCTATAGTTACTATGGAACACTAATAGGAAACCCTACCCCAGGAATTCAATGGTACAACTTTCGACCCCTTGGGGTGACCCCTAACCGGGGAATGGGCCCCCCATGAGGTGATTTTTGTCAAATTACTTTGACCTCTTGTTACATTTATATTTGCAGTTTTATTAGATGTCCGTAGCTGTTACGTTGTTCAGGGTATGTAGTATACGTGGTACGTGGTTCGCATAATTTTTGAGGTGTTCCCGTAGCCCATCCAGCCACTACCAAGTTTGGTACTAAAGTTGTTACTGCAGCTTACTACCGTTCAGATGGTGAGAACAGCTTGTACTACCGTACATGCCGTGATCACGGTGGTTGTTTTAGCCAATGTCCAGTGCATTGTCCCGTAAAATTTGATGCAGATATCTTTATTCAGTCCGGAGTTACTGACATTTTTCTTTTCACATAACCTAAAAATCCAAGATGGCAACGGCCATCATCCTGGATTTACAGACTATGTGAATTTCACCATTCTGGCGTGTTGATACTCTGGTATTTGAGCTCTGTACCAAATTTGGTTCAAATATAATGTTATAGTCACTGAGATCGACGCACATATGCTTCTGACTTTCATTTGATGACGTCACGCGAATTAACTTCCGGTTTCGACTTTTGGTCACGTGGTTATCTCTGCATGGCTGTGATGGATCTTCCTATAAAATTTTGTGCAGATATTTTTATCCAGTTCAGAGTTATTGACATTTTTCCTAAATCTAAGATGGCGGCAACCGCCATCTTGGATATTCAGGTTATGTGAATTTGGCCATTCCAGCATGTTGATGGTCTGGTATTTGTGTTCTGTACCAATTTTGGTTCAAATATCTGTTATAGTCACTGAGATCGACACACTTATGCTTCTGACTTTCATTTGATGATGTCTCGTGAATTAACTTCCAGTTTCGACTTTTGGTCACGTGATCATCTCCGCATAGCCATGATGCATCTTCCCACAAAATTTGGTGCAGGTACATTTGTTTAATCCGGAGTTATTGACATTTTTCCGAAATTCAAGATGGCGGCAGCCGCCATCTTGGATTTTCAGGTTATGTGAATTTGGCCATTCCGGCGGGTTGATAGTGTGGTGTTTGTGTTCTGCACCAAATTTGGTTCAAATATCTGTTATAGTCACTGAGATCGACGCACTAATGCTTCAGAAATTCATTTGATGACGTCTCACGAATTAACTTCGACTTTTGGTCACGTGGTCACTCCGCATGGCCGGCCCGTGATGCATCTGCCTATAAAATTTGGTGCAGATATCTTTATCCAATCCGAAGTTATTGACATTTTTCTTAAATTAAAGATGGCGGCTGCCGCCATCTTGGATTTGGTTGGGGGAGCCATAGGACCACCCATGTAGGCGCATTTGTGGTGTGTACTCCGTGTAAAAATTTTGTCATGATCAGCTAAGTGGTTTTCGAGTTATAAGGATTTGACTTTTTGTCATTCAGGCTTGAAAGTCCTATTCACACCCCCAAAATTTCAGTTTTTAGCGGGTTGTACCCCAAAAATTTGGGGGAATATTGTTCAAACCCCCAAAAGGCACATCCTTGTGCGATTTCACGTCTTTTGAGCTATCGCGCGTAAAAATCCATCCACGGGTCTGACCTGTAGGTTGATCAAAGAAAAAAAGGTATAAATAAAAAAAATAATTGTTATATTTCACCCATTTTCCCAGAAGCCCCCAGTGGATGGATTTCTACCAAATTTGGTATAGGAGGTCCCTCGCGGACGTAATCAATTGCGCCAAATTTGTTGTTGATCGGTTCAGGTGTATTGATTTTCTGGGGGGTTGAAAATTGCCTATCCCCATAGGAATTGAAGGTCGCCGTTAACACTGTCTGAACTACTGTTCAGACTGTGATAACAATAATGCCTTGTGCCAGCTACCTAGTACATTCACATAGGCCTACAATGTAAGGTGGGCGACCATACTACTTTACAAGTGCTAATTTTTTCCATTATCACGTATTTTAAAATACCTGCATCTGATAAATAGATTGCTATGATGGAATCATTTGAATGTGTGCAGATGGAGATCTTGTTACAATCTTTGACAGTTCTGACCTAACATATGCCATTCACTGCAGCAACACACTGAAACTGACACTGTTTGGCAAGTATAATCAGAAACTTACTGAACTCTTTCTAGACATTATCTAAATATATAACCATTGACACGTGTGCGTTGTGTGTATCATTTATGATTTACAACACAAAAACTCTTAGTTACTCAAAAACAGTTGCATATCATTCCAATAATGTAACTCCCCCTTAGCTTCACTTGGTCACATCTGTGATGTGATGTTGGTCTGGAAGGAGGGGAATGTTGAAAAAAACTGTATGTGTTATGATATTGTATACTACGATGGTCGTTCCATAAATAAGTTACAAAACGACATCATTCTGTTAATTTTCAAAATATGAAAATTCTGAAATATACGTTTTGTAGGGAATTTTATTGGGAACATGTACTGGAATTTTTATGACGATGATGTTATTATTGTGACGTCACTTGTACTTAGACATCCAGTTAGTCAGTGCAGTATTGTGCCCAGCAGTTTTCTTTTACCAAGTTTTAAATTGCATTGTGAGTTACAAGAAAAGTGAACAAGTTCAACAAGCAAACATGTTTAAGCGACAAACACTAACGTTTCATTTTTTTCAGCGTGTCGTCGAAATTCATTTAAATATTTATCCCATCACACGCCACTCAGGCCGTCACTCAACAGCTTTAAGCACAACTTAAAAAATCACTATTTTGATGTTAACTGACCACCTGGCGACTGCCTCCAGCGCCTCTGATTCGACATTCTCGACATAGTGCACTTTACAAATCGCTGTGAATGACTGAATCAATGCTGTCGGTCATCAAAACAACGTGGTGACCAGTTTCCTTCCTCATCAACAACAATTTCTCGACCGTGAGAAAATTTTTTATGCCAAACACATATTGCTGTTCTCGTAAAATACTTGTCACGTAGGGTCCATATACTGGACACATCTCAGACCGAATGGCAGTTGCGCCAAGTCCTTTTACCCACCAAAAATGACAGAATGCTGTTCCTTACGGGATGCTTTCAGTGGCAACGTTGCCACATCTAATGTTTACAAATGATGGCACAGTGACGTCATCGTAATAAAACTCATAGCTGGTACTTAGAATTAAATCTGCTACAAAACGTATATTTCGGAATTTTCACATTTTGAAATGAATGATGCCATTTTGTAACTTATTCATGGAACGACTCGGCATGATAATGGTACACAAAGGTACAAGCAGTTCTTACAGGTCAGTCGACTGAGTCGGGCTTTGATCTTGCTTAGTTCAGCTCTCTGTCTTCCGAGTGCCTCCGTGTTTTTATGGTGCTATATATATATACACTGTGTCTCAAAAAAGGTGCCACTTTTATTTTTGCAATAACGTTGGCAAATGTAGACCAATTTTAATAATTCTTTCACTGTTGTATTCTTAGGTCTATTGCTGAGGAAGGTGGTATTGAAACGGCCATCTCCCCTCAAGTCTATTGCCGCACTACCTTGTGAAACTTGAATGTACAACTTTACAAGAAAGTTATTAAACTCAATATGATGCAATAACATTTAATTTCAATAAATGTCTACCAGAAATGTTATCTGCTTGTTCGTATGTCTATGCAGATAAATTTACAGCATGTGTTCAAAATGTCCGCCTCCCGAATGCATGCATGCATTGGAACGTCCCTTGCGTACACATATGACGTTCAGCGAGACCGTTATGGTGTCCGTCGGAGTTTCAAAACTCGGCTGCACAGAGTTGTTTTTTGTAGAGCCGGGGGTGAAAATGAACTGTGTTTATTACCACGACGTGCTGCTGATGCAGAAGTTATTGCCAGTCATCAGGCAGATATCAGGGAGTGAGTTCGTTTTTCAGCAGGACAGTGCTCCAGCACATCGTGTGCATCAGACAATTGAGCTCATACATCGAGAGACGCCGGACTTTATTTCACCGGAACAGTGGCCACCGAACAGTCCAGATCTTAACCCGGTGGATTACAAAATCTGGGCTTCAATGTAGCAGCGTGTCTACCAGACAAAGATTCGAAATGTTGACTAACTGTGACAGCGTCTGCTGAACGTTTGGAGCAGCATTGAACAAGACGTCATGGTAATAAACATTGACTAGTGGCGTGTGTGACTCAAAGCATGCGTGCATTCGGGAGGCGGACATTTTGAACACATGCTGTAAATTTGTCTGCATAGACATACGAACATGCAGATCTGATAGACATTTATTGATATTAAATGTTATTGCACCATATTGAGTGTAATAACTTTGTTGTAAAGTTGTACAGTTGCGCATTTCAAGTTTCGCAAGGTAATGCAGCAACAGACTTAAGGTGAGGTGGTCGTTTTAATACCACCTTCCTCAGCAGTAGGTCTGAGAATACAACAGTGAAAGAATTATTAAAATTGGTCTACATTTGCCAAAGTTATTGCAAAAATAAAAGTGGCACCCTTTTATTGAGACACAGTGTATATATTAAATTTTTTTTGCTTACATCCTTCTCTTTAACTTTTAGATAGCTGAGCCTAGCGGGATTGGGCCTCGATGTGCTTGACTGTTGGTTGGGTCATCTGACCTGTAAAATCATCTCGGAAAAGACCTGTGATGTGTCAAGTGGGATTACAAGATGGCCTCATTGTTAAGTTTCAAAATATTCCAAAATAATTATGTGCTTTGTAGGAATTTAATTTGGGTCACATGCGGTGCTGACATTTTTGTGAAGATGACGTCGTTATTGTGACGTCGTTTGTTTGTACTTGGAACACAGTCAGTCAGTGCAGTATTTTGCCAAGTCACAACTTGCCAAGTGTTAAACGGCATTATCAGTTATGAAAATTTATTCGGCGCACACAAACTTTATCGACTTGTTCAGTTGTTAGTGATAGCTAACTTTCTTGTTGATTGCTTGCATTGATTTTGCTAATCCAGTATACACACATTTCTTGCACAGAAATTTTTTCCTGCTTAGCAAAAACAATTTAACCCACTTCCGCGAGTGTCGCCGTCTGGAACGTTGTTACCGACGAACACACTATCCTGCCAATTGTCGACTTTGGGTGGAATCTATGTAACATCGCTTTAGACTGTATCAGGCAAAGAAGGAGCAGTACTGGACTGATCGACTGATGCAGTGTGGCAGCTCGTCACCGCTCATCTGGCGTTCATTGTCATCCATATTTGGATGCCAGAGTGATGTCACCGGATCCACCAGCCACAGAGCCGATGACTTTGCAGCTTTCTTTGCAACGAAAATCGCTGATATCTGGAATGATACCGCAGGGTTGCCGCCACCACCGGTGATCAGCCAAGCGCCATCGTCGCTGATGTCCTTTCGCCAGTACACTGAAGCTGAGGTATGACATATCGTCATAAAGTCACCAATAAAGTCATGCTCGATGGATCCAGTACCAACCTTCCTTCTACATGAGTTCATTGTGGCGAGACCTAGACGATGTCTCACATTGTCGCATCCTGTCCCCTGACAAAACTGAATGGCGGTTTATCTCGGCTGCACTCTGCGGATGAAGACGCTGTTTCGTGGCTGACCAGTTATGGCTCATGAAACGCAGTGCAGCGCATCGTTTGATCCGTTGACTGGACAGAAATACACTAGAGGTGGCACTACTACACGTTCAGTTAATACTGGTGAGTTGCTGTGGCAATAATGTATTTAGCAGCTATTTAGTTTTAAATATCAAGAAGAAGAAGAAGAAGTTCATTGATCTATTACTACCATATGCCACGAGAATGGTCAATGCGTCTCTGGCTCAAGGTCGGTTGCCACTTTCACAGCGACATGCTATTGTCACACCGCTGCTGAAAAAACCAGGTCTAGATGGGAGCAATATGTCCAACTACAGACCTGTGTCTAAACTCAGCTTCATGTCAAAAGTCGCCGAACGTGTCATAGCTGAGCAGCTGAACAAGTATCTGCTTACCAACAATCTGATGCCGCGTCACTTATCGGAAGAAACATTCAACCGAAATGGCTTTGCTGCGCATGTGGTCTGATATGTTGAATGCTGCAGATACTCGACAAGTTACTCTGCTTGGCCGACTGGACCTCTCCGAAGCGTTCGACTGCATCGATCATGACCTTCTACTGCAGTGGTTGGAGCATGGCTTCGGGTTGGCTGACGTTGTGCTGCGGTGGATCCATTCATTCTTGTCTGATCGTACACAGCAAGTTGCCTACTGAAGCCAACTGTCTACGACTTGACCGTTCTTGTTTGGTGTTCCACAAGGCTCCGTTCTGGGGCCACTGTTGTACATTCTGCACACTGCCGAACTCGAACATGTGGTCACACAGCATGGCATGCGTCTACACCAGTATGCTGATGACAGCCAACTTTACCTTCATGTGACAGTCAGCGACACTGTAGTGGCAGTGCAGTGTTTCGCTGCGTGTGTCAGCAACG
>Ga0209149_1002132_pt1 | contig 10829 bp, 8 predicted proteins | sample WorMetTyACAVOLI2_FD_187423 | JGI IMG/M metagenome (GOLD analysis project Ga0209149, IMG submission 187423) | Marine gutless worms symbiont microbial communities from Max Planck institute for Marine Microbiology, Germany - Olavius algarvensis... ...
GTTTGCTGCAAATTTACTCAGCTACATTCCCAACAAATATTATTGAAATCGGTCAACATCTGACTTAGTTATTGCGAAAAGCAAAAGGGTGAACTTTTTTTTGAAACACAGTGTATTACGACCACTTGGAAATCCTACATGGGCTTTGAATATAAACTTCTTCCTCTTACCTACAAAGTTCTTACAACCAATCAACCTAGCTATCTCCACAGCCTTATCTCTCTTCAACCCCCTCGCAGTACTCGCTCCTCATCTGTTGTCACCCTTTCTCGCCCACCAACTGTCTCCTCACTGAAAATCACTGATCGCTCATTCAGATATACCTCGCCTTTGGAATCAACTTCAAGATTCATTTCATCAGCCTAGTCAGTCCTGTCTCGATTCATCTCTTTCACTTCTCAACCCATCTCTGTCATCATCGCACTCTCATCATCCATCACTCCTTAACTTTTTCACTCCAGCCTCAAAACCTACTTTTTCAACAAATCCTTCCCACCTTAACTTTTCTTCTTTACTCGTTGGACTGCCTTCATGATCGAGGGACTGGACCAGACTTATCATGCTCATCAGTTTTTAATTTTTTTCTGTTATATTTTTGTTCATTCCTTGTGGTATATACTAAGCTAGCTATCCGTCAGCTTTTTGCTGCACGTTAAATACGCAGTATCGTTTCGTAACAAACGACCGACCGACATCGAAATCACCTCTTCCACAACCTGCCATTACAATTCCGGTAACAAATGCTGCTGCTTAGTGAGAGAGGTACATGTACTACAAGGGTGTGAAAAATTTGCCAAAAGTCGTTACGCTGTAGCGCCTCGGCCGCCAGTCATATCCGTGAACTCCCAGCCGCGAGTCAGTCGCTGTCAACGGGTGCGGATTAGATATGATGACTTTGATGCAATAACGCATAGTTTCCACCATCACGCAGGGTTCCGCCGCAACGCACTGCAATTCCGTCGGCACGCCTCCGGCCCTTGCGGACTGTAATCGTTGTAAATCGCTCTGTGCAAGACAGTGATAATCTTTCGTCGTCGTCGTCGTGGAAAATTTAAACGACCTTAAAAATTTTACGCCAGTAATCAAACGGCGCCACTACCCACTAAAGCCATTTACAGTGACCGGATACCAGCTGAAATCTGTCCGGAAAAGTAAACGACACAATTGAACGAATCTCTTCGAAGTCACGGCAAATTCTTCATAAAATATGCAGAAAGCGGCCGTGATCGCGTGGCTGCAGTCGGCGACAAAATACAGCAGAATAATTGTCGCGTGCATGGTCTCAATCGACCGGATGGTGACGTTGCTGTCAGCAACAGCAGCTGCCGGTAGTCCGGGCAATGGACAGACGACTGACTGAACGGTTATTTATCGCGATAACTGGAGGGCAATCTGTCGGCGCATACATCCGCCAAATCAACCCGACTTATTGACCTTTGGTTGCTTCAACCAAAAGTGATCTGGGATTCTACCGGAGCCTATTCATCACAAACTCACGCTAACATGCTCAGTATCACAGCTCCAAGCCTCCAAGTTCCGTTTCCAATTTCATTGAAACAGACGGTTACCATTATTTAGATTAGGCCTGCTCAACAATCTCAGCATGGTTGGAAAATATCATGATGTTTTCGAAAATATCAAAATATGGAAAATGTCATAAATATTATGATATTTTTGGTATAGCCTATATCGGATATTTTCGATAGTTTTGATATTTTCGAAAACATCAAAATTTCAAATAAGTTATAGAATAACGAATATTACACGCTGATGTATTATTTAATGACTGTTAGTTGCCAGTCATTTGTGCCTTTAGTGATACGTTAAACTAGTTCTATGCTATTGCGCGATTATATTGCTAGGAAATACCAGAGCAATAGATTAATCTATGGCTAAAATCTATGGCTCTGGGAAATACTAGATGACGACGACAGAACATAGTGAGCTGCGCGGTTTTCATAACAATCAACAGTAGCGTATCAGACGGACAGACAGGCGAGAAATGAGTAGTAGCTACGGCTAGTGTGGCTGATTGGGGCGATGGTGTGTCTGCTAGCTGCACCATGGGTCCAATTGTCCCTTAGCTCGGGCAATGGATGGCCACATAATGCGCTGCGGCACCATTGGCTCATGCCAATCAGCTGCCACTTCCGAGATTGTAAAGCGCTGCTGGTCACGAGTCTGACTCGTGTAAGTGGCGCTATAACAAGTGTCCAGACCTTTACCTTTTGAACAACTTTATTCACCAGACATCTGGTAGAAATAGTAAGCAGTAGAAAACAACAAACAACTAAACTAACTTAACTAGAGAAAACAAAGTATTCCACACAGACGGAAATACGCCCTCAATAGATGCTCGCTAATAAATATTGATGTGTGATCCAGGCTGTCCACTTCGACGACCACAGAAATGGAACAGCGCAGACGACTCAGGATTAACGTGAGTGGTCAGTACTTCGAGACGACTCTCATGGTGCTTGAACGTCATCCAGACACTCTGCTTGGCGACCGTCGTAAGCGATCGCAGTTCTTCGACCGCGCAAAAAACGAGTTCTTCTTCGACCGACACCGGCCCAGCTTCGAGGCGATCTTCCTGTATTACCAGTACGGCGGCAGACTTCGTCGACCGCCACACGTTCCAGACGACGTGTTCCTCGACGAACTGCTCTTCTACCAACTCGAGTCCAACGTCGTCGACGAGTATAAGCGAGCGGAAGGCTACACGTCGGAGGTGATACATCTGCCGTCCAACGCGACGTTGCGGCGACTCTGGATGCTGTTCGAGTACCCGGAAACGTCGCGAGCCGCCTTCGCGATCGCTATTCTGTCGGTCGTCGTAACGCTCATCTCAATCGTGCTCTTCTGCGTCGAGACTCTGCCAGTCTTCGCCATGACGCACTGTGTAGCTGGAGAGATGCCAAACTTCCTCGACCTTTTCTTCCTTATCGAAACAGTCCTGAGGAGTTTTGGCTAAGGCAGAGCATGCACGACGCATTTGTTAACACTTGTGAGTTTCGTCGAGATTTTCTTCCTTATCGAGACAGCTTGCACGGCGTGGTTTACGATCGAGGCGATCGTGCGGTTCATCGCGTGTCCGTCGAAGTTGGCGTTCTGGCGGGACTTCAAGAATATCGTCGACGTGGTCGCCGTACTGCCGTATTACGTGACGCTCTTCAACGTTCTGTCGACGATGAGCTGCGAGGGAGCCAAGTCGAGCGCGTCGCTGGCGTTCCTTCGCGTCATCCGGCTGATCCGGGTCTTCAAGCTGACGAAACATTCCGTCGGACTCCAGGTCCTGATGCTGACGTTCGGCGCCAGCCTCGAAGGACTGGGGCTGTTCCTCGTCGCTCTGTGCGTCTGCCTGCTCGTCTTCTCCAGCGCCATCTACTACGCCGAGCTCGGCCAACAGAACACGCAGATTCACAGCATCCCCGACGCGTTCTGGTGGGCGATCATCACCATGACGACGGTCGGGTACGGAGACAAGGTGCCCGTCGGTTACTGGGGTAAGCTGGTCGGTGCGGCGTGCGCCATAACCGGAGTTTTGACGCTAGCCATTCCGGTCCCGATCATCACCGGTCACTTCAACCGGTTCTATGCTCACAAAACTGGACGCGGTCGACATATCTAATCTCTGACCTATCATGTGCGTCCACGCTGTTGCTCATTTTAGGCGCGTAGCCAATAAAACGTGCGAATTCTCCACCCCCAAATAAAGTTGTAAAAATATCCGGTAGTACCCTATCGCGTTAAACTTTTTTTGTGAAGTATACGCTGTGCAGTCTTTTTGACCGGTCTGCACAGTTTTTACTTCTGACGGCAAACCCCGAAAATCTAACCGGGGCTGTACCGCTATAGTTAATTTCGTCCCCAGAGTTTCTACGTTTGTCCGTTTTTACACAAATTATTGGCAACGCGTCTGGTCAACTTGATCATTGTTAGCGCAGTCAATATCATTTTCACTGTCTATTTCATTCCAGGCCGGCCAGTGGTGTCGGGACAGGACGTAAGGGAGCGGGCAGTGTCCCCAGGCGGTATTTTACAGGGGCGGCATTTTAGGGGCGGAATTAACCCTTTAGAGTGCAGACGTGATTATACTGCCACATCGAATAATATGAAGCTGGTACAATGGCCGTTGATGGGTGGGCTGTTTCATTTGGCACAGCGAGGAGGCCCGCCCAGGCCCTTCCTTTCTGTACCAAATGCCACAGCCCACCCGTCAACGGCCAGTGTACCAATTACCGTATTGCTGTATAATGGTCGTTCATACGTCCAGTGCATTGGCGGCTTGCTGTTTGCCATACCATATTGCGTTCTGTAATAAATTCATTGTGTTGTGTTTACTGAGTTACGGTAGATAGTGTGTCTGATGGCGTCGTCAACTTTGCACAAACTCTCGCGCTGTCACTACGCCGGAGGCATCGCCAAGATTAAAATACAGTGCAGTCCCTCGCTGAAGCCGAGGAGCCGCAGGGAGGGGTTTCTCTTTTCCCGCTGTAGAGGGGTTGTGCCCCATTTGCGGAAAATTGTCCGAATGTCTTTATCTCGAAATTGTGTATTCCGGTGCACTGCGAACTCTGTCAAAATATAGCCTACTGGAAATCCAGCAGTTTAGAAGTGCTTTATTTCAAAGTTCAACCTACGATCCGCGAGTATCATCTCACGTTTATCCCCTGACCCCCACCGGAAAAATCTCCGGATCTGCGTAAATACAGGAATGCCGTCGGGCAAAAGTGGGGGACGTCTATGCCAGTCCTGCCCGCGGTGATGCCCCGCTTTCAGTCGGATGTTCAGTGACGCGTGCGCGTAATCGATAATAAATTCCGGGCCAGCTGCATGTTTACTCGGCGACTCTTGTTTTCCCGCCATTTCCGCATATACCACTCTATTCCACTCCTACGCAGTCGGTGACACGTCGTTTTGATTGCTTGTGTTTCTTTGTTTCTGTGTTGTGATAGTAAGATTACCGAAAGAACATTTAATAATTTAGGAATATTAGGAACCCAATTACCAATATCGTTAACATAGGCCCCCTACAACAAGAATAACAATGGGCCAAGAATACTACCTCGTGGGACTCCACATTCAATTTTATAGTTATATCAGAAATTACACCATTAATATTTAAATATTTACAATTTATAAGTTTATCCTATGTCAAAGAATCCGTGTTTTTGTTGTGTTCGGTTTGTATTAACTATAGGTCCACTGTTGTTGACGGCGTTGTAGTAAATTGGCGCTTAATAGCAGATTAACGCCCGTGATGAACCTTGTGTGTTATGTTTGTTGGTGATCATAGTTTATAGCTTGTTCGTTGTGTTTTTAGTGTGCTGTCCTGCGTGACAATATGTTATTCCATTCTACATAAAAAAAGATGTACTCTTGTCCATAACGTCGCTAAATATTTGCCGATTTCATCATTTTTGAAAACTCTTTCTCCAACATACTCGGCGGTAAATTCCTAACAGAGTGTCATCACAGATCTCAGCAGACCTAGCCTCGCTACAATGCCTGCAGTTATACAACACCACGTAACGGTGATATGACACAGCTTATGTTGCAAAAATCACAAAAGGTAATATTATTCAGCAGCGCATTGACATTTAGGGGATGTGGTAGTTGGTACTATCGCCTTTTGTATTTTTTGCAGTTTTAGATGTGTCACATCGCTGTTAAGTTGTGCATAAACTGCAGTTTTTTTACAGTTTATGTCAGCTAACGATGAAACATAAAACGGGTATCGCATAGGCCTACTTGAAACCATAGAACGAGAATGATAATTTTATGTGAATTTTCATGTTTTTTACAAATTTTATCATATCATATCACATATTTGCTCAAATGCGGTTTTTAAATTATCTACAAATTAAAAAAAGTCAATTAGTAATGATAGAGGTAATAAGCTTTGATTGTCTGAACTGAATGCAATAACATTTCATATAGAAAAAGTTGCCTACTACTGGCCTAATCATAATAATAGTAAGAATAATAATAATAACAATTCTCGTTCTACGCTTGACACTTGATGCAGGAAAGAACAACGCTTTTAGGCGTGATAGCTGCCGTGCGTTTCGTGTGATACAGTTAATAATATATATGTTATTGCAATACTGATGTCTTATTAAAATTAATGTAAGAAAAAAAACCTCATCAGTTTTATCACGGTTAACACCCATAGTAAGTTAGCCTTAGTAATGTGACCACCCCATGCACACAGCGCATAGCGAATTTTACATAAAATAAGAGCATGAAAAATAGAGTCCATATTCTTCTTGGACAATCCTTGGTCTCTCGGCATCTTGAGGAGACGGGAACGCTGACAACAGATCTTGAGAATAGTAGTGATCTGCTCATCAAAGTGCATATTATTTTGAAGAATTACACCCAGTAGTTTAGCACTAGAAAACTGAGCTACATCGTTAATGGGTGCTGGAGAGAGAAAATGCTTAATGCTAGGACGGCGGAATACAATTTCTTCGGTTTTAGACATATTAATCAACATTTTATTTAACATGGCCCATTGTTTGATATGCTGAAATTCTTGCACGATGTCAATATTAGAATTGGCCGGAACTAACAAATTAGTATAATCAGCAAATTTGCACAGCAAATTCACACTAGACAAAGGTTTTAAATCACTCTCCATAACAACATAAAATGTTGTTCCTATACAACGAGTAGTATAGTGGCCCAATATATTGGAAGCGGTGTGACAGAGACGTAGTTACTACATACTACTAACGAACAGATACGTTGCTTGTTAAACTGCGCCGTTGCCGATGACCTTGAGTGACCTTCAAGGCCATTTTAAAGTCAACACACGTTACCAAAAGGTCGCTAATAAACCTAATCGAATCCAGCAGCAGTACGAAACAACGGACGACGAATGCCACGCTTTCAGGTGGCCATCACAGTGGTGCATGCCATAGTTTCTACTTTTAAGACATGTTTACCCAACTTTTTAAATTTTTTTTTCAATTTTTGCAATTTCCGACTAGTTGTGAGAATCAAACTGTACACAACAGCCGTTCGCTGCAGTTCATTTGCCTTTGTCAGAAGACAGAAAAGTAATATCAAGAGGCTCCCCATGTTGCTTTCGACATACAACACAAATGCTCGGATCCAGGATGTCGCATTTTAAAACTAAATCTAACTGATCGATCTAGACAAGACCTATTGATTGACCTAGATTGATTAGATCTGCTCTGACGAAAAAGGACGGGCAGAACAGAACTGTTGGTGAGATCTGATCCGTCCGTCTTGATCAAATCGAGCAAAGAAATCCGGAAAGCACTTCCCACCCACTTTTGCATTCGCTGATCATAAATTCATTCCAAATATTGTCTGATTTTTTGACGTAGATGTCTGGCTTTGGAGGTTTTAACTTGTAGTACATGGCATATCATACGACATGTGAACCAGATCAGTCAGAACAAAAATCTAATGAAAAAAAAGGATTGGAACGCGGCTTGTGAGCAACACCGGCAGATCATTCAATCGATATTATCGATCAGATGACGTTAAAATGGCACAGATCACGGCATAGCTGGTAACGTCCAATGCGACGTCATTGTGTGGTAAATTGCGTGGTGAACCAGAGATAACAGATCAGATTCTGACGACATCATCTGGGCTAAGGAAAATCGTACTTTATCTTTATATGTACACTGTGTCCCAAAAAGTTGTACACCAAACTCATAGCGATAACTTTGTCAATTCTTAACAGATTTTCAAAATTCTTTCACTGCTGGAATGAGAAGTAAATTTTCAACAAAACCGTATAATGCTTCCTACCATACCTTTAGCATGTTGCCGCACTACCTTGCGTAAGTTAGAAGTTCGAATTTGTGTTAATTTCCAAAAAAAAAACAATCTAAAAATCGTGTCACATTTCACAAAAACTGAAACGTCTCTTGTCGTGGCTGTATATTGTCACAACAGTTGCTCGAAGTGTCCGCCTTTTGCCTGCACACATGCGCGAAGACGCCACTCCACTCGATGATGCTCTGGTCAATATAGGCCTATAATGCCATGCCAAACATGCAGAAAACGCTGCTTCAGTTCACAACACTTGTTTTATATAAAATCATCTGCTATTAAGAAAGAATAGTTAACAGGAACCGGAAATTGAAACAACAAGTAAATAAGTAAACTAAATGCATTAAAATTGGGTGTGTGTTAAAAATCGATGCATGTTACATTTTCATTTGCATTTTCTTCCAGATATGCCAAAACTCGAACTTCTAAGTTTCGCAAGGTAGTGACGCAACATAGTGAAGGTATGGTGTGAAGTATGATATGGATTTTGTTGGAAATTTACTTCTCTTTCCAGCAGTGAAAGGATTTTAAAACCCGTTAAGAATTGACAAAGTTATCGTCATGAGTTTGGTGTAGTGGTGTACTACTTTTTGGGACAGAGTGTATAGGCCTATATTTTGTGAGTGCAAGCTGAGGTCGGAGTATCTAGAGATGCAGTATCGTCGTCTAGTCAGATAAGCGATGTTGTCAGTAATTCTGAGGTGAAAGCTGCCTACGGGCTGTTTGCAGAGTGCACCACAGGCTTTATCGTACATCACGCTATAATGGCACACTACAGGGCTGCAATCAGGGACCGAAACCAACATGAAACGTGGGGTCGATTGTGGTTTTCCTTCGGCCGACGGACCGCATCGAATTACACTGAACATACAACATGGACCGCATCAGTCCTAACAAAGCCGAGCCCCCAACCGTAACCCTAACCATAACCCACTGCAGTGCAATGTGGTATGTCCACTGCGGTAATTGACAGACGGCTAAGGCTGTTAAGCTCACGCATGCGCGATGATTAGGCCTATGTTGTCGAATGCAAATGTAATATCAGATTGCTTTTACCGCGAAAAAAACAGTGCGTTTTCTGCATGCATACGCTCGGCAAAAGTTTGTCCATTGGCTCATGCCGATCACCTGCCACTTCCGAGATTGTAAAGAGCTGCTGGTCACGAGTCTCACCAGTCAGACTCGTGACCAGCAGACTCGTGACCAGCAGCTCTTTGTTGTTTCAATTTCCGTTTCCTGGTGACTATTCTTTCTTAATAGCAGATGATTTTATATAAAACAAGTGGTGTGAACTGAAGCAGCGTTTTCTGCATGTTTGGCGTGGCATTGACCAGACCATCATCAAGTGTCTAGACCTTTATTTTTTACCTTTACCAAAAACCACAAAGAACGTTTAAAACTCCTACACTGCACCAAGCTCTATCGTAAAACAAAAAGCTTAGCCATATAGGCCTTGCTAAGATCTACCGAGAGTACCGGCTACCGGTGACCGGAAAAATATCCACTTCGATCTACTCTTGACTCACAAAAATGCCCAAACGCGTTCCACTGGTCGCGGCCGGTTAGCCGCTGAATCGCCCAATGGAATGCGCCCACAGCCAGGTCTTGTCAGCACGCATGTCTAGTTGTCTACTGCGCGTGTCGAGGCTTGGAACCACGGAGCTATAATTAGAAACAACAACCACTTTGAAGGAGTAGGCCTAATTAAGTACGAAAGTATGTATCGGCCACGTGTGTTCGGGCGTAGGGAAGTTACCTTTAAAAAACTTTCCGAAACTGTTGCGAATATTTTATCGATCTTTCCACGGCCGATCCAAGTCTCTGGCCCATCACTGCACGGTAAACATAGGTTCTAGCAAAAATCCGCCGTTTGATCTCACAGACAGAATAGCGATCCCGATAGTCCAAAGTAAACGTAACGCTCTGGTAAAAATCCGAACGTGCTTGAAAGGCCTAAGACATGTAAACAAACTGAATACGGATATAAAACAGCTTGGATTTCCAACTCTAAAACAGACGCGTAGTAAGCCTATACAATTACACGCATGCGTGCTGGTGCAATAACTACGTGTGTGGCATTTTTGACGTCATCTGCTGCCCGATACATATTTATCAACAATAGGGTCACGTGACCAATATCTCACTCTGCCGAGTTGTTTTCGGCTGACGACATTCCAACTCCCGATCGGTAGGTATACAGACACCTAGTAGTCTCCAGTCCAAAACTAGTGCACCTGTTTCTTGTAGGGTTAGAAAACCTACGTTCCCCCGAAAATTCTAGGTTTCAGGTTTTTAGGTTTCTAGGTTTTTACCGCGCGATCCATATGCATAGCGCGGACTATGCCGTGGCAAGATGTCGGACTGTCTGTCTGTCCGTCTGCCCGTCTCTCTGTCCGTCACACGCAGGTATTCTGTCTAAACGGTTATACATATGCTCAAAGTTTTTTACCGCCTGACTGGAAGCGACCAGCAGGAAGACCCAGCCACACTTGGCTCCGTGCAATTGAGGCAGACCTTGGCCCTTTGAACTTTGGCCTCGCGACTGCCTGGAGAAAGGCCACTACTAGAGACGAATGGCGACATATTGTGGACGCAGCAACGCTCCGGCGGAGTACGCTCTGAAAGAAAGAAGGGTATCCCCACTACGCTAGTTTTTCCATACCAAACAGGATGGCAATATTCCGACGGGAACCCCCTAACGGGGGCGTCGAATGAAAGGGGGCATGAAAAAAATCACGATTTTCGACCAATATCTCGCTTTATCTCGCAAATAATGCAAGATAGAACCATAGTTACTATGGGAGGCGAATAGGAAACAGCACCCAAGCTTTCGACTGGTACCAGTTTGAGTGTTCTTGAGTGACCTCTAATTCTAATTAATGTAAAAAAAACTTCCGTAGAAGTTTAACATTATTGTAAGGGTAGAGATGGCACATCTAAAACGGCAAAAATTACTTTGTTAAGATAGAAAAAGCATAAATACGACCTTACATATGAGCTCTGTGCCGAAA
>Ga0209149_1002133_pt1 | contig 10828 bp, 8 predicted proteins | sample WorMetTyACAVOLI2_FD_187423 | JGI IMG/M metagenome (GOLD analysis project Ga0209149, IMG submission 187423) | Marine gutless worms symbiont microbial communities from Max Planck institute for Marine Microbiology, Germany - Olavius algarvensis... ...
GGCACGATGAGTGTCGACGTGCTCGCCGATCTGAGTCGACACCGAGCATCTACTTCAGTGGTCAACTGAAGTGTCTCGGCGAGGTAAGACGGTGCCGTACCATGCAGACACCGATGAGTCAGAACACACAACCGGTATTGGATCCTGTCCGGGACTTTCAACCAGTGAAGTTCGCGGAGAAGTGGAGTTGTGTGTTCTGATCTCCTCACCGAGAACACTAGTCGAGCGGCTGCGTTCAGCACAGACTGTAGCCGTTGCATCAGCAATCCAAACACACCAGTTAACGCCGAACAACAGAAGTCGAGCTTCGTAATGACCAGTGACCGGACCAATGTCAGCAAGGCGTCCTGCGTCAATGAACGCCGGACGCTTCGTATCTGCCGCAGTGCTGCGAAACAAGCCCTGACGGTTGTAGTGACGTGCGCTCATGGTGACGTCAGCGTCAACATAGACCCCGAGGTCGATATGATGTTATATCGATTTTCAAGATGGCGGATCTCCGCAATCTTGAATTTTAGGCGTCCAATGATGGGTTCTTTGAAAAGCCCATGTACGACTTCCTATAGTTCGTCAATAGAAACCATAACTCTAAATTGCTTAGATTTTAGAAAGTCGCGTTTAAGTGTACGCAATTTGGCGACAGACAGACAGACGGACAGACAGACAAACAGGTGGACAGCCCCACCGCATTCAGCTACACGTTTTGTGTTGATATAAGATAACGTTTGTTTTCATTTGATCTTAACCTTAGCACATCTAGCAGCACCATCTTCACGCGCACCTGTGCCTAACGTGTGCTTACACTAATTGTTTTTCAGACTTATAACGTGGACCACCAGGTCCCGGACTCAGCCGCCACAGCAACGGCGTTTCTGGGCGGAGTGAAAACAAATATGGGAGTAATTGGGGTAAATCAAAACGTTGGACGAGGCAACTGCATCGACGTGACAGATCGCACGCTCGTCGAGTCGATTCTTCGCCGGTCGCTGAACGACGGTAACCGCACGACTTCGTAGTCTCACTGTGTGCCTTTGTCTGTACTAATTCTGTCTGTTTCTATTACATTTTATATGGAATGTACTAGGCACAGAACAAATGAATACTTGCTTGATCTCCGAAACGTACCGTATTACTGGATAAGAAGCTCATAAAAGACTAAAGTCAGACACTGTGGTTACATGACAAAAATTTGGAGTTGTTTGGATAGTCGTAGACATGGTGATATTGCTGCATCACGACGATGCGCTATATAAATCGACTTTTTACTTACTTTACTTATTTACTTAAATGGATCTGACTACAGATCTACGTTGAACGTTGTGGCAAAGTTTGTAGTTGCACGTATCGCCAACTGTCTCTTGGAAAACGACATTAGATTAGAAAGATGATGCAGACGAATTCTTCAATCAATCTTTTTATCGCAAAAGGGCACTCGGTAGAGCGCATTACCTCCGAAAATATGTTTTTGTTCTGCTTGACCTTGATCTTTGACCTTGAGCTTCTACAGCTTACTCAGCTCTTCCCTGTCATAGGCGCCATCTCTGCACCAAATTTCGTCAAAATCCGCCGTAGTCAATCTGGATAAAATCCGGATACGGATACCGCATCCCGAATATGATCCGTATCGCTCCCAGAATTAAGCGCAGTCTTCCGTGATTCACAGGCTATTCATTCATAAAATCTTATTGAAATCCGTCCATTACTTTTAGCGCTATCCGCCTTGCAATTTTGAATACATGTCCGTATCCAGGATCCGGACTCTGAGCCGCATCCGGCTCAAAACGTAACCAAATCGTGCAGACCCCTGCAGCTATCGACCCATAAAATTTCATCGAAATCCGTCCATAACGTGTTGAGATATCCAGCTAAAATTCAAAAATCCGGTGTAAATCCGGATCCTGGATACGGACTATGATCCGGATCCAGCTCAAAACCTCATCAATTCGTCCAGGCCCCATTGGCTATCGACCCATTAAATTTCATTGAAATTTGTCCATAACTTGTTCAGATATCCCGCTGAAATACAAAAATCCGGTGTAAATCCGGCTCCAGGATCTGGCCAGATCGGGCTCAAAAGTTAATCAGTTCGTCCATGTCCCGACATCCGTCAACATGCAACATTTCATCCAAATCCATGCACGCGTTTTTGAGTAATCTTGCACACAGACAGACAGACAGACAGACAAACGAGCTCGGGCGTGCGGGCGAAAACATATACCCCCTCCTTTGTCGGAGGTAAATAAAGATTGATTGAAGAATGTAAGCAGAACAACGGTGACTGTTAGTATTTAACAATAAAGTATAAGAAAGCTGTTTCACATGCTACAAATAGGCGAAGAAAAAAATTCTGCGTCCATATTCAGATCACCCCAAATTTAATCGATATATTTTTTTCCAAAAGCTACTCCACCCGAAAATTTCATAAAAATGCATTCGCAACTTTTTGACTCATCCTGCTCAGATGAACAGGAACAAACCAGTAATTGAGACAAATACTTAACTGTCTCGACGGAGATAATAAATCTCACATGATTCCTTGTTTCGGGCAAGATCGATGGAGTATTTGACAGATTATCGACGGTATAGGAAAGGTTTTTGCCGCGCGATGCCCAAGCGCGGCCTACGCCGTCTTGCGGTGGCTGGTTACCTGAGTGTCCGTCACGATCGTGTGTTGTGTCGAAACGGCTTAAGATACGGCCATAGTTGTTATGGAATGAAAAAATAGAAAACCGTATCCAAACTTTCAAATAGTATCATTTTCAACGACCTTGAGTGATCTTGAGTGACTTAGCAAAATATTCAATAACATGCAACATCGCGCGGCTTCTCGGCGACAGCTGAGCTTCTTGAGGATACAACAAATCATGAAACCACGCGAAAGTATGACTATGCATGTACTACTCTGGCGAACTGACGGTACATCAAGCGAATGTCACACGACTGCAGTGCAACTCAGCAGCTGTTGAAGTTTCAGCGACTGTAGGACATTTCCCCTGGACATTTGCCCCTCGGACATTTTACCCCGGATATTTCCCTCGCCTTTTTCCACCTAGGACATTCTCTTGGCTGTTAAAGCGAAAATTTGAAAATGTCACTAATGCGGATTCCTGACCATAGCCGAACCACGACGCGGGGTCCAGACCCTGACGACCCACGAGGCGGGAAATTGTTTTGAAAACGTGCATTAACCCGTACTCCTGATCCTAACCGATCTACCGCTATCAGTTTTGTACATGTTAACGGTAGATCGCTTTACACTGTAGATTGGCGGATGGCGGTGGCGGAAGACGGAAATGTCCTACACCATGTAAAAAGGAGGGGGATTGTCCGGGAGGGGGAAATGTCCGGGAAATATATACGTTTATAAATATAAATATATACGTGTTACTGATTTTTAACTTTTTGTATATAATGTTTGTTTTTCTTTTCCTCTGTATTTACATTAATCCATCCACTGGCTGCTATATGAATAAAACCATCTTGTGTGTTTCGGCGGCGAAATGGAACTTTGGACGAAGTTATACGCTTTTAACCGCAGCTGCTTGTTGGGAGTTTACACACGGCAGGCACGATTGTGGCGCAGGGAAGCGAGCGGGCGTGGTGACGACGACGCGGGTGACACATGCGACTCCGGCGGCAAGCTACGCACACTCGGCACACAGGGACTGGGAGTCGGACGATAACGTTCCGCTTATCTACCGCAACAAACCGCTATGCCGCGATATCGCTGCTCAGCTCGTCGACGACAACAGCGACATCAACGTTCGCAAACGTCAATTCGTCGTCATAGTAACTGTAGTTGTAGCAGTAGCAACAAATATAGTAGTAGTGAAGACTGTAATTAGAAGCAAAATTTGAAGGTCTCTTTAACAACAACAACAACAACATAACGACCACGACGACGACGACCACAACCACGACGACAACGACGACAATAAATCAATCAAATTGTTTTTGGGGTTTAGAGACTCAGACAGTCTTAAGAATATTTTGGTAAATCATGGTTTATTTAGTTTTGGTTGGCCATTGTAACTGTAGATTACATTGTAAATCTTGTACCATTTTCAAGTTATCTGACGTTGAATAATATCGTGACTTGAAATCTGGGTTAGAGGTCACTCAAGATCATTGAAACTGGTGCCATTTTCTATTCGCATTCTACAGTAACTATGGCGCTATCTTGTATCGTTTGCGAGATATAGCGAATTGTTGGTCAAAACTTGCGAAATTTTTATACCCGTCTGTATTTAGCGCCACTGCAGGGGATGGCCCCGTCGAAATTTTGCGAAGATGTTCGATACTCGTAAAACTAGAATGTTTGGGCGATCGTGCAGTGGAGAAACTATGACAATGTGTCGCGTCGTTTCGATAGAATACCGGAACGTGACGGACAGACGGACGGACGGACAGACAGAATTGCTATATTAATATAGAACGTCACTGTGCTGACGCGCGATAAAAATCAATAAACTGAAATAAAATATTTAACCTTCTTGGCGGATATAATAAATTTCATATGATTCCTCGTTCCGGGCCAGATCGATGGAGTATTTGATAGATTATCGATGGTACGAAAGGTTTTGTATACAAAAGATGATGAAACATACATGGGTATGACCGTGCGTGTACTCCTGTGGCGAACTGACGCTACATCAAGCCAATGCCACTCATCTGCAGTGCAACTCTGCAGCTGTTCAGGTTTCGGCGAAATGGAACTTTGGGTTTAGACGCACAGATAATCTTAAGAATATTTTGGTAAATCATGGTTTACTCAGTTTTGATACTGTACTTGCTAATGCTCTAACCTATTTTCGCGTTTATGATCTTCATGTAGCCTAATGATCTTCTATTCTTGCTATGAAATGCTAGTGTGTTCTGAATTTTATAAGTTATTGCCCCATTCTCTTTTTTATATTCTTCTGTATTGTCTGTTATGTGGGCCTTGTCGGCTGAATTAAACATAATTATTCAAATACCAATAATAATAAATACTGCCATTTGATGGTGAATAATAACTCTCATAATTATTACAATAAGTGAAAAGACAATGTTGTCAACTTGTCACAGGACTTACCATATGTCGGCATAACGTATATTTTAATAAATGCTGACTTTGATAAGTGCTTCGGTAAAGCCTCTAGTGACTGAGTTGATGGCTTACTTGACTTTAGGTAATACTCGGTGGTGGCAGGAAGAATTTTCAGCCAAGCAATTCTTCAAATCCAGACTATGGAAAACGACTGGACGGCAGAAATTTAGTTCAGGTATAAATACGCTTCACGAGTATCTGTTACTTCGTTATTTGTCTAGATAGGTTTGACCACAGAGCAATAAATCTTGCACTGTCATAGTAACGTCTTTACCTTACGCTTGCTGTAATGTCCTGCTTTTTATTTCCTTTCGCGATAACTTTTCGTGTCGATTATGCACAACAGTGCTGTGTACATTGATTTCTCGTTTGCTGTTTGCTTTTTATGCTGTTAATGATAACGAGTGTCTTTCAACAAACATTAACAGCTATAAGACTTTATGAATCTTTTTACAGGAGAGGCTTTATCGCGCGTCAGCATACTGACGCGCGATAGTGATATAGCAAATATGTCTGTCTGTCTGTCCATCTGTCCGTCTGTCTTTCTGTTTGTCCGTAACGTTCCGGTATCAGATGAAAACGGCTTAACATATGTTTTTTTTACTATACGGTAGCCCAATCATTCTAGTTTTACCAGCATCAAACATCTTCACGAAATTCCGACGGAGTCACCCCTGCGGGGGCGTTAAATATAGGTGGGATATTAAAAAATTCGCGATTTTCTACCAATAAGTAGCTATATCTCCCAAACGATGCAAGATATCGCCATAGTTACTATGAAAGGCGAATAGGAACTCGTATGCGATCTATCAAATGGTGCGATTTTCATTGACCTTGAACGAACCCTAACCCTGTTTTCAAGGTCACACCACTCTCTGACGCTAAATATCTCACAGACGGCTACAGATTCGGCCATAGTTACTATATAAGGCGAATAGAAAACCGCACCCAAGCTTTCGAATGGCACCATTTTTAATGACCTCGAGTGACCTCTAACCCAGATTTCAAGGTCACGGTATTATTCAACGTCAAATAACTCGAAGATGGTACAAGATAGAGCTATATTTACAATGGACGAGCAATAGAAAGTCGCATGTGGTCTATCGAACGGCGCCAGATCATCCCACGTTATAGCCTATACACGCTGTCTGTGGCGTAGCGAGAAGGGGGTTTGGAGGTTTGTTTCACCGCCGTAAAGTTACTGTTATTAAATATTATAACGTCTCTCTAACGACTCGAAGGACAATTAACTCGCATGATTTGCGCAAAACCAACCATTTGGGGCGAGTGGTGCGATTGCTTGCATGGTAGAATGCGTCTTGACCTGGATCCGTGAGCAATATTTGGTTGTCTGTAACATTGCAAAATGAACCATTTTGTGCATTGTTGTTCATTTTCAACCAGTAATAAAATTACTTCAAAAAGGTGTTAGAGTGCATCACAGACGTGTGATTTTGATGCAAAAAATGCTAAATTTTTCTGGGGAGAGGGCACAGCCCCTTCCCCAGACCTCTCCCCCAGTGGTCCCCACACCCCACCCCCTCTGGGCGCCTTCGGCGCCTCGATCTTAACCGCTCCCATTCTGAAATTCTGCCTACGCTACTGCACGCTGTTCCCTGTTCCCGCCGCAACCAAACCAAGTACAGTAATGAAATATATTTGACCAATCCCGGTGGATGTGTTCACCTTTTCCTGCTTGTCTTTCTATCCCTCCGTCTGTTTGTATCTTCAGCTACTTAATATGGATCTCACGTGGTCTTAAGCTACTAAATAATGAATTGCTGTGCATGTTCAGATGTTCTCTAGTGATGCCTGTGAGTAATCTGTTCTTTGTGAATCGTGTAGGAGTGGATTAAGAAGCACAAAGGTCAACGAGCTTCGTACGTATGGAACAAGCGCATGTTTGACGACGTAAATCCAGACACCATTGACTTTCTTTTCGGTGTGTCCTACTTACGTTGCATGGATGGGCCTACTTTTCAGTAATCAGTATCAGTATTAGTATAGGCCTACTTTTGACTTAGTCGCTCATTACTCTTTCTTGTAAAAGAATGCATTCTTCGCAGTCACTGGAACAGCATAATTTGATGTAACAAAAAATAGAATCGTAAAGACATCTGCGACGGGACCACGCGCACCAGCCGCGACTTCACAACTCGAACGGTTGCATCGCTGTCGTGCTACCGACATTTTGCTGATTCAGCGGAACAAAAACACTGCCAAAATATTTACAACCAGAATATTTACCAAAATATTCTTAAGACTGTCTGGGCCTCTAAACCCCAAAAGCAATTTATTGTCGTTGTCGTTGTCGTCGTGGTTGTGGTCGTCGTCGTAGTTCACCCTTGTGTGTCATCAGCACAATGTCGGCGGTTTAAATAGAGAGATGAAGCGAGAGAACTTAGAGCGGCAGTGTAGATCATAATATTTACAACAACACTACATGACATGTCTACAGAACCATCTTTTTGCTTTGTTTACACACATAGTACACAGACAGGCAAGTTGACAACAATACCAGGTTTCGCTTCGCCTCCGGTAACAAAAGGTAGGGTGTTTCTGGAGCCACAAAAGCTCACAGGGCTGTGCTTGTCTTCGCTTCTATAGCCTCTCTGCCAGAAACCGTATCTATGAGACTATACAGATGGGTCTGCGCTCGGCGTATTAGTTCACCTTCTAGTTGTGTGTCATCAGCATAACGTCGGCGGTTCAAATAGAGATGAAACGAGAGAACTTAGAGCGGGAGTGTAGATCATGAACACTAAAGTATCGAGAACACAGCATTGGTGAACACTGCATACGGAGGTAAGGTTGAAAATATATGATAATCACGAAAAATCATCACATTTAACCCTTTAGTCGCCACATTAAAACCGCAGAGCAAGGGACCATCATATAGCAATACAGTGTTACACTGGCCGTTGATGGCTGGGCTGTTACATTTGGTACAGCGAGAAGGGGTCTGGGTGGGGCCGCAGCCCACCCAGGCCCCTCCTCGCTGTACCAAATGTAACAGCCCAACCGTCAACAGCCAGTGTATTAATTTCGTATTATTCGATGTAGCACTATAATTGCCTTTGGAGTCTAAAGGGTAACGTCGCTTTGTTAACATGTTTTATTGCTGTACTGCTTTTGTTAAGATAATTCGTTAACAGTGAACCGTTACACAGTTTATAGCCTAAACACATGGATGTGTCGTGTATAGGTTTGTTTAGCTCTAGTCACATGAAATATCGACTGGATCGGCTGAGAGACGATGTTGACGATGAACCGACGCTGGCTGATATGACTGAGAAGGCAATAAAAATTCTGCGCCGGGAAAACAACGGATATTTTCTGTTAGTGGAAGGTTAGCCTATAATTGATTTAATCGATGGAACGACATGAACTCGTGATTCACAACGCAGTGTTCTGTGTTCGCGTCTGTATTGCAATGCACCCAGTACAATCGAAACGTCCAGCATGCGCTCTAAACTTGACTACTGTAACGCACTGAACATGGTGAGGCATAATTAACGGACCCCCTAGCTTTAAACGATTTAACTTAGTCAATATATGGTTTATTTACATGAAAATTTCAGACAATATAGCCGAGGGAATGCCAAGTCTGCGTATCTGAAAATAATTTGTCTTTTGATTAAATATTCTTTGCCAACAGCAGTTTAAAGAGGCATCAGTAGAAGTGCTGCTCGATCGCTACTGTAGTCCGATGCCATACCATTACGTCACGCCGAAGGTAGGTCATTTAACCCCGGTCAAGTGTCCCCCATCACCTGTCCCCAGTCAAACGCCCCCTCCAGGTCACTTGCCCCCTTGGTTAAGGCCCACACTAAACTGCCAATACTGCATGTCCGTATGATATCTGACAACGGGCGACAGAAATGGAGATCACTGTGAGATACGGATATGCGGCTAGTATTGGCAGTTTAGTGCGGACCTTAACCAAGCGATAAAGTGGCCGAGAGGGGGAGTTTGACTGGGGGAAGATGACGGGGACACTTGACCGGGAGTAAATAACCTACCTTCGGCGTGGCGTAATTGTAGGGACTATAGGCGTCGGACTAATAGCGATCAAGCAGCATTTCTACTTATGGCTTTTTAAACTGCTGCTATCAAAGAATATTTAATCAATAGACAACTTGTTTTCAGATTTGCAGACTCAGCATTCTCTCCGCTACATTGTCTGAAATTAAATTTTCATTTAAACAAACCGCATAATATGGCATATTGACTGAGTTATGCCGTTTAAAGCTAGGGGGTCTCACCGTGTAGTATAGTGCTACATATCCACTCATACAGCATTACGTACAAAATGTGGAAACCACAAGTTGCGATGTTTACCAGACTGGAACTCTGCAACGTTCAACCGACTTGATGAGGCTTACGTCTCAAAGTAAGGCAGTAGGCCTAATTACATCGCAAAAATGGGATGCGGGCAATTGCAGCGTACCGACTTGCGAAAATTGTTCGATTTCGACCACCAAAAAAGCTTAACAGCAGACTTGTAAAGTAACGAAGTAACAGTAACGCATTACATTACTGAAGTAAAATTTGCAGTACTTCATGTGGTAACGAATTATAACTACGGATTACTTTTTACTTGTACGAAGTAACTTTTTATCGATTTATCGGTACTTTTACTTCGTTACTTTCTGGAATACGTCGTCTCGCTACAGTAATATCGCACAGTAGCCTCCGTACACAATACACATCCAGTGATGAACTTTGATACATTCATTACTTTGTGCTCATCCGGTACCTGAAGGTACATCCAGTATTGCTGCTTGGCCAGAACTGAAGGAATAATGTTCGTTAAGCTTAATGCACCGTCACCAACCAACGCTCTAGCAGAAAGACTGTTCAGCTGAGCAGGGATGATGCTGTCACACGAACGAACAAAACCAAATTATCTCAACGAGCTAATCCAACCCTACCAGCCTGTTAGAATTTTCACTCAAGCAATAGATGTTTGGGCCCACATTTTTTTTGGGGGGGGAGGCGATTTTTATGGGGTACCGTCATTAACGAATAACACCGCAAACGTCTTTTGGTGAAGGTTTGGTGAAAATCCGTCCAGCCGTTGCTGAGCAGTCGCGTCGAAAGAAAACAAAACAGAACGGCCACTAAAATAATAAGACGTCGCCTACGCTTGCAGCGAGCGGCGCCGTCTAATGAGACGTGTTGAAATTACGATATACGCCGAAAAGGCAAATGAATGTGTGTAGGCGGTCGTATAGATCACGGACACCACGACGGCAGCGCTAAGTACGCGCTGGAGGAGGTGATATCGTTTAACGAAGCCGTCGAGCGCGCTGTCTCCATGACTGACGACGATGACACCCTCATTGTTGTCACGGCCGATCACTCTCACGTCATGACGATGGGTGGATATCCCTCGCGTGGAAATCCCATTCTCGGTCAGTCCGTAGTCGTATCGGTTTACTTCGCAGCAACGAGTAAGTGAGTAAGTAAGTAAGTAATCTACTACCAGTCTGTTTCTCTATGTGTTCGTCTGTGATGTTCTCGCGACAGCTGTAGAACTCCTGTTAAACAGATTTGGGGATGGAGAAGCGGTCCCATGCTCAAATTGTTCAATTTGATCCACTTCATCGAATTTGACAGTGTGCCGATTTTGGCAACGAATTACTTAACTTCAAAAAGCTAACATCACTGAAGAACGTTTGCAAAACTAAAGAGCTGTAGACCGCCCACGGTCATTTGATGCCCCCCCCCCCCCCC
>Ga0209149_1002134_pt1 | contig 10826 bp, 9 predicted proteins | sample WorMetTyACAVOLI2_FD_187423 | JGI IMG/M metagenome (GOLD analysis project Ga0209149, IMG submission 187423) | Marine gutless worms symbiont microbial communities from Max Planck institute for Marine Microbiology, Germany - Olavius algarvensis... ...
CAGCCGACATATACTTCGCCTGGGCCGTGGCCACCAGTGGCTTCCCACGTGTTTGGACCTTCGACCACTCAGGTCGACCCGGATTTACCGGATAGGGAAAGCCGCCAAACCACAAATTGGCACCACACAGAAGACCCCACCGGATCGTTACAATAACATTCGAGAATGCTGCCGGGATTCTATTTCACACTAGTTCTACTACCGGCTGCCGGGATGCTATCCACGACGTACATCAAACAAGGTAATTTGAAGCATGACATACCTGCCTGCCACGCCGTGCCAGAGTACCGCATGCTGCGAATAAATTGATGCATCATTTAACAACTGTATCGGAGACGATACGAAAGCTGCTGATCGCCAAAGTCCAAATGGCAATAGGAAAACAAAAAATAAAATACGGCGATGAACGATTTTCAATATAGAGAATGGAATTCATCCACCCAGCAATGTGGCACGTGCCTCTGGGATGACATGGCATTGAATTCGCTAGGTGGCAGCACCCTGCAATGTGACACGTGGCTCTGGGATGACATGATATTGAATTTGCCAGGTGGCAGCACCCTGCAATGTGACACGTGGATGTGGGATGACATGACATATGATTCGGTAAGTGGCAGCACCATGCATTGCAATGTGGCACGTGGCTCTGGGATCATGACATTGAATTCGCCAGGTGGATGCACCCTGCAATGTGACACGTGGCTGTGGGATGACTTGAATTCATCAATAAGTGGCAGCACCCTGCTATGTAACACGTGGCTGTGAGATAACATGACACTGAATTCGCCAGGTGGCAGCACCCTGCAACGTGGCATGTGGCTCTGGGATGTCATGACACTGAATTCACCAGTACCCGCGGCGAGATTTGCTGTGCCTGATATTGGGGCGTGGAGCAAGGTATGATGTGGCTGACAGTGGGGCACAGGGCGAGGTTTCTTGTGCCTAGAACTGCGACATAGGGTGAGATTTGCTGTGCCTGACAGTGGGGCGTGGAGCGAGGTTGCAATGTCTGACAGTGGGATGTGGAGCGAGGTTTACTGTGCCTGACAGTGGGGCACAGGACGAGGTTTGCCGTGCCTCAGTTACTCGACCCATTTGCAAAATTTAAAGAGCGCAGCTTCATCCATTCCAAAAATATTGAAGGAGAAGGAGTTTAAAATTTGTGGGGCGCGAGGAAAGGTTTGCTGTGCCTGACAGTGGGACGCAGGGCACGGTTTCTTACTCGACCCATTTGCCAAATTTCATCCATTCCAGAAATACTGAAGGAGTTTAAAATTTGCAGACAGACGCCATGCAGACATCACACAGACAGACGCCGCTGCCGACTGTAAAACATTACCTGCAACCGCCCGCTTCATGGCGCGTGGCATGTAAATATCGTAATGGTCCGTATTTTTTGAGACAGAGCTGCGCTGTTTCAAGTGCATCAAGTTGCTATACTGCTATTACGCGCAGCTGGTTGTAAGCCAACATAAAGTTATCACAGTACTGCACACCATTATGGCAGACAAATGCATTCAAGCATTGCTCAGTTCTAGCCTTTTTCCAATTTTAGCAACGCTAATGCTAAATGCATTAATTCGCATGGGATCTGGACTAGAAATGATACTGATGATGCAAGAATAACTTTAAGCCTTATATTACAAGTGTATCGCAGATAATACGAAAGGTGCCGATCGCCGAATCCCAAACTGCATTAGGAAAACATACCTGTCCACTCCCATTGCCGAAATTCTGTGAAAAACTGCGTCGTCATATAAAATTTTGCTGAAATCAGTTGTTGAATTATGGCCAAAAAGCTTTTTAAAAAATGGCGGTCATCCACCATCTTAATTTCCAAATCTGCATTTGTGTACCAAATTTCATCAAAATTAAATGATTTTTCGTTGAGAAATGGCGATTTTACGATTTGTCTCGAATTGTCAAAATTTAGAGTTTGACACCTGGCCTTTATGGCAATGCTATTCTGCTTCCCTGTGCAAAATTTCATCGAAACTGGACAATCGACTGCTGAGTTCTGGCCAAAAAAACGATTTTTAAAATGTTGGCCATCTGCCATTTTGAATTTAGGGGTCCAATAATGGGTTCTTTGAAAAGCCCATGCAGGACTTCCCATAGGTCATCAACAGAGACCATAGTTCTAAACTTCTTAGTTTTTGAGAAAATCGCGTTTGTGTGCGGATTTGGCGACAGACAGTCGAACGAACAGATGGACAGCTTCAACGCGTAAAGGAATAAACCAGCATACTTTACTAAAGCACGTTAACTCGGTTTTCAGTCTGTTTAATGTCAGGGTTCAGATAAAGCATTACTGTGTACATGTTAAGTTACAAGCAGCAAGCATTCAGCTTAATTAACATGCAGTGGGTCTGTGACTCTACAGCGGCAATGGTACTGTACTGGGCAACCTCACCATGGCCCAATTACTGACAGCCCCATGCTACAGCAATGTAAGCACAAATTCAGCATCACACATTCACTCAGTAAGAGATAACCTTTTTACAAACTGAACAAAATAACCGCATAATAATAACCTATGATACAGGGATGGGACAGACAGTAGGTGGCAAGATGAATAACAGGACCACGACAATAATCCTCAAGACCAAGGCAGTGAAACTATTGTCTCTATTCTATCTTGACAAGACTTCCCACCAAGTCAATCACTGATGGTGTCATCTATTTCGGCAGAATCTAAAATGACATCACAAATACGTTACACCCGTTTCCAGCCAGTGACAAGCACTAAACGATGGATGTGACCAAAATGAATGAAGGCAATGACGTGACAAAATCCCTGCACATCAATCAACTGGTAATGACAACGAGTTCAGTGATGCATCTCGTCAGTCGTCGTGTCTTGAACTGACTTGGTCTCGAGACACAAGACCAAGTCAGTAAGGGCAAGACCACGACTGAGACACTGATCATCAACACTGAGACTAAGACCAAGATGGTACTGTTTTGAGACGAGATAAGTGTCTCGGATTCACATCCCTGCTATCATAATCATAAAAACAATACAACTCCATTTTCCAAGTTCAAGTTTACAAACCAAATTAAACAGCGTCTGAGAGGGAGACACAAACCTACGTGCTGCACCAGTGAAAAATCCACTGATCGCTGTACCGGTATGACGGGTGCTGGAAAATATTGTAATGTGCCCTATCTCATAACGTTAAGGAAAAGTGATCCTGGATCCATATCTGAAACTGGATTAACATCAAAATTCAATCACCTCTAGAGCTCCAAATTTGGCTGACATGACACACATAATCACAATAGCTACTGTACCTCTATACACAGGCACGCAGGTAACAATACCTGTATTAGAAAACCAATACGTATGTCTTCTGATTTATGTCAACTAAAAATGGCAGCTAAAATGTTGCAGCATCCATTAAAAATTAACAGGATTTCATTAATACACACAATCAGAAGCTACTGACAAACATGCTTCCTACACAAATGCACTACCAGTAGTTAAACTGCTCATACAAAGCTGGTAGGTCTCTGTGGCATATCGCTGGGTGGTGCCAGAGAGGAAAAAGCGAAGCCCAAAGGACTGAAGCTCGAGGCCTGAAAGGCCAACAGCAAGGAGGATTCTTGGAGAGGGGTGGCAGCAAACCTCTCCACTAACTATGGGATCTGGCAGAGTGCTCTAGGCTATCCCAGAAGCTGACTAACTCAAGGCTTTCCTGCACTCTAGCTAGGCTACTCCATACAGCTTCTCATAGCACTTGAAACTGGCTTTTGCTTTATTAAACAAAGGCCGTAACATTGACTACCAAAAGTGATATATACTCATGTTGTGTGCCCGGTCTCTTATTTTTGCTTGCCGGTTACACAAAATAGACGAGGATGCCATGTTTTGAGTGGCAGGTCTGACGTTTGAGGTGTGTGATCTGAAGGCTGAGGTACCAGATCTCAGATCTGGTGAGACTTAGCTAAATTGAACCACTGTGCACTACTACCAGCAGCATTTAAATACACATTTCTTCGACAACATCCAACACATACAGTGCTTTATATGGCACCTTTATCAGTTTGTAGTGTCCATGATATCAGATAATTTTTGGTCAATGCACAATGATATTTACAGTCGAAAATCAGTATTTGCAATGAAATGGCATATTTATCAAAAAAACAACACAAAACCATTTAGTGCCACTGCACTATTTTCATAAAAGAAAACCGTTCTAATTATCTTCACACAACACAATCACACAACAAAGGTAATCATATTATAATGACCAGCAATTATTACAAAGACTCTAGTTGTCAAAATTTCCAACTTAAGACAAAAAATAATCAAACTGTTGTCTGTTGTTACTTGCACATACAAACTGGTATATGCCATTAACTCCCAGTTTCATCAAACCATTCCAAGTGGTATCACAAATTTAGTTTCTACGATATCCAACTCAATGAAGTGAAGTGCCTGCTCATGCCAAGATAAACTACTCTCTCTCTCTCTCTCTTCTCTTCCATCAGCTACTTACCGATGATGAGGTAGTCACAATATGTCTCCACCTACTTATGTCTCTAGCTGAATCAATGGCTTCACCAACATCCAGCCTCATCTCTTTGAAGTCTCCCTTCATGTTGTCAACCCATCTACTCTGTTGTCTCCCTCTTTTCTGTTGTCCATCCACGATACAATGCATTGCTCTGTGTGCTAATCCAATCGCATCCATTTGTGACACATGGCCAAACCAGTCGAGTTTCCTTTTCTTTATTGTCTATTTTTTCTCCTTTTGTACTGTAGTATGTATCACATTTTTGTGTTCCTGATCTTGTCTCTTGTGGTTTATACTGTTCATTGTGCAGGCAGTAGGTTTTGCCACTACAAATTTCACTCATTGTTCTTCCTGCAAACTTTGCATAACTTTTTTTAACATTCTTACACACATAAAATCAAAAACAAATTTAGTATTCTGAACATGGGAGTACAGTAGTAAAAATAAACCTAAGTTATGAAAATCTCACCACTTACTGCAAAACCAAAAATTTTTTAAACATTGCATGTATGTTTGCATACATACACTGTGTTCCAAAAAAAAACATGTGACTACGTCTTTGGCGATAACTTGAACTAGAATTGTCCATCTGCAACAATTTTTGGCATACTTATTACTAAGACTATAGGCTATCACTAACTCATCACTTAACTGTTTTATTTTTCTCTGCTAATCCACTTATCCACTAACGTTTTTATTTCATGTTTGTAACATGCTCTTGCAACTTTTTTGTTTAACGGCATGTAAATAATATTCATTTAATAATAATAATAATAATAATATCAACAGGTGTTTTTATTTTCCAACCTCACCTATTTCATGCACCTACTTTACCTTGGGAAACTGTCGAGACCTAAATATCTGCAAAAAATTAAACAAAATCATGAGTATTTCATAGAAAGATGCGATTTTGATTTAAAATCTCTATCTGTCAAAGCAGTATGATGCACAAAGGAGGCTAAGTGAATTTCCCGACAACAGTTGGGAACTAGGAAGCATCGACAGTCTGCTGAGGAGAATCGGCAAGACGGATACAATTGTCCGGCAACCAGGCAGTAGGAGACCGCGCATTTGTCGCATAGCAGTAGATGACCTTGTGCTCAGTCAGGAGAACAAGTCAAAAAGGCACCTATCAGCTCGCGAGATTTCACATAAAACTGCCATTCTCCGTTCAAGTGTGTATAGGATAATTCATCACTATCTGTAGCTCAAATGCTTCATACGATGTTGTGCTCAGCCATTGTCTGAAGCCAACTGCATCGCTCATCTCACTCGCTGATAAACAACTTTATCGTCTTCAATAAATCTTGTTATTGTTATTTGTAAACTGTACGTTAAATAATAAGTAAGTAAAATAATATGGTGACATGATAGTTTTGCATTTAACATACTAGTATTGTAGCATTGGTAAAATCAGCAATTTAAGGCTAAATTCATGATATTTAGGTCTCGACAGATTGCAAAGGTAAAGTAGCTGCATTAAATAGGTGAAGTGGGAAAACAAAAACACCTGTCTTAGTAATAAGTGTGCCAAAAATCTTTGTAAATGGACAGTTCTAGTTCAACTTATCATCAAAAACGTGGTCACGTTTTTTGGAAGACAGTGTAGTAACAGCACAATAGTCAAGCTGCTACATATACAAACAGCAGACTCATCAGCTCGATAGTCTTTACACTGTTACAGCATTTCTTTTCTCACAATTGACAACTCCATCCTCATCACTATGAAACTGTTATTACTGTTACCTCTCCACGGTCTTTATCATGAAGTTTGGATAAAAACAAGTGTGTTTCATATATTTCTGCAAAATGTCAAAGTTGACGTTATTCTCACTTGTTAACATGCGTCAAACAGCTAGGAAAACCAGTCTACAACAGTCCTAAAATTACATCACTACAGCGCCCACATGTATTGATATATGCTTTCGATGGCAATGCACAACTGATGTTATGTTCTACCTGCTCCATGTGACTTTGCAATTCCAATATCATTACACGTTTTGGAAGTAGTTTAACAATGACAATGAGAACAGTGCAGTTGACCAAAATGTGAGAATTTTTAACCAAACAGTGATACACTTTGAGTTGCTGTGTATGTGAAATACAGAACAGTTTGTGTTCTGGGAAGGTCCAAGCCACGATGTGGAACATAACATGCCTCAGAAATACGGATTCGTAATTCCAAACATTTAATGATAACTAATATATTAATTTGTAGTTATTATACATATATTAATACATTGTTACTGGCATCACACCAGATGTAATGCCTTAACACCAGGGCGAGTGAGTGACCAGATTTCAATATCTGACTCGATACATCACACCATCTCAGAGACGAGTCTTTCCAGGCAATCAATTGCAGGAGTAATGACAACCAAACCCAAGAGAAAATCCAAAAAATACAATACACAAAATCTAACCCTAACACACTGTCACTAGTTCAGAAAAAGATGTAAAACACATACAAACCTAAACCCAAACCAACAGTGTTCTGTAAGAACTGCTCATATGTGAGTGTACAACTGTGGTACACAATAAAGCACAGATCAGTTCTCATGATCTTCCGTCTCATCCTTGATACAATCATCGTAGCTCAGATGTTGTCTTTCGGATGAGAGGGGACTCAGCAGAGTCTTGACACTAACTATCAAACACTTCACGCAACATTCTGACAGTTCTCAACTTGCCAGAAAACACTACAGAGCAGCGACTATACAACAGTCAGTAGCAGTAACGCAAAGGCAAGTTTGAACTACATCCTGTCACACAAAAGCACACCCATAAATGCTGTGCAGCAAACTAGTTGTGTTTTAATGGAATGCAATAAAATTACGGTAGCAGGAACCCGGACGAGTTCTGAATGACACTAGCACTAACTTGCAAAGTTGAGAAGTGTGATCTGCTGTCATCCAGACTGAAAGACCAATAACTTGGTCGTTTGAAGTTTTTTTTGGACAACATTAGGCAGTATGGTTTAGAATTCATCTATGCTCCTGCTCCCTAATTTTGTATTATGTTTATATATAATTATTTGCTGCAGATCTTTAAGAGGTGTACTTTTTTAAGGGACATGGTGTAGAACATCTACACTATATAGTACACTTGTGGGTTAAAAAACATGCCACTCTAGTCTTAAGCATAACTTTGGCCTATGTTAACCAATTTTGAAAATTCTTCCACTGTTAGACTGTACAAAAAATCTGCAGCAAGATCCTTGTTATATTTCTCACCGGACCTTAAGCACATCACTACACTACCTTGCAAAAATTTTGCTACAGACACGTTTCACTTTCAGCAAGTCACTGATGGTGTCTGTGGCATGTCTAAATTGGTGACAATGGAGATGATATTCATCATTCCTGAGATGAAGATACTCTTCATACTCTTCATGAAGATACTCTTCTAAGGTGCATACTCTACCGTGACATGCTACAAACTCAGCAGCTACTGCCTGTCATGCATGAGATCTATGTCTTCCAGGAATTAAAACAATGCTGATGCACATCAAGAACACGAGATGATCAGACATCCATGTTCATTTCACCAGACCTGTGGACGAAACTTCATATGTTGATGAGTGGAAGCAGCATATGCTATGTCTGGTGTGGCATGGAGCAAAGTGTGTTCAATGACACAATAAATGAAGGGCGCAAACATCTCCGTGCATGTATTTATGCCAAAGGAGGACATTTTAAGCATTTAACTTGCTACCTTTTAGCTTCATGATTTTGTGAACATTAAAAAGTAAACCAGTGCTATTGTGTTAAATATATCAAATTCTGTGAACTTGTGTATGTCACACGGTACTGTAGTGATGTGCTTAAGATGTAGTGGAAAATATAACAACAGTCTTGCTACAAAGTTACTGTCAAATCTAACAAAGAACGAACTTTTTAAATCCGTTAACATTTGCCAAAATGACGCCTATGACCAGAATGGCATGTTTTATGACTCGCAGTGTAATTGTTAGTCATCAATTGAAGAACAATAATCAGCTATTTATACAAAATTCATTACTTGTGCATGCATGCCTAATGCCTATGTTGCTTATAGACAGCCAAATGGCTGGGCCAATAAGACCAAACTTTGCATATGGGTGCATCTTGGCCCAAGGAGAGTTTTAGTCGAGGTTAGAATGATGTAAGGACATAGGCAGGGCACACGCTGTAGGTGTGAGAAAGGAGACACCGTAGATGCCATACTCCAGCCAAAGATGGGCATTACAGCTAGTTAAAATTATGAAAACAGTTCCATGTTTACAGAAGTATTCTGCAGAATGGTTTTTGTACTTATAGTAATAGCCATAATCTGACTCACACGCCACATTGAGCGCATTAGAGGCGCTTTTTGTGACGATGCGCTATATAAATTGACATTTACATTTACATTACAGTCAATATTTCTGTCAACGATGAAAATTTACCAAATTACCAACCATTATCATTAGCATCATCATTCAATTAGTTTTGTGAACAAAACATGTTGCATAGAATAACTGCTCATCATAAACATCTATGTGCAACATAGCAGTTAAAATGTAACAGCGCACTGCACAGTCACGTTCAGCATACAAAAATACACACTCAACGACGTACTCAACTATTACTTCACATGCTTGTCACAACTACTCCCAGTGTTACTGCTGCATTACAATTAAAGAATATTAAAAACTACATATGTCACAATTGTAAGATAAAATATTTCACAGCAAATGAGAAAAAAACATTTACAATATAAAACACTTCTTTCTTTTTTTTTTACTGGGATTTTTGCCTTTCTTATCTTTCTGTAACATAACAAACACATAATATGAGTTAGAACACAATCCTGTAACAAAATGTCATATTACAGACATATTTTACCACTAAAAATTAAAATGTTTTTTATGGTGGCACACTATACCGACTTGTTACAGCACATTATCAGCAGCAGCAGCATTACAAGAAATGAAATAATACTAACATTAAAACAATTCACTCATCAGCAAACTTGTACGACAATGTGACATACATATTATCAGATATTTCAGCCATTATTTCCAAACTACACTGTGTCCTAAAAAGTAGTACATCAAACTCATGGTGATAACTTTGTCTATTCTTAATAGATTTTCAAAATTGGTGGAAAGATAACTAAATTTCCAGCAAAACCCATGTACTATTTCCCACCATACCTTCAGTATGTTGTCGCACTACCTTGTGAAAGTTAGAAGTTCGAATTTGAGGTAATTTAGAAAAAACAACCTAAAACTTGTGTCATGATTGACAAAAACTGAAACGACTCTTGTTATATGGCTGTCACAGTAGTTACTCTAAGTGTCGCCTTTTGTCCACACACATGCGCTAAGACACCCACGCCACTCTGCAACTGTATTGTCGATGTCGGTCTTGTCAGTGCCATGCAAAACATGCAGCACATGCTGCTTCAGTTCACAACACTTTTTTACTTTACAAAGAATATTTAACATGAACTGGAAACTGAAACAACATGAAAGTAAGCTAAATGCATAAACATTGGGAGTATGTTCAAAAATCAATGCATGTTACATTATGTTTGCATTTTCTTCCACATTTGCCAAAATTTGAACTTCCAACTTTAACAAGGTAATGTGGCAACGTGTGGTTGTCCACTTGGGTTTTGTTGGAAATTTAGGGTTATTTCCAGCAGTGAAAGAATTTTGAAAATCCGTTAAGAATTGACAAAGTTATCGTGATGAGTTTTGTGTAAGTACTTTTTTGGGACACAGTGTAGAAGCAAATGTAGTGGAATAAATATTGAAGTCAAATGTCAAAACACAAACATAATACTGATGCACACACAAAACAGACAGTCTGTATACTATGTATCACTTATGCAATGAAGTAGTTACTACACTGTGTTTCCAAAAAAAGTTCACCCCTAGGACTTTCGCGATAACAGTGTGAAATAGAAACCAACTTAAATAATATTTGGCAGAAATGTACCTCACAAAATTTGCAACAAAACTATATGCAACAAATGTGAGATTTATTCGTTCAGCATCGCTAGTTCAAGTTTCAAAATGAGATTCAATTTTCTTCCAATTCAATAATGGAACAATTGAAACATCGCGATTTAGACAGCTTTTGTGATCGCAAGTTGCTTCTATACCAAGTCTTGCATCATATTACTGGCATGACAGGTCTTCGCTAATGTCACGGCGCAATATTATTTTTACCTTTTTCTCTTACATATTTAATTCGATGGGCACCTAACGTGCATGCGCCTACTCAATGGCATGCGCCGCCACAGTGTAAATGTTGCCTGGTAGTATCAGACGACGCT
>Ga0209149_1002135_pt1 | contig 10824 bp, 5 predicted proteins | sample WorMetTyACAVOLI2_FD_187423 | JGI IMG/M metagenome (GOLD analysis project Ga0209149, IMG submission 187423) | Marine gutless worms symbiont microbial communities from Max Planck institute for Marine Microbiology, Germany - Olavius algarvensis... ...
ATGCGCGTAGATTCCTCATCGTCCAGATCGCAAGTTGATGATCCGCTGCGGCCTGCACAGTGGATCGGTGGTCGGCGGAGTGGTTGGAGTTACGATGCCGAGGTACTGTCTCTTTGGTGATACGGTCATCGTCGCCAACCGCATGGAATCCACTGGAAAACGTACGTTCACACCACAATGCCGCCTGTCTTCTTCATAGAACGGGCTGTCCGAAAATACGCTGTGTTTAGGCGCGTTTTCTGCTCAACTCTGCTGATGTGTGGCGATAAAAGCTGATGGCGAGATGGCAGAAACGCTCGGCAAGCAAGCGCTCGTATTGTTGCCTTACAAATTCGACTATATGTCTGTCTGCCACACTTTACAAAGCAGTAGCTAGAATGGAGCTGGAAAACAGATTGTGGTATAATGCACTGTGTAACTATATAGCATGTTAGTGGCAGGTAGTGAACCGAATGCCGATAAAATAGTTGCTTTTTGGTCAACCAAGTTTCCGTTGATACAATTATCAAAGTGGCGGACTTCGGGTTAGCATTATTGGCGCGCGAATGTGACGATTGTTGTCATAATAATTCAGAGTCGTCATCTTGTAATGGTTCCGCACCATGTTACAGCGCCTTAGAAATTGTCGAATTTATTATTATTGTTACTATTATTTTTACTATTATTATTACTATGTTTTATACCCTCGGTACTAAGCTTGCCTCGGTGGCGCTGTTGGTAGCGTTGCAGTACGTTGATCGGCGAGTCTGGGTTCGAGGCCCAGGCTGGCCGGATCATTGTGTCAGGTTATAGCGAAGTATGCTTTGAGATTAAATTCTCTGGCAAGCACAGAGGGTTCGGCGGTGTCCTCTTTAATCTGTGACCGTTGGCTAATACTGGGTTTAGAGACGCTCAGTATTAGTCGCTGCTTGAACCACTGAAAACAGATGGCCTCCTGCTGTATGCCTGGCCGGTCGTTAATGGCTCTGTTCACACACACCGCTAACTTTGACCCTTGGGCCCACGGTGCGTGGTGTGCATGAGCTATGGCCGTGCATCATGCAGTAGGTATTAGTCGCCAGAGAAACAGTGGTTATAGGCCGAGCATGGTAAATATCATGGCACAAGGTCTCTCCACTCCCGATCCCTCCCTTCACCCTACACACCGCTCTATAAGGAGAGGTCGCGCAACAATTGCACACTACATACACCATCAGGTTAGCCTGATGGTGTCGCGCAACACTACACTAGTCCCTTCTCTGGGGTTGCGCATTCGGCCAGTCTGTGAGGCAGGCCTCAGCGCTGGCATGCGAAGGGAGCGTGTGCCACCCCGAATAAGAAAGAAAGAGAAAGAAGACCCTCGGTACTATTATTAATACGACGTAGTAATGTTGTAGCTATGCACATTCAGCTGAGTCAGTCGATGTTTGGTGCTTTGTCGGCATCACAGCTCGGATACGTCATGAGACAACGAGGAGAACTAGAAATTAGGGTGAGGCGATTTCATCTTCAGATCACGTTGTTCTTATTAGTCGTGAATCTGTAGTCTAGTATTTATTTACATCCATTCGATTTTTCGCAGGAAACATTAGCCACACGTTTGTTGATGGGGTATTTGTCATTCTGCTCAGTGCGTCACTTTGTAGCTTATGAGTTGACCAATTGTTCTTGACCCATCACCTACCTGTATCATGGGACAATTGTTTAGTGTATCAAATCGGTCGTGGGTCGCTATGTATGACCAACTGTCATCCCTGCCGTACAGTGTGTATGTGTATTTTATTACCTGTGGTTAGTGTTTTTTTTATTTCAGGGTAAAGGAATGCAGAAGACTTACTGGCTGGACGGTCGTAAAGGCCTGTCTGTCCCTCTGCTCAGCAGTCGGGTTGATGTGAAAGCTGACTAACCCGCACTAGGTGTGCAGACCACCGACGACGATTAATCTAGCATGTGAAATAGATACTTAATGTGATTGTATATGGCGTGTCATTTGTTGTAAACAAGTTTTTTTTTCAATAACTAACATGTTGCGTCGAACAGAAGTTTTGTGCGGTTATTTTCGTAGTTGAGCCTATCCAATGTCGTTGTTGATCGAATACACACTCAGCGATATCGCCATTATATTGTGCAACTTAGCAGCCAGTTATGATTTATGTTGCTTGATGTTATTTCAACAAATTAGCGTTTTTGGATTGTTAATGATATTAACTGACAACAACAAATCATTCAAATTATCAAGTAGATCAGCAAAAGTTGCATTTGCTACGATGGCATAATATGCGTCACCGAAAGCCGATCCCACGCGTCTACTTGCAATTTTTCCTTTTCAGTAACGTGTCACTGCCGTCAGCGACAAATTTTGACGAGAAGTGGCTAAATCTGATTGTATGATCCAGCAAACGAAACTTTAATCACCGTGTAGGCCTACGGCATTCGACATGCGAATAATGCGACAAAACAATAGACGTCGTGAGTTGTAAAATTAAAAGTGGAATATCAAATTTACTGTGCACACTGACTGTTGTTTCTTGCTGGCCATCCTTAAAGGGAAGCTAAAGCAAGCGTCCATAATCATTGCATTAGTTGAGAGGCAGATGTATTACAATAACAGCTTGTTTAGAGAAGAGATAATTGAAAACGAATGAAATTAAACTTATTTTCAATGCTTAGCTGGCCACACTGCTGCTCTCTAGTGACCAGAGAGATGGGTTTTTATTCCATCTCACTGTTAGTGACATATTAATTGCGTGACGTCACAAGTGACTGAATTGTATATTTTTTCCTTGTGATTGAGCGATAGTATAGTCACTGGAAGAACCGCGGGAATTCCATTGATCGTGGTTGTCAGTTTCGTTATCCGAGGCACTCACAGCAGCGCTCACCTGTTCACTACTGGCTGGCTGTGTACACCTCTGCAGGGTTGCGCTTTGGACTGATAGTGTAAACAACATGTCTCTAGATCAAATGTTTTTGGCACTTCGCACGTTCAGCAATCTTCGATAGCCAGCTATTAGACCAGAATCTCGATTTCTGCCTATACCCCACAGTGGCATCTGCATTCGACGCCCCCGATAGGGGGGTTCCCGTCGAAATATTGCCACCCCGTTTGGTACGAAAAAAAATAGAATGCTGTGGCTACCCGATGGTGAAAAAATTTCGAAGATATTTTTATTCGTTTTGACATGATCCACGAACGTGACAGACAGACAGACAGATAGACGGACGGACACCGCATGACGACTATAGCCGCGCTTATGCATAGCATCGCGCGGCAAAAATTATGTATATGCTTTGATTTATGATTTTACGTATGATTTTTCGTTGAATTTTTTCATTCCCGCCGGATTCCCGGAACGTTTGTGCCCAATTCCGCGGGATTCCCGTCACACCCGTCCTCGTGCACATCTCTAGCTCAGGCACGGGACAGACAGACAGACGGACTGGGTGTAACGTGTAAGCTGCCTCCTAAGGGAGGGCCGCTAATCACTGAAAAGGCTTAGATAATCCGTTTGGTGTAGAAAAAAATGTATCAGTTGTAGCAATTAATATTTTCGTTATGTACGTAGAATGTCTGAAAGCTTCAAACAACCGACAGCGGTGAGTTGTGCGCACAACAGCTGAGGCACCTTCTGTTCAGTTACTCGCTGTGACCAAATGCGCCTTCTTGCGATATCGGTTTAATTACGGTTGCATGCGTTGGAGTTAATTAACAGAGTAATGAACATATTCAGGTAGTTTAGTCAGCAAATTGTGAATCTTTCACACAAAAACTCGTTTTATACACAACTTTATTCACCATAAGCACGGCAGCAAGATCTAATCTACACATAGTACGAAAAATGAGTTAGTATAATGCATGGACCCACAAACAATCGCATAATTTGATAGATTATTGAAGCTGGTAATGAGATTGTGAATTGTTTAAAACCATCTTTCAAGAGACAGACCGCAGATGCGATTCACTAATCTACAGATCGATTTGATTATAACTTGCGAAATCTTTATTATACCAACATCTGTGCCCCGTAGGCCTATCTGTGCCGTGAAATGGCTTGCAAACATTGACGCCACTAAATCCCGACTTAACATCCTACACCTAAAACTCAGTGCACAGCGGAAACTTAACTCAATTAATAATCGAAACGTTGAGTTGAGTTTTGCGCCGTCCATCGGGCTTATGAAAACAACTGATTTAATTTATTAAAAATATTGCTATTAATGATTTTTATTCTATAAATCTTTACCATCATAGGCTTGTATTCTCGTTCACCGGACTTCGTATCTGGAGTTTTCTTTCGAAAACATTGCGAACGATTAACTGCACCGCAGATTACACATTTTAAGCTCGTTTCGACTTTTACCGCGCGTCGCTTTGCAAAGTGCGGAATGTCATATGGCATTTTCATTTCCGTCCGTACTTCTGGGTATTATACGCTGTGTGCGGTGTCGAAACGAGCTAACTTATGAACAAACGACTTTCAACGTTCGGAAACCGTGTCATTTTGATTCCTATTCATTCATAGCAATTTGTAGACCGCACTATGTCGAGAATGTCGAATCAGAGGCGCTGAAGGCAACGTAGAATTTTTAAGTTTCGCTTAAAGTGACGGGGATTGTCTGACCTAAAGTAGTATGTCATTCCACATTTTAGGGGTGCAGTAGGAAAAACTTCTTTGTCCGAAACTGCTGCTGCAGCGTGGCACAGATAACAAATGCTGGTTAACTGAGCGGAGGGACCGCTGAGGGCTGAGGCTAATGAGGTGTTGATGCTGAAGAGAGATAAGTGGGCTGACCAAAAGCAAGTGACTGGTACGCGAGTGTGGCAATTTTGAAATTAATTAGCTTTTTGACTGGAAGCCAGTGGAGGTCTGATAAGAGGGAGGTAGCCGAATTGTATTCTTGAAGTACTGCTCTAGCAAGGCAGTTTTGGACGCGTTGAAGTTTATTGATATTGCTACCAGAAGTTCCGATATGTACGGACTTCGCGAAGTCAATGCGGGTTTGTGTTAAACACCGTGTTGAAATTAGTACAAAGTTTTTCTAATACGGAAAGTCAAAAAGATGTGGTAAAAGAAAAACACAAGTGTTACCGAACAAAGCTATTGCTACGGCAATCCTTTCGGACTAAAGCTTTTTTTATAAAGCCTGTGCTAACGCAGATAAATCCGTGTCATGTCGTTTAGTATCGTGAACATTAACAGCGGAAATCAAGTGGCAGAAGGCAGCAAACGAGAAGTTTTCAGCATTCTATTTGAAATTTATCCGACAGTACAAGTTCTTTAACACGCTACAAGTGGTTAATACGATAAGTCGAGGCGTTATGTGGAATAGCGACGCAGATGCGACTACGACACCTGTGCAGATCTATGATCCGCATCCGAGCAAACAGCCAAATGATGCAGCGACTGCGCGCAAGGATGCCTTTGTGACTGTAACGTTACTATAAAGCGAGCAGCGACATGCGCGGTTTATTCGCCGCCGAGAGACGAGCAAGATGCAACGTCGACTACTGATGTGGCTTCAGCTGCAGGTGCTCGTTGCTACGGCGACGAGCACCGGTCGTAATGACGTCAACTACACGGCACCGTCGGTGCTCAACGTCGGCCTGTTGCAGCCGCTCGAAGGTCCGCTTGGCTTCGAGAGGACTGGATCGGCGGCGACGATGGCTGTTCATGACGTTCAGCGCAATGGCTACCTCAACCAAACAGAAGTCCGGTAATGCTGTTATTCCACTGAAGTACAGTGTGTCTAAGATTGGACCCCCGTTACATTTTCAAGTAACTTTAACAAGTCTCATAACTTTAACACGTCAGGTCCAATATCAACAATTTACGGTACACATAATCGCTATTAAAATCTTCACGTATACCAGCACTTGCTGTTTTGCGAAATGTTTAAAACAGTCAGAAAACCAGCTGAGTTTTCCTGTGGCAGCCAGAACAAAGGCTAGTGTACAGCTGCAGTGAAGTAAGTCACTATCACTGGGCAGAAATGATTAACTTGTGGTCATGATCCGGTCCCGGATTCGGATTCCTGATCACTTTTTCACTTTCCTCAGCATTGTGAAATAGGGCATTTTAGGAGAATTATTAGCATTAATTTTTTCTGCATACAGTCACCGGCAGATTCTCACGAAACTTGGCGAAATGACTGAACAAATGAATCAATCCACTACATTTTTGGAGCGATCAGGCGGACATCCGGAACCGGATCTGGATGAATCCGGAAGCCGGATTCGAATCCCGGATCACTTTTGGTTGAGGCTTCGGCGAAATGACTGGCGTTGGAGGAAGGTATGCTGTATCCGAGTTCATCTTCTATTAAACTGTATTATTTTTATATACATCTTTATTCGCCAGAAAGGCAGCAGCAACAAGTGAAAGAAGCACCAGACACACAATCTGGAAACCATAAAAGTGTGGTCACAAAAAATCTCTCTTTTTTGTTTTCTTGCGTAACTCCTAGGTCATTTCAGATGCTATATACATTTCATTGTTTGTACTTAGCGGTCGCACGTCGTATGTGAGCAATTATCTCTACTGTTCGGTTCAATCGGTCTGATGGGCCTATATGACGCTGATGCGACTTATTAGCGACAGCTAAATTTGTTGCTTACGATACGATACGATACGATAGTGTGTATTTAACGTGCAGTAAAAAGCTGACGAGTAGCCAGCTTAGTCTACCACACGGAACAAACAAAAAATTAAAATGCAAAACTAAAAATAAAATGATGAGCGTGATAGGCTTTAAATACAGTTGCACATAATTTGTTCAGCTCTCGATTATTATTATTGTCAGCGATGACGTCTGACCTCTACAGCCTCAGGCGCCATTGTGGCTTTTGTGGCTTTTGCGGATATTTTTATTTAATGTCATATCTCGGCGCCCTTGTAGTGACTTTATGGACATGTTACGGCGCCTTGTAAGTTGTCGTATTATTATATAACAAATTGCACTGGTTGCAAGTATCCACGAACAGAAATTCGCACGCCGGTCATTGTCGCTTTCAATGTTTGGCGACCTTGCGTAATCTTACACGGCCAGTTCAGGCGGTCTCTGAAGACATTTTTATTCGGACAGTGAGACCACGGCGCATTGTGAACTGCTTAATTGCGCCGCCTAGAAATATTCTTACTTACTTACTTACTTTAGTCTTTTTGCTTTAAACAGTGGGCATATACAGAGTGTGGCGAGTTTTTCTTCTGCAACAGCTGAACGTCTTGCTATGTACGGCCATAAATGACACTTGTGGCTTCTAGAGTTACAAAAGAGTTGAGTCAGCCGGTCATTGTCATTGTCATTGTCATCTTCAGGTTGAAGAAATGACAAACGCTGCTGTCACTGATATAAACAGGCTTAGCCTATACAGTAAATGACTTCATATAAAACTCAGCTTAATGTAAGCACGCATTACTGTTGTTGTGACAGGAACTGTGGTGTTAGCAACCTTAACAGCGCGGATGTTTTCTTCCGATATGAGTCTTGTGCCGGTGCCTGTCACGATTGCTCCAGTCTTGTCTGGATTCAGACAAAGTCCTTTGCATCCAGCCAATAGTGTACGGACTGAAAGCAGTCATTGATAACTCCAATGGCGTCATCAGTGTTGAGCGCTACGTATAACTGAGTGTCATCGGCGTACTGCGCATAACGAACTTGCTTGAACTGAGCTATGACATTCGAGATCGGCGAGGTGTAAATGGTGAATTACGAAGGTCCCAGTGCACTGCCTTGTGAAACGCCGAATTCACAAGGAACCGGCGCAGAAGTGCAATCACCCACCCTGACAAACAGACTTCGTTTGTGTCATCAAAACGCGGACATTTTTAAGGTGCGGATGGGTCCTATGATGTCATTGCTATGTCCAAGTGCTTAGTTCAGATCCGATGTGGTCCGATGCGGTAATTAGTCATACCGCCTTCTATCAGTCTGCCGTAGTAAGTGTAGCTCTATCTTGTACTATTTTCGAGATGTTTGAAGTTGAATAATATCGTGACCTTGAGTAGGTTAGGAGTCACTCGCTCTGCAAAGTTATGCACGATCTGTACATTGCTGCAGGGCTATTTTAGTCTCTTTTGTCTCGTGTTTATTTGCTTCTACACAGGCAGCTCAGGGAAAAGATAAAGCGTAAGGTGTTGTATTACGGTCGTTCAAGGTGATTCAAAGTCATCGAAATTGGCAGCAATCGAAAGCCCGTATGCGATTTCATGCTGGTCTTTCATTGTAACTCTATGCCTGTCTTCTATCATTTCCGCGACATAGCGATTTATTGGTCAAATATTTACTGTTTCTTGCCCATTTTACTCACCCAAATCTCGTTTGAAGGCCTCGCAACGAGAATTTCCCTGGGACCTAGGGTCTAAAAGTTGATCTCAAAAAAATGATTACTGGGCCGGTGAAAACCGCATAATCATGCGGTTTTCACCTACGATTGCGGTGTTAGTTTTGACGCATTACCAGCGTGTGACATACAGACACACGGACACACGGACACGCCGTCTATACTTATGTCGCGCTGTACCATAGCTGAGCGCGACAACGATCAGTAAATTAACCAAAACGAATTAAAAACCCGATGAACATGAGAATTTCGAACAGTGAACTCGACTATAGCTATGATCATCCAAGTGTGCCGGTGACTGGCGAAATACCCACTTCTATCTACTTTTGACTCATTAAACGCCCAAACGCTGGTGGACCGTGGCCCTTCACGACCGTTTAGCCGCCGAATCGCCCAATGGAATGCATCCACCGCCAGATCATGTCAGCGCGATGCCTACTGTACATGTCGTGGCATATAACCGTGGAGCTATAATTAGAATCACCGATTACTGTGATGGAGTAAGAACGAGCAAGTACTGTTCATGTATGTTCGCGCGAAGAGAGTTACCTTTAAAAATTCGGAAACCGTCGCAAATACTTTCGACATCTTTTTACAGCAGACCCCAGTCCCTGGCTTATCAGCTGGTTTAAATATATTCCGGAAAAAATTTCGTTTGGACACAGCTCACGCGTTATAGCGCGTTAAAGACAGCAGCAGAAGAAGAATTTTAAATAAAAAAGAGATAGAAAAGCGATCTCAATAATCGAGCGTTAACGTAAAGCTTGGCTTAAAATGATTCCAGAGTCCGTGAAGGCACCGGTCGGTGCGAACAGACCGCAGTATGTGGTAAAAAGGATTTGTGAAAGACAACAGACTATAATCCTGGCTATCCAGCAGCGTTTGAATGTCATTATGCATCGTGTAGGCCATTGAATCGTACTCGTATAAACGAGTGTTAACCTAGAGCGAAAAAAGAGATGGATGGTAATGTTACGCATTACGCATCGTCGTAGGTCATTTGTAGCGAAGGGATAAAAATGGTAGGTTAATGCAGTCTCTATAGCAGAACGTAGACCCTTAAATGACATACATATGGGCAGACGAGCGGACATAGTGCATGTTACAATAAATTCAGATGACAGCAATTAACAACTGCATCTGCATGGTAGGGCTAAATAAACTGCACAGTTTTTGCAAACATTGGAAACATCTTTCTACTTAGTTACTTTACTTAGTTACTTTAAACTCCGTGCTATATTGATAATTTGTTGTACGCAGATAGGCTATACTAGAATAGAATCTGCAACAAAACAGAAACAGAATTGCCCACCTGAACGAATGGGTGTTTTATCCTACCTTGGGGTGGTTCTTGGGCGGGGCCGAGGGACACGAGCCCCCAAATATTAACTAGACCATATTTTAAGACCTGATTTGATGATTAACCCTTTAGAGTGCAAAGGTAATTATAACGCCACATCGAATAATATGAAGTTGGTACACTGGCCGTTGATGGATGGACTGTTACTTTTGGTACAATGAGGAGGGGACTGGGCCGCAGCCGCAGCCCGCCCAGGTCCCTCCTCGCTGTACCAAATGTAACAGCCCACCCATCAAAGGCCAGTGTACCAATCACCGTATCGCTGTATCTAAATAGTCCGTTGCTCTGTGGTGTTAATGTGCCCGTTGACGGGTTAAGGGACGCCGTCGTACATATCATACTCCCATGTTGATAAAAACGATAAGGGCAGCCCCCAAACGATAGGGGCAGCCGTCAAATTTTTGCCTAGAACAACCCCTACCCTGCCTCGTGAAACGAAACTTATATCAATCTGTTCAGCTGTTACACTGAAACCATGTCAGGTAAGGGTGCAATTTATTTTGCTGCACAGTGCATTTCATTCTAAAGCAAGCCTCACACTAGCACGACACGTGGTTTACGCCATGGCACGCAATTGGGAGTGCCAATGAGGGGTGAACTCATGACAGTGTGCGTGGGGATGCGAGGCGATGCGTGGCGATGCGGGTCAGGTGAAGTAGTGCGTGCCATGCCGTGGGGAACATTTAGAAATGTTCAAAAAATAATTTCCAAGCTGTCACGACTTGTCACGACGAAATTGTTAAGTGCACGTGCGTGATATTGGGTCTCGCGCATGTTGTGAACAGTTCATAACTTACACGTGACAGACGGCACGACATGGCACAAACTATGCGCCACGTTGCCGCCTTGACAGACTTCGTGCCACTAAAATGGCACGGCTTGGCACACCATATTGCGGGGCATTGTGGGAACAAAATTCGTGCCAGTGTGAGGCTTGCTTAACACGTAGACTCGTGGTGCTGAAGTAGATTGAAAAGAGTTGTAGCTGTTGAGTGCTGACTGTGTAGCGGCGCCCGATGCTGTACGTAATCTAACATTCTTTAATTTGCCGCGTCCTACTGCTGCTACTGCTACTGCGTAACGCCTCAGATCTCAGAAACTGCACATCGTACTTTGGGGCTTGCATGTGGGTTCGGTACTGTAG
>Ga0209149_1002137_pt1 | contig 10821 bp, 8 predicted proteins | sample WorMetTyACAVOLI2_FD_187423 | JGI IMG/M metagenome (GOLD analysis project Ga0209149, IMG submission 187423) | Marine gutless worms symbiont microbial communities from Max Planck institute for Marine Microbiology, Germany - Olavius algarvensis... ...
TGACCGAGTACCTCGCAACACACGGTATGTACTGTGACGGTTCCAGCAAGCCGAGTGCACACTGTAGCTTGGTTGTTGTTGTGTACACAGTCACACCCACTTATTGACAGAGTACACACCCACTTATTGACAGAGTACCTATGATGTACTGTACAGTGCAGTTCTCTTCCACGGCTTTGAATCATATAAATTGATGTTTTCATCATCACGGTGTCCACTCTTTTTCAGCATTGATTTTCCGTGACTTCCCCATGACCAAAAATTACCCAGAACGATAAGCTATTGGCACTGAATTGGCAACTGCTGTGGACTGTCAGTGGCAGTCTGTGACTATTGGTGACGGAAAATCTGCTGCTTGTTGAAAGTTGTTGCCAGCTGTCCGCAGTTGTCGGCCATTCGTGCATAGTGAATCATTGGTTTTACGTTGCAGTTAATAATATGAGCACATAGTTATAAAAATTTCTTGACTTTACAGTCTTTTTTCATCACTTTTCCATGACTTTCCGTGACCTGTGTTATTTTCCGGGAGTTTCCTGGCCTGGAAAATGGTCTTAGTAAATTCAGTGACTTCCCATGTCTGGGGGACACCCTGCATTGTGCTGATCCATGAACCATGTAAGTCATTTACTTGAAGTATTGCTTCATCGTCTACAGTTACAGCTAATGTGAATATAAAATAAAATACGATGATGATGATGTAAATGATGGTTATAACTACAGGCGAATGCGGCGACTGACACATGCTGCGCCGTCGTGGTGATGCAAGACTACTTGGACACATGGCGTCTATTAGTAGTGACTGACGGCATCGTGTTCCATGCTGCAACACATCTTTGTCGAGATGTCATGGTTGAAGGGACCATTGCGTATATACGTGTACATATAAGTACTTTGGACAGCAACATAATGTTGACATGTTCAGTTAACTAGGTTTATAAACACTGCTGTAACAAGTATTGACTTTGATCTCTGTATTGTTACACAGTACATTTTAAGTCTAAACTTAGATAAAGCTTCAAGTCCATCTCACGTGTATTAATTTTACACACAACATGGTCAGTAGCAATACAGTTGAATGCAAGAAGACGTCGAGGCAAATAACAGGACTTGTACGTTGTTACATGAAAAACAATAAATCTCGAGAATGTGATGGCTCACTGTGAGAGGTCTTTAATGCAAGTTGTTGAATTGGAAACCAAACAGTAGCAGACTTCCTGATTAATCACCAGAAACACTGAATGTAGATCGTCAAAGCAGCAATTAACTAAGCACAGAATATAACGTCCTGTGTTTGCACAGGAGGTGGTAGGACTTGATGGACAGGCATTTGGCCAATGTGTAACACTGTACATGATTCGAGGCATGCCGTATAGCCCTAAAGTGGTCTAATTTATAGGAAATCTTTTACTGAACTGCAGACTGGAATGAGAAACTCGTAGATCACTTATTAGTGTCATTGCTAACAGTGCACAAGTATATGCTTAAACATATTTACTATTTAAACATGTTTTCCATTAGTACACAGTGAGGCATAATTACTGGACCCCCCCAGCTTTAAATAGCATAACTTAGTCAATATATGGTTTATTTACATGAAAATTTCAGGCACTCTGGCCGAGGGAATGCTGAGTCTGCAATCTGGGAATAATTTGTCTTATGATTAAATGTTCTTTGCTCGTCATTTCTGGCATGCAACTCACGATTGTGTAGCATAGCACCACAAGTGTGGAAAATGAAGACGTCTGGTCCTCTAAGCTGGAACTTTCCCTGGTAGCTCGCGACGCAAACGCAGGGTAGACAGCTGGCCGTTCGCGGGGCTCACTCCGCATCCGCCCTAAGATGACTGCCGGCCTCGGTTTTCTGTCGGGGTGACCTTCCCCTAGCCTTTGGTTAAAAACCTGACCGCAAGGCAGTGGTGGCTGATGAGCTTTTTTGGCGGCTCAGACTCGCCATGTCACAGTGTCGTCATAGAGCATGTGTATACTTGGTGGCAGTAGACAGCGCCACCCGACTACCACCTCCACGCTCTGATGACACTGCCGCTGCAGGTCCGCCACTGCTTATTCGTCAGACAATAAGTGTCCGCTTAGTTCGCAGCTGACCCCCATATCTGAAGGTCGTTCCCCTATCCGCCACCTGGGGAGGCGGTTGGTAGCTAGCAGGAGTTTAAAGAGACATCAGTAGAAGTGCTGCTCGGTCGCTATAGTCCGACACTCTACCATTATGCCACGCCAAAGGTAGGTTATTTACCCCCCGGTCATGTGTCCCCGTCAGCTGCCCCCAGTCAAATGCCTCCTCTCAGTCACTTGCCCCCATGGTTAAAGCCTGAAATTTTCATGTAAATAAACCATATATTGACTAAGAAGATATGCTGTTTGAAGCTATGGGGTACAGTAATTATGCCTCACTGTGTATGTTCTGTTGCATTGTGGGTACTAAAACTAGCTTTTAGGATGGCACATCTGTTTTCGTTGATAGGACGTACTGTGGATACTTCTGTTAATGGCCAGCAGTGTGCAGTGCAGCCAAGTTGCTTTGATGACTTGTTCTGCAACTTAGTCATCTGCTTTATGCGAACGGCTGGTCACTTACATTGTGTGATACAAGGCATCAGTAATTCTAAAGTACTTTGTGAGTTTGTGTACCAATAATAACTGGAAATAGTATGAGTGCATAACTCTGCAATGATTGGCAATAAAACTTTGTCTTCATAATTTGCAATCATACTGAAGATATGGATGAAACTGCTTAATGTTGTTGTGCATTTGCAGCATAAGAAGTCTAGACAGCATACTGACATAAGCTACTGATAAATTAGCCAGGAAACTAACAATTTATATAATTACTAAATAATACAAAATTGTTTTTAACACTGTTTGGACTTACCGTTCTCTGATATTGCCAATCAGCCACAGTGATAGAGCATAGATAAAATTCAACACAAGGTGATACAGAAATACAAGGTACACAGTACAAAATACAGAACTGCAAGATTCTACAGAGGAAAATGTCCTCTGGTGATTCTATCACTTTTAAACAACAAGGCATCTATGCAAACTGTGATATCAGTACAGTTAATTACACAAGTAGTTTAATGTACAAAAGAATGTAAAGTACATGTATATACAAAATTAAAATTCATTGGTTATCAGTTGTCACATTAATTATTGATGATGTTGTCATTTGATATTGTTTTACTGCTTGCATAATCAGCTAAATAGGTGTACTGCAGCACTACAGGTATCCGACACCATCAAATGTAACTCGTTTAGAATAGTCTTGTCCACTGTGGATGCGAACAAATCTCGTTTCTGGTTCGTTTCCGTGACGTGACAGCGTCAGACCATCAACGTCAGTTCGTGAGCCAATTGTCTGCTTGCAGCATCCACTGTTGACAGTGCACCTTGTTGGTGGGTTCAGGCCGCGATGACTTTCCAAGTGTTTCTTCACCAACGGATGAGCATCGGGCATCTGTGGTAGATAAGGATTTCTTTCCAGCCAGTACAGTTCATCTTTCTTTGGACCATCATATTTAAACTGTGGTGGACCATCCTCATAATACATTCGACCATGAAATCCGGCAGGTTTGCCTTCAGGGCAGCCACTTGGATAGTATGAAGTGAGAGTGTGTGGCTTGTCACGGAATGTACCACGATACTCAGGCAAGCCAAGTCGAGGAAGCCGATAGTACAGTTTCTCTTGGTATTTATCAGTTGGCAAGTCGTAGTAGCGTAGATCGTAGAGCGCATGCGGACGTCGGTACTGCTCGTAGACACGAGTATATGAGCGAGGAGCGTTGAGACCACAACCGTATTCGGTGTAGTTTGGATACCACCAGACACTACTGTACGTCATGCTGATATGATCATACAAACTTCTGCTACACAGTAACCACATAAAAATGTACTTTGTAAATGAAATCACACAGAAAACACATAATATGCAGAAAGAAAGCTTCAACAGCAAATCTGTTGATAAATGGAGAAACCTGAACTTAACTATATGCAGAAAATGTAATTAGAACATAAAAAACAAGATAAAGTAAGCATATAAATATGCCTTATCTCGGAGGCCTACAGGGTGACCACAAGACAAATTCTATTTCAGACAGAGAAGTGTTCCGAGTTCGTACATACAATAACTAGGACTGCTGACTTGTCTAGTACTTCTGTACCCTGTGATTACCGTTTCCCGTAATTTTTGGTTATTTCGGTCCATACCAGTTATATAGATAGCAGTTATTGCAGGTTTTCTGCCAATGCCACCTGGTGAGTAGCTACGACGTAGCATGGGCATAGCTGTACATTTCTGCCTTAAAGTTCCTTCTGATGAAACCATAGCTAAAGCCCATGCAGAAAGCTATGCTTCCATCTGGACATAACTACACTGTGTCTCAGAAAAAACATGACCACATTTTCGATGATAAACTGAACTAGAACTGTACATTTACAAAGATTTTTGGCACACTTAGTACCAAGGGTGTAGGCCATCGACAGATTTTTTTAGTTCCCACCTTACCTATTTAATGCAGCTACTTTACCTTGGTAAAATGCCGAGACCTAAATAGCATGAATTTAGCCTTAAACTGCTGATTTTCTCAATGCTAAAATACTAGAATATTAACTGCAAAACTTTAACCATATTATTTTACTTATTCATTACTCAACTTACGGTTTAAAATAGAACAATAACAAGATTTATTGCAGACGATAAGGTTGTTAATCAGGGCGTGAGACGTGAGATGCGACTGGCTTCAGACAACAGATGAGCACGACGTCATTTGAAGCATTTGAGCTGGAGATTGCGGTGAATTATCCTGTGCACATTTGAATGGAGAATGGCAGTTTCATGCAAAATCTCTGGAGCTCATAAGTGCCTTTTTGGCTTGTCCTCCTGATTGAACACGAAGTCCCCCACTGCTACACGCTGAACGTTGTCTACCGCTGCGTGGTTGCCAAACAATTGTACCCGTCTTGCAGATTCTCTTTAGCAGACTGTCGATGCTTTCAAGTTTCCAACCCTAGTCGGCAATTTCACTCAACAGCGTTGATCCACCATACCACTTTGACAGATAGAGATTTTTAATCAGAATTGCATCTTTCTGTGAAAGTTTCATGATTTTGCTAATATTTAGGTCTCAACAATTTCCCAAGGTAAAGTAAGTGCACGAAATAGGTGTGGTGGGAAAATAAAAACATCTGTCAATAATCTATACTCTTGATAATAAGTGTGCCAAAAATTGTTGTAAACGGACAATTCTAGTTCAACTTATTGTCAAAGATGTAGGGCCCACTGATACAAAAATCTATTACCAGTGAGGCACTCACTGATATGAAATTCTATTACCAGTGGAGGAGCAATTTTAGTTGAAAAACATTCACCAGGGGCGAAAACAGTATGCACATTATAAAACACCGGAAAAAAAACATGTCAACTGAAAAAAAATAACTTTGAGGTACGGCCAAGGGACTGCGGGTGAGTGTTAAGGTGGATAACAGTGGTAAATCACTGCTATAACTGGCACTAACCCTTACTGCTGAACTGTTATATATTTTTTTTGCTGGGGAGGGGGCACAGCCTCCTCCCCAGACCCCTTCCCCACACCCGACCACCTCACTGCAATAACTGGCACTAACCGTCGTCCGTCGCCTCACTGGTAATAGAATTTCATATCAGTGAGCGCCTCACTGGTAATAGCTTTTACGGCTCATCTAAGCTGGCTGCCCATCTGGGTCAATAAATGCAATAATGCACCAAGTATCAACACATGACATATATGTAATCCAAACGATCTTAACCACCATACTTAATGGTTGATGTCATTTTCCGTCCTAGTGGACAAAAAAACCAATCTGTGCACTTTCTGTCCTTAGTCTGGTCACGCCATTTTCGCCTGCTTGGCGTTGCAGGTGTTGCGAGAAATGCGAAAACTGGCACTAACCCGTACTATACTCCTGACCCTATCAGATCCACGAGGCGGGGTCCTGACCTAACCACCAGGCAGGCAATAAATAACAACGATTAACGATCAGGAACCACACGCATGATCTCACAGCCCGCCAACTACGCGGCCTTTAATAATTGGTCACATGATTAGTTCAGAGGATGGCAAAAACGTAGGAAGTGACATTCACGATAAATAATGGCCACGTTCATACGAGCAGCATACTCGTACCTGGCAATTATAGTAGCCTAACTAAAAATTAACTCCACTTCAAAAACGTTAACAACGTTCATGGGCTATAAAACTAAAATAATTTGTTTGTATATTATTCTAAAACTAAAGACTGTAAATTTTACAACTGTACAGGATGTTAACTGTAAACGTAACCATAGCAACAAATGCCCGAGCAATTTCACATAACGTAAGCACAGGCACAGACCCACAGACGACTGAGACGAAGCAAGGCTGCTCGAGAACCAGCTGCACTGCCTTTCGCCTCAAACTGCATAATTAATGAAGCCGGCACTCGACCGTCCTTGAGACGAAGGACCTTCGGAAGGAAAGTGACGTCACAGCGGTTGCTACAGCACGTTCATAAACAAAACACGGCGTGTACACAGGCACAGGCCAGATGGGAATGTTCCCCGAGGGCATGTGCAATTCCATAATGTAACGTTATGTTTATTACGAATGTCCACCTACAAATGTAAAGTCAACTACTACTTTACCTCGCGTATGATGACATTATTGACTGTGGCAAAGGCGTACGAACTCAATAATTTTAAAATAGTACCTCTATAGTCATTAATAGCACAAAATATTGACAAAAGTTCTTTTTATTATAAAAGAGCTGCTTTCTTTTTTAAAATAATTACAATTTTTGTAATACATGTACATAAGCCGTTCGTTTGTTGAAATAAAATAAAGTACGTTGGAGCATGGTTATAAGACAATTGACAAAGCAGGCAAGTGAAACAGGCTGCATACACAAATCTTATTTTTTTTCCATAATGAGACTACAAAGCACCAGGTGGGGATCTTTGGTTGTGAATGACGTGCATCTATGTGCAGAGTTTAAACTGCACTCGTAACCTGATAGGCAGCCAGTGTATAGTTGCATCAGGTATAGCGAGACATGATCACGATGACGTAAGTCAAACACGAGCCGAGCAGCGGCGTTAGACTGCACTCTCTGTAACGGCTCGAGTGTTGACTGCGGCAGGCCCGCGAACACCGAGTTGCAGTAGTCCTAAGTCCAACCGCGGCGTTATCAGAGCCAACACAAGGCGGATGGTGACATCTTTGCCGACACGGCGGCAGATCTGGCGGAGTCGGCGAATGTGGAAAGCACACTGCTGCGACCTTGGCATATGCTTGTTCATCGTCAGTTCAGAATCGAACAGAACGCCAAGGTCGCGCACGACGTCTGAGGGATTGATCGTTGTACCCGTACCGACAGTAAGTGACCGGTCCTGCGACGACAGCTTGTTGATGGCTACTCTCGATCCGATCCATATCGCCTCGGTCTTGTCAGCATTGTCGTGAGCTGCACCACTGGGTCACATCGGCGACGCAGTCACTTAGCTGTTGTCGGAGTCTCGAACTGTCTTCCGCCTTGGCACTGGCAAGCAGCTGAGTGTCGTCAGCGTATATGTGTGGTAGAACCCTGTGCCGCTCGATGACATCAACAATGTCCTCAGTGTAGGAGATAAAACCAAGTGGACCTAGCACTGAGCCTTGTGGTACAGAGCAGTGGGTAGGAAACAGTATGTTTACCAGCCAGGGCGAACGTTTGTGTACGGTACGGTTAGCAAGGTATGAACGAAACAAGTCCAGAGCTAAGCCCTCCTCTGCTAGTTCTTTGGCTGCAACAAGGGAGCCTTGGAATCCACTTTCTCTGTACTGCTGACAAAATTTTACGGTTTGTTCTAATATTTTGATAGTACTGTCCAGAGCGCGAAATCAACTCGAAACTTTAAAAAATATGATGAAAAAGTATTAATACAAAATTTGGCGGCCCCCAAAATCGGCGGCCCCATGCGGCCGCATACTTCGCATGGTGCTAAGGCCGGCATGGGGAGATGATGGCATCCGACTACCCAAGTTCCGTTCAATTGTCGATTGGTAGGCGAGTTATAGCATTTCCAACATTTTCCAATATGGCGGCCGTCCGCTATCTTGAATTTTAAAAATTTTCATATTTCGTCATGTGACTGTCACTAAGTTCCAAAATTGCTGTTCTGTACCAAATTTCATCACAATTGGCTCACGCGTTCGCCCTCCAGACACCCATAACTCCTAAATGTTCAATGCGCCCCAGCAACGGCCGTTACCATGGTAACGGCATCATTGCGGCCACGTCAGGTACACAATGCAATGGGGTGCGACTACCCAAGTTTCATCCAGATCGGTCCACTGGTGAGAGAGTTATAGTATTTCCCACATTTTCCAATATGGCGGCCGTCTGCCATCTTGAATTTTAAAAATTTTCATATTTGGTCACATGACTGCCATTGAGTTTCAAAGTTGCTGCTCTGTACCAAATTTCACCAAAACTGTATCACGCGTTCGGCCTCCAGACGTTCATAACTGCTAAATGTTCAATGCGCCGTTGCTAGGCAACATCCGTTACCATGGCAACCGCATCATGGCGGCCATGTCGGGGACAAGATGGGATGCGACTACCGAAGTTTGATCCAAATCAGTCCACTGGTGAGCGAGTTATAGCATTTCCAACATTTTTCAATATGGCGGCCGTCCGCCATCTTGAATTTTAAAAACTTTCATATTTGGTCACGTGACTGTCATTGACTTCCAAATTTGTTGCTCTGTACCAAATTTCATCAAAATTGAATCACGCGTTCGGCCTCCAGACGCCCATAACTGCTAAATGTTCAATGCGCGGTTGCTAGGCAACGGCCGTTACCATGGCAGCCGCATCATGGTGGCCACGTCGGGGCACGATAGGATGCGACTACCCAAGTTTCATCCAAATCGGTGTATTGATGAGCGAGTTATAGCATTTCCAACATTGTCTAATATGGCGGCCGTCTGCCATCTTGAATTTTGAAAATTTTCATATTTGGTCTCGATGACTGCCACTGAGTTCCAAATTTGCTGCTCTGTACTAAATTTCATCAAAATTGGATCACGCGTTCGGCCTCCAGACGCCCATAACTGCTAAAATGTTCAATGCGCGGTTGCTAGGCAACGGTCGTTACCATGGCAACCGCATCATGGCGGACATGTCGGGGATATGATGGGATGCGACCACCCAAGTTTCGTCCACATTGCTCCACTGATAGATGAGTTATAGCATTTCAAACATTTTTCAGTATGGCGGCCGTCCGCCATCTTGAATTGGAATTTTGTCTTTCTGGACCCCCCACGAAGTCGACTATGCCGTTCGGTTGTCCTGTGAAAATTTGGTGTAGATCCGATATTTGCCGTCGGAGATATTGCGATTTTATGATTTTGCCAGTTTGGTTGGAAAATGTCTAACCACGCCTCCTTTTTGGGTTTTTGGGGGATTTGAATCCCTTAAAATTGTGGGTTGCCATCAACACCCCAAAAGGGACATCCTTTGGTTAAGACCACGATATCTGTGGTTAAGACGCGTCATTTAAGCCATAAACAAGGCTAAATCCGTCAAAGGGTTCGAGCTGGGGGGAAGCTCCCAGCTCCGTGCAAAGCGACTAGATGGAACTTGGAAGGCATGATTGACTGGATTGAGGGCATAAATGAGTAGATCGAGGGCATGTTTGACTAGATCGAGGGCATAAATGACCAGATCGAGGGCATAATTAACTACACCGTGGGCCATAAAAACGTGCCATACGATATTCGTTCATAACTTTGAGAAATGTTGGCCGATTATAAAAATGTTTCCACTGTTGGACTCAGCAGTAAATTTGCAGCAAGGCTCGCGTTATATTTCCCACCGCACCTTAAATGTGTCGCTACACTACCTTGTAAAATACAAAAGATCAGCAATAGCAATTCTCTTGATGTATTTAACTCTATTTTTAGTATTATAACATAGATTTGCTTTTAAACATTATAGCATCTTCGTGTTCTTGAATCATAGTGCTCAAAATGCCCTCCTGTGACATGAACACACGCCCATAGACGTTTGTGCCACTAATACTTTGCATCAGCGATGACACTTGTCCCAAGCCATGCCAGACCTTCGTCAGTCGCTGTTTCAGTTTATCGACGTCATGAACTTGATGCATGAGTGTCGCAAATGTTTCCGTGCATGCATTCATGCCAAAAAGGACTTTTTAGCATTTAGAGTGACTTAAGAGTACACAAATGATTAAGTTTGTTTGGTTAATTTTGTCAATAATTTTGTCAATACTCTCGCACGGTAGTGCGAGAGTGTTGTAAGGGCGACGAAGCAAGTCAATGGAGAAACCCAAAATTTGACCCCCCGCCACGCCCAAACCCGTAAGCGGTCGTAATACAAATCGGCACAGGTGATTACGTCGTGGACCACTACACTTGTGCAAAAGTTAGTCACGATCCGCCCAGGCGTTTCGTCTCCGCGCATGCGTGACTTTGCGTACCAAAAATGTGCTAGTTTTTTGGTTTTTTGGGGGTTCTTGCAACTCGCTACAGCCAAGGGCCGTGGACGGATTTTGACGCAAAATACGCCAAAACACGCCGTTCCGCCCAAGGATGTGCCTTTTCGGGGTCGCGAACATAAAATCTAACATCTAGACCCCCATTTCCCCGAATTAGCGCCATTTTGGGGACCATTTTTGACATTTTCGCCTAAAATCGCTTAACAATGGGGATGCACCCCTTAGAACACCTCTTAATCGTCATCGTAGACGCATAAAAGTGGCATAGTGAATAGGCAAATAGGGGTCAAA
>Ga0209149_1002138_pt1 | contig 10821 bp, 6 predicted proteins | sample WorMetTyACAVOLI2_FD_187423 | JGI IMG/M metagenome (GOLD analysis project Ga0209149, IMG submission 187423) | Marine gutless worms symbiont microbial communities from Max Planck institute for Marine Microbiology, Germany - Olavius algarvensis... ...
ACAAAACATATTATTATTTAAATAAATACAAGAGTCCGTTCATTAAAAGACATGAATATCAACAAATGTCTTGGCCCACACACATAACACATCAGCTTCGTATCTAAATGAAATGCCACTTATGCCAACATGTAATCATTACATTGCAGCTAAACTGTGTGAATGTTTTACCACCAGCGGACCTTATCACATTTTAACATCATCATCCAGCAGTTGTAATCTTGTAATCATGTGAAAGTATTCAACAACCTTCACGTGTGTCTCCTTGTCACACACGTTGTACTAAATCCAATAACTTTGGAGATGGCCACTCGGCAGTTTCGGCCTATGGGGCTGTACAAGCCCTGCCCCTTATTGGAATGGAATGGAAATCCAATAACTTTATCTGACAAAATATTTCACTAACCACAGCCTCTCAGCTGAAACAGTTCTGGTGTGTCCCTTTGACTTAATTAGCACAATTAGCCTAATTTATGCAAATACTCAAAATCCACTCTGTAATTGTGTAGCTTCCATATCATTCAGACCAAGTTTCATCAAAATCAGACTTAAGCTGAGAGAGAAGAACAACTTAAAAGATGAAAGATGAAAGTAAAAGTAGACAGACTAACAGCTCTCACCCAGTAAAGCCATCAGCTCCGCTGACCTTTGGTCACAGAACAGTCATAAAATGGTCAACAGTTTATTAAGATAATAGAACACAGCGGCGAGTGAATTGTTACCGTTTGCCATCAGTGTGTTCAATGTCAAGCCAGATGACGTCAAGTGGCAGATCATGCTCATCAAAGCCAGTGTCAACACTGCACAGTCACACACAAATGCTATGTGTTTCTGTCGGCAACAAAGTGTGGTGCCTGGCAGCACGTGCAATCAGCAATACAAATGCACATAGTACATGTGCAAAATGTCTGTTATGTGCTAAATTACTTGCAAAGCGGGCTCAAGAAATGTGATGTATATATGTACATTGGTGTGTTTTTGAGTGCATTAAAGTCGTTCAAGGTCACTGAAACTGATATCGAATGAAACGGCACCGAGATTTTGCATTAGTTAATCACAGTAACTTTGGTTGTACTGTCCATCTTTCCTGATACAACTGCATCTGAAAGAGCAAAAATTGCTTTTTCACACACTCTACAGTCATTTAACCCCCCCCCCCGTGTGCAATAACCTCCGGGAATTTATGCATCGAAACTGGTACCAATCAAAAGTACATATGCAATTTCCTATTGGTAGCAAATAGTAATGTGGATAACAGGCTTTAATAACTTTTAATGTTTTGTGCCACAACAATCCTTCGTATTTATGTGACCTTTTAACAATTCAAAATCCTAGTCGCAATTTACGGTCATCTTCTCATCATCTCCTCTCTGTTGGTTACATGTGAACTGTTTCATCTTCGCGTTGTTACAAACACTCTGCAACTACTAACTGGAACGATCTACTGTATGACATTACAGACTATTGCTCTGTTAGCGTTTTTAAGTGTAAACTTAAAAGTCATCTTTTTAGCATTGCCTATATTGCCTAGTCACGTGTCACCCCAGCACCTACGAATAACTTTTTTGTTACATATGGCGCTTTATAAGTTTTTTTATATTGTACTGTATTGTATTGTATGACCCAAGGTAACACATCAGGTTCACAGGTACCAGTGTTTCATTATGTACACTACAGTGTTTCTCAAAAAAAACCGGACCGCTACAGTTAATATCACATAACTTCACCAATTCACAACGTTCACTAATTATTTGAAAAATGTATCATCGGCAGGGCAATAAACAAGTGCCAAAATAATTGTAGAGCTGTGTCAGTGCCGAAGGATAGCATTTGAATGTGTGTTGTAACTTTGAAACCACAAAAACATTTTTTTAAATTCCCATAGAAACACTGTTTAAAGATTTACCTTTTCTGTTCATAAGGCAGCATAAACTGTGGAATGACATGCAGTTAAGGATTGCTATGGTAACTCGCTTCAGCTGATACTTTGCTGTGAACACAACTGTTACTTTGTGGTTTAATTAAGAATATTGAGCACATGCCATCTCTGAAATTTTATTTAAATCAAAGAACTGTTGATGGAGTTATGTCAAAATATCGTAGGGTCCGGTTTTTTTTGAGGCACAGACCGTCAAGTCGCTACTGTTGCTATGGCTACGGAAATCATAAAGCTGGTTCTAAGCCAATTTTCAATTTTAACCTCGTGAACTGAGAATTAAACAAGCTGTGCGGCTAGGTGGCCGCCACAATATGCCCCCGCCCCGTGACTTTTGACCTTTTGACCTTGAAGTCGGTGTGGGTGAGAATCGATGCATTTGTCATCTGGAGATCCAGATTTATACAAATATTTTCAAGTTTCAAACAGGTGTTTTATGTTACAATAAAGAGATATAACATAAATTGGTTTTATCCATAGACAATAGAATAAATAATCTATAGACTGAAGACTTCGCATCACATGCGCAGACGAAAATGTCATCAATTTTCACGGGGCAAAAAAATGGCGGACACGTCGAAGTTGGGCTGCTATTGGACGGAGGAATACGCCACATCACAGCTACACAAGCGGAAGTAAAATAAGTTCCTGCTTGCGTACGTAAATATTGCTTTAACGCGTTAATTTTCCGCAATATTTCGTCTGCTTGCGCAAAAGAATATTTAACTGCTGCAAGGTATTAATGTTAAGTTGAAGTTGAAGTTCGCGATCAAATAGCGGCGGTTATCTGAGAGATTATAGTCCGCAGTGGACGCCATTTTTTAGCCCGTGTCCTGTAGTGACATAATCAGCAAGCCGTACGGGGGCTGTGGTAATATCATCTTTATTTCCCAAAATCAAACTCAGTATATATTTATATATATACATATACACTGTGAGTCAAAAAAACTGTGCCCCTTTTATTTCTACTGTAACTTTGGCAAATGTTGGCCAATTTTAATAATTCTTTCAGTGTCGTAACCCGAAAGCATTTACGATAAGATACGAGTAAAATTTTCCCCACAACACCTTAACTTTATTGCTGCATTACCTTGTAAAACTAACACTAGTATGAATATGAACGTTACAGCAGCGTTGTTTTACTCAGCGATGCAACATTTAAACAAAACATAACACATAAGGTGATAAATTGTCGACAAAATCAACACAATCAGTAAGTTCAAAGGTTATGTTCTAAGTCTCCTCCTTTCGCACGCACACAAACTCTAAGTCATAGATGCCACTGATCAACAGCCGCACCAGACTTCAATTAGCCACTGATTCAGTTCGTCGATGGTGTGGATTTTTGTCTTCTATACACGACGCTGCATGACAGCCCAGATCGCGTAGTCAACTGGATTGAGATCTAAACTGTTTAAAGGCCACAAGTCTGGAGAAATGAAGTCCGGTGTTTCTCGACGCAGGTCTTCAACAGCATCGATGTTCTGCATCGTGCGCGATGAACGTCACCTGCCGCTACCAATCGTCCGTTCCACAGTACCCGTCTCACGCAATTTCTTCAACAAATAATCCAATCCCCTTCTGTTCCAGTTCTTGTCCGGAAATTCCTTAATAAACCTTTTTGCACCGTCGTCTTTCGATTCCCGCAACGTTTTTTTTTATCAAAATCTTGTCTTCTTTGCTAAATACCATTATTAACAAACTGGAATAAACAAATGCGAATGACGTCATACTGACGTCATCAAGTAACCACAAAGGAAGAAAGTAACAGCAATTATCGGAGTTTAAAACGTACACCATTACGTGACTGTATGAAAACGATAAATTACAGCATCGCCTATTACTTAGAGTTTTTTGTAATATTGCATATAGTTACAGTTTACAAGGTAGTGCATCTGCAAAATTCAAATGAGGTGGTAAATTTAACTACGGGGGCGGGGGCATAATAAGGTCTCTGTGTGCCAAAAATAACTAGTAAGTGTTGTGAATTGGTGAAGTTATGTCATATTAATCATAGCGGTCGGGTTTTTTTGAGACACAGTGTACATAATGCATGGGTTACTAACCAAGTAACAGAATCCAAGTGATTGATTTCATAAGTACACAAAATGATATTCAGTAACATTAAAGGTGAAAAGTGTAAGACTATCAATTATAACAAGCTTAGCTGTTGCAGAAAGACTGCACGATGTTTCACGTCATTGAATATTTTGCTAAGTCATTCAAGGTCATAAAAACTAATACTGATTTTTCATACCCCCTGCATTCGACACCCCCGTCCCGTCCCCATTATGGAGGTCCCTGTTGGAGTATTGCCATGCCATGTGGCATGGTAAAACTAGAATGGTGTGGCTACCGACAGTGAAAAAATTTTGACAATATGTTTAGCCGTTTTGACAGAATACTGGTGTGTAAAAAAGACAGATAAATTAGATAAATGTTGGACAAATATCTCGCAACAGCATAGTCAACACTATGCATCGCATCGTGCAGTAAACAAGAACCTCAGCTGTCACAGAGAGACCGCGCGACGCTTCGTGTCATTGAATATTCTGCTAAGTCATTCAAGGTCATTCAAAATGACAATGTTGAGTAGGGCATAAGTCCCTATTAGTATTTCATTGCAACTATGTCTGCATCTCGTACCGTTTCTGAGATATTCAACATCGAAAAATGGCGTGACATGGAAACTGGGGATAGGGGTCGTTCAAGGTCACTGAAAATGGCGCCGTTCGATAGATGATATACGACTTTCTATTGGTCGACAATTGTAAGTATAGCTCTGTGTTGTACCATTTTCGAATTATTTGACGTTCAATAATCGTGACCTTGAAAAAGGTCCCAGAAGGTCATTCAAACTGGTACCATTCGAAAGCTTCGGTGCTGTTTCCTATTCGCCTGCCATAGTAACTATGGCCGTATCTTTGACCGTTTATGGGATATTCAGCGTCAAAGAATAGCACTAACCTTCAAAACCAGGTTAGTGGTTGTTCAAGGTCATTGACTTTCTATTGGCCCGCCATTGTAAATATAGCTCTATCTTGTACCGTTTTTGAATTATTTGATGTTGAGTAATATTGTGACCTTGAAATCTGGATTAAAGGTAACTCAAGGTCATTCAAACTAGTACCATTCAAAAGCTTGGGTGCAATTTCCTATTCGCCTTCCATAATAGCTACAGCCATATCTTTAACCGTTTATGAGATATTCAATGTCAAAGTACAGCGTGACCTTGAAAACTGGGTTAGGGGTTGATCAAGGTCACTGAAAATGGTGCCATTCAATAGACCATATACAACTTTCTATTAGTCAACCTTTGTAAGTATAGCTCTATCTAGTACCATTTTTGAGTTATTTGACGTTGAATGATATCGTGACCTTGAAATTTGAGTTAGAGGTCACTCAAAGTCATTCAAAATGGTACCATTCAAAAACTTTGGTGCGGTTTCCTATTCGCCTTCCATAGTAACTGGTTCTACCTTGCATCAGTTCCAAGATAAAGCCCAATATTGGTCGAAAATTGTGATTTTTTCATACCCCCCATTGGAATATTGTCATCCCGTTTGGTACAAAAAACTAGAATGGTGGGTCTACCCGATGGTGAAAAAACATTGAGGATATGTATAACTGTTTACACACAATATCAGCGTGTGACAGACTGACAGACATCTTGCCACAGCATAGTCCGCGCTATGCATATGCGTCACGCAGTAAAAATGGCTGCACATACCTCGCAACATCCTGCTCATCATTGTAATTCCACCGTGACTGATGATAGGCCAATGCAAACAACTGCAAGATAAATATCACATCAATATAAAATCACAATTTAAACATCACACTGAATCAGAAAAACAGTATACATAGACTGTCACACACGCGTGTCACAAATGACTGGTTATAATGCTCAAATCATAGATCATAGATCATCTCAATGAGCTGCAGTTAATCAAGAATACCAGGACAGCTGAGCAATTTCTCCCTTCACTGTATGTATGCACACAGTTGTGCACATTGCACACACAGTTGTGCACATTGCACACAGTTGTGCACATTGCACACAGTTGTGCACATTGCACACACAGTTGTGCACATTGCACACAGTTGTGCACATTGCACATTGTGCACATTGCACACACAGTTGTGCACATTGCACACACAGTTGTGCACATTGCACACAGTTGTGCACATTGCACATTGTGCACATTGCACACACAGTTGTGCACATTGCACACAGTTGTGCACATTGCACACACAGTTGTGCACATTGCACACACAGTTGTGCACATTGCACACATAGTTGTGCACATTGCACACACAGTTGTGCACATTGCACACACAGTTGTGCACATTGCACACATAGTTGTGCAATGTCCACAACTATGCCTTTACACCTCCCCCCGTCGTCGTTTCTGGCATGCAACTCCTGATTGCGTAGCGCCATACGTCGACATCATCCTCCACAGAGGGCAGTTCTGAGCCAAATCTGCTGCTTCGGGGAGCGTAAGGTGGTGTTGTTTCAGATCCTGTTGGACAGTGCTGAGCCATGTGATGCGGGGACGACCTAGTTGTCTTCTCCAGTCTGCCAGAGGGGAGGCTAACAGGATCCTCTTGGCATCTGCATTGTCGTCTATGTGCATAATATGCCAAAATAGGGTAAGCCGGAGCGACTGGATTATAGCAGTGAGTTTGGGTTGCTTCGTTAGCCTCTGTACATCATCATTCTGTACAAATTGGTACCATTTGATGCCAAGCATCATACGCAGACACCACTGACACCACTCCCACCCAAAAAAAATCTTAACAGAACACAAGACACTCAGCTGTTGCAGAGAGACCACATGATGCTTCATGTCACTGAATATTTCACTAAGTCACTCAATGTCATTCAAAATGACACCTTTGAGTAAGGCATGTGTAAGTCCGTAGTACTGCCATAGTGTTTGATATGGAAAAGCTAGAATAGCGTGCCTAGCAGATGGTGAAACAAGTATGATGATATGTTTAGCCATTAAGACATAATACCAGCATGTGACAGACAGATGGACAGACATCTTGCGACAGCACAGTCTGTACTATGCACATGCATTGCACAGTAAAAATGAATAAAATACTTTCACGATGAATCATTTCATAAGCAGTGCATAACTCACATTCACTGCATCCCAAAAAAGTAGTATACCAAACTCATAGCATAACTTTCTTAATTCTTAACATATATTTCAAAATTCTTCCATCACTGGAAAGAGAACTAAATTTCCAACAAAAGCCACATAATACTTCCCAACAAACCTTCAGTGTGTTGCCGCATTACCTTGCCAAAGTTAAAAGTTTGAATTTTGGCAAATCTGGAAGAAAATGCCAACAAAAATGTAACATGCAACACCTGCTTTCATTCCACCAGATCTGTGGCCACCGTACAGTCCTGATTTTAACCCAGTAGGCTATAAGATATGTGGCATCATCCAGCAGAGAGTCTATCAGTCACGGGTGCACAACACTGATGAACTGAAACAGCATTTGCTGGATGTTTAGCATGGCGTTGACCAGGCCTTCATCGACAACGCAATTAACGAGCGGCTTGGGCGTCTTCGCGCATATGTGCGTGTAAAAGACAGACACTTCGAGCAGCTGTTGTGACAATATCCAGCCATTTCAGTTTTTGTCAAATGTGACACGATTTTTAGATTGTTTTTTGTAAATTACCACAAATTCAAACTTCTAATTTTCACAAGACATTGCGGCAACATACGGAAGGTATGGTGGGAAGTATTATATGGCACTTGTTTCTTGGAAATTTAGTTCTATTTCCAGCAGTCAAAGGATTTTGAAAATCTCTTAATAATTGACAACATTATCACCATGAGTTTTGCTTACTACTTTTTTGGGGGACACAGTGTAGTTTCTTCTACATCAAATTACAAACACAACGGATGGCACAAACCGGTGGCAATGGTGTAGTGCCAGTGAGTGCAGCATACTGTCTGAAGACATCAGCAGGCTGTGGCCCGAGCATCAGGAACACGTCGATGATTCCACTCTCAGAGAACCAGTGCGTATCAATCTGTGGGATTTCATCACCCTTCACGAGATCAACCAGCTTAGAAAACATGTTCTACATCAGCATCACACAAACAAACTGGTCTTCAATATCTCATTCCCTCTTCATGGATATTTATCATCATTACCACACATGACGACACTGACAGTGACACCTCGGCTGCTAAAAAATAAGAACCATTCAACGAGCTTGTTACATCACTATAACAACAAGCTCAGTTCATGTTAAATTACACATTACCCTTGACCATAAGGTAAAAGGTAAGTTTTCCTCACAACAAGATATATCTACAGTGGGACTGTAGATGACTCTTATTTACTGTTATTGCACATAAAAACGTCTGCTAGCAAAACCATTTATTGTACACTTATAGCCACATATACACCACGTCCAGGGAAAAAGGGACCAACAGTACTTTGGGCCTACCTTTAACAAATATAATGTTATAATTTTTTTGCAATGAATATCACGAAGGTAATGCAAATCTACAAACACAACGAAAGTCCGCCTCACCTAATCAGTACTGCTACTGTACCTTGCAAATTAGACAATGGCCATGTATTGCAAAGCACAAAGTCATAACTGACAACTGCAATTAAACCAAACTGGCCTATTAGCATGCAATTGTTCAACTGGTCAATGACAACAAGAAAAGTCGCAGTTATCGCTGCAAACACTGTGCTTGAAATGATGCTGCCAACCTTCACGCGCGCTGAGATATACACAGCAGCTGATGGCGTGCTCAGGCATTTTTCAATGAGGTCACAATTAGGTCATTATGCAGTGTCGCACAATTAGTGATGGAACTTTTTACAATTTGTAGTCACCTGGAATGCCAGACGATTTATACCAAAAAATTATGAAAAGTTGTCTAAATTTGTCAAAGTTACAGCCAAAATACTGTGGGTCTCTTTTTCCGGACACGGTGTAGAAATCCAATACCAGACATGACACAGGCGTCCAATAATTTTCTTATATCCATGCAGCGCGTGCATGGAACAGTCTGCCACTAGAGACTCGGGCCTGCTCCTCACTTTGACATTCCGGAGAAAGACCAAGTCTCACCTCTTTCGTCAGTCATATGGCTGACGTGGCGCTGTCTACTCCGATGGTCAGCAGACGTCTACATTGAGCTGTGCAACAGTTTTATATCTAGATTTTGTAAAGTGCCCCCGCAACTGTGTGATGGCAGCACTTTAATCCATGACATTTGTGGTAGTAGTAGTAGTAGTAGTAGTATGATAATTAGGCTTTGTATCCAACTGTAGTGATGTTGCCGCAAAAACTGAAGTGAAGAATCCACAGTAATGGGTGAAAGTAGTTCTGTCTGTCATAACTATTGGGCAGGCAACACACTACTTTATCATCATAATTTATTGGCATAATTATATGCAGTTCACTTGTATACATCCATCTTGAAGAAATAGTCTCATAGTTTTCACACTATCTATCTAACATTCTTTAATTTGCCGTGTCCTGCTACTGCTATTGCGTAACGCCTCAGATCTCAGAAACTGCACATCCGATTACTTTGGGGCTTGCATGTGGGTTCGGTACTGTAGGCCTCCAATAGGTGCCCATTTCCACCCCAACCCTCAACCCCCACCCGTTCCCCAGCAATTGGGGGAGAAAGCGCATTTACGTTGCATGGTCTGTGGGTGATTTTATGCTATCATTCGCTAGATGGCAGCCCACTACGTGGCGTGGCGCTGTTAGACGTCTGCCATACCTGTGCTGCCGTCTACCAACTCTTATCACTATTTTACTCCACGATATTATAAGCAGCTAGATTTTTGCTGTCAACTACCCCACCCAAAGCCCACGCTTGACGCAGTAGCTTCATTTAACGCACGATAACACCAACACCACAGTTTCCATATCCCCTTAATTTACTTATCCCACTCCTACACAAACATGCATCTTACATTCATGCTCTCGTACTTCCCCAACCTGTCTACCAAGAGTTTGCTTCATTGCGACCGCCGTTAGGCGGTCGCACTCGACTTGTCTTCATTATTTTGATTACAAAAATGTGCCATAAAAATTAAATGTGTCATGTTAACATTATATATATACAGCCGTGTCGCTTGCTTACAGCCTACAGGGCGAATACACTGCAACATTCTCCAGGCAAAAACTTGCGTACTTGGCCATATATACTGTTAATGTGAAACATTTTATGTATACAACACATAGCACTGGAACAACAAATTACATGACTGAAACAACCTGCAACTGAAGTATGTTTTCCACACATGTAGAGACTACATAGAGCAACTTACTCTGTCGGCCGTGTTTGATGAAACATCAACCCACGTCTCAGCAGTGTTCAGCCAGAACACTCCCACAGTTCTCTTCTCACTGTTTGTTTCAGTAAGCAAACAAGATTTATGAAGCAACAGCCACAGTCAGCATTACAAATGTAAATCTATCAATCAATGCAGACCAAGGCACAGTGTCACTGTAAGTATTGGACAAAATAGCATATTATTATTATTACTGATTAGGGCGGCAACACTACAGGACCACTAGTCACAGTCAGACATAACATTTCGTTAACGTTTATTTATTTCAAAACCGGTTTAGCACAGAGCTTTTTGAGATAAACAGCCCAGCCCCAGTCAGTTTAGAATGACTTTCTAAAAATGGTACACTTAAGGTGATCTGCCCTAGGGCGTCCCCAGAGTAGCCAAATTTGTACTACTACTACTACTACTACATGCAGAGATTAGGGTGACACTATCACACAAAAATGTTGCAGGGGCACCGTACAGAATTATAGTTAACGCGGCCAACAGTCCGCAGTGGCTCATGTCAGTCGCCA
>Ga0209149_1002140_pt1 | contig 10817 bp, 6 predicted proteins | sample WorMetTyACAVOLI2_FD_187423 | JGI IMG/M metagenome (GOLD analysis project Ga0209149, IMG submission 187423) | Marine gutless worms symbiont microbial communities from Max Planck institute for Marine Microbiology, Germany - Olavius algarvensis... ...
GCAGCCTGTACAGGCGGACTCACAGCCTAAGTCGTCTGGCTTGGTCTTGGGTCGGCGGCCGCTTGGCGCCATTCTACATTCATCAAATGAACCGGGTGAACTCTCGCAATGGCTCTGCCATGATGATGACATCACCATAAACATTGTCGTGCTTATTATTATTATTATTATTATTATTGATTTCGCCAGGTGACTGCACCCTGCAATGTGGCATGTGGCCCTGGAATCATGACAGTGAATTCACCAAGTGGCAGCACCCTGCAATGTGATACGTGGCTCTGGGATGACATGCCGTTGAATTCGACCGGTGGCAGCACCCTACAGTGTGACACGTAGCTCTGGGATCATGACATTGAATTCGCCAGGTGGCAGCACCCTGCAATGTGTCAGGTGGCTCTGGGATGACATGCCATTGAATTCGTCCAAACGTCCGCCATATTGGAATTCTACATCTGGTTTCGATTTTGACCATATCACCGCAGTCGACATGTCATTATGCACCAGTCTGCGAAATTTTTATCCAAATCGGACCACCCGCAGCAGTAACAGGTTTCCATAGCTTATAGGGATTCACAGTGTCTGAAATTCTAATTCTACGCTGCATGAGGGCAATCAACGAAGTCGCGTGAAAACTCGAACAAGAAAACAAAAAGAGTCGGTCGGAAAAAGACTGTCTTACGGTTGAATATGCGAACTTCAGATGGAAAACCAGCAGACGAAAGACGTCATAGAAATGGACCGCTAAGCAGACTCGTTATTCACAGAATACCAGAAATGCAGGAGTGCATTTTAACCCTTATCAGCTATAGCCTAGTCCTGCTTTTTTCCTGAATACTCCACAGCTATATATTTATCTGCGTTCGTTGTTTCTTTAAGTGAATCGACTCATAGAAAGTTCTATAATAACCAGGCCTACTAACAGTAACAGATGGTTAAATTATCGATAACGACGTTCAAGGACGTTGTGCGAATGATGCTGCTGGTACAGGTGCAAGGCCCAGTTTACTCGGTTCACACGTAGGCTACGCTGAGCAGGGCTACGCTGCGCAATAAGTCAATAACTTTCAATGAAATTCAACGATAGCTCACCGATGCAATAGAAACTCGAGCCCAGCACAGCATGTTTAGACGGGCCCATGACATGGGTCTATTTTACGATGATATCATGGTCAGTCACAAGGGGTCGCCACTATTGACGTCGCGTTTTGTCGCGAGCCTTCTGTGAAATTATCTATAACAAGACGCGATCGTCGCCAATTAACCCTTTCAAACCGACCGGACAAGACGAAACCCGACGTCGCGTCGCGGCTCGCGGAGGTACGAAATGTCGGCTAACCGAGCGTATCACCGGTTGGCAGTTCTTGTTTACCGCTGTCAGCACAACACGGCGCCGCGTTACCTCACCGCCCAGCTCCAACAGGCGAGCAACGTTGGTTACCGGCAGCGTCTACGCTCGTCGTCGTCGGCCAAGCTCGATGTTCCTCGCACCGAACACGTGACCATCGGTGGCCGTGCGTTCAGTTCAACTGCAGCTCATGTGTGGAACAGTTTGCCAATGGCAGTGCAGTCTTCTGAGTCACTGGACATTTTTCGACGCCGCTTGAAAACTGAACTGTTCGAGCGTTCTTACAACTGACACCGCGACTGCCAAACGACTTTACTGCTGCGTGTCTCACTTTCACTTTCCCGCAGCTTTTTGCTGTGGCTGCAACCTTGAAGTCTATCGACTATAATGTTGCTATGACATTCATTCTTAATAATAATAACTGCAGATGGCATATACGTTTAGATAACACACTGCGTAATGACGGCCTATAATTAGTGTAGGTCATAATAAAATTCCGGTGTTATGCCCATGATGAGACACTTACCGGAAATTGGCGCCAAAAACCGGCACCAGAAAACCGGTACCGGTTTGTGACGCGTCTGACGTGGAATTTGATACCGAATTTTTCTAGTAGCAGTAATTTCTGGTAACGAATAGGACACGCTCTATTTTCGTGTCGGTTATGGTACCAGTTTTCTGGTACGAGTTTTCGGCGCTGATTTCTGGTACGTGTGTCATGGGCATTAATATAGTTTTAAAGACGTGACGCTGAACCTAGGGGCGTGTTCAACAGCTCACCGGTCGAATAGGCCGGACCATTGGGACGGTTGGACAACGTTCATCCTTAAGTAGAACAAAATGGCAGCGATTATCGGCAGCCGATACATGACGTAGTGCCTGCCGGCAATCGCTGCCATTTTGTTCTACTGGATAAGGATGAAAGTTGTCCAACAGCTGACCTGTCTAACATTAGGCCACCCCAATGGTCCGGCCTATTTGACCGGTGAGCTGTTGAACACGCCCTAGGTTATATTTTGATGGAATGTATGGACTGAGACAGACAGCGGAGACATCGTGAACGGAAACTTGAAGTTGATCCTCGGTCTGATGTGGACTCTGATCCTCCACTACTCCATCTCGCTAACGTCACTGTCTCCGCGTCCTGGCGTTGAAGCTTCTGCTGAAGATGATGATGTAGATCTGTTGACGACGTCGTCCAAAATGTCGCCGAAACAGCGGCTGCTGTACTGGATCAACCAGCACGTCCCGGATCATAAGGTCACCAACTTCACTTCCGACTGGAAAGATGGAAAAACGCTGGCGGCTCTTGTTAACTCATTGGCTCCAGGTAGACTAGACTTGTTGATTACGGTTGATTAATAAACTTGTAGACTAATTAACCCTTTAATGGGCACATAGCAACACACTATTATACAGCAATACGGTGATTGGAGCACTGGCCGAAGATGGGTATAAGCTGTTACATTTAGTACAGCAAAGAGGGACCTGGGCGGGCTGCGGCCCCGCAACTCTACAGAAAACAGAATAGAGTTGCACTGTCTTTTCTACGCAACTATTCAGGTAACATTGCATGTGAATAGCGTTTTTAATAATCTAATCAAGTATAACAATTCAAACTGGGTTGTGGTTCGACCATATTGCTAAAAACCACTCAGCCAAAGAAGAAGTGGGCTGCGTGGGCTCCGACACAAGGACTTGTCAGTAGAGATGCACGATGAAATATTTCACTATATCAGGGCAAAGAATTTCATGAAATTTTACATCACTACTTGTCAGGCTGCCTCTGTGGATTTCGTTTTCCTGTAAAAAGTCGTTTACTCATCGTCGAGGGCAATAAACATGCACACGAGGTCAAATAATGACGTATTAATAATTTGAATAAATTATTGATAAGCAAGTTGACACAATATACTGACACAATATTTCCCACCGTGGTACATTTTCGGCTCCCCTGGCGGGACCCCTGGGGCGATCGCCACCAAAATGAGAGATGCAATGTTTGGGAAAGACCATCGCCCCTGTGCAAAATTTCAGCCAAAGCCGTTGAGCAGTTTCGAATGAGATGCATCTCGAACACACAGACAGACAGACAGACGGACAGAAAACTCAATATCCCCATACAGTACAGTACAGTACAGTACAGTACAGTATTATACAGTACAGTACAGTACATTTGTAACGCGCCCTACATGTCAATTCGCAATCGAATCTGGAGTGCTGCCAAGCGCCTCTGTATCCGCATAGGACATTATGGCGCTATACAAATGCTGTATTATTATTATTATTATTATGGCGCCAAAACAGTTACAAGTAACAAGATTTAAACAGTTTTTTAAGCCGGTTGATTGATGGATATGCGCGATGTAGGCGAATGCGAAGACTGGCGTTCGTGGAATGAAGAGGACAGTGTCTCCAACACAAAACGAGCGATGGACGCTGCAACTGCTTCGCTCAATATCGCCCCGGTACCGTAGTGTCTTAGTCCTCTGCGACATACTTTCGACAGATTGCAGACAATATTGCAATATTAATTAAATTTGCAGAATTCGTGCTCAATAACATCAGTACGCCGAATTAAACTACAAAATTAGTTTTTATTGCTATATTAAGTGTCATCTATGGGCCTACTATATTGGTTTTTATTTTCATTGCTATATTAAGTGTCATCTATGGGCCTATAATGCTATAGGTTATCCCGATCTGCATGCAATATATACATGTATATACCGTCAGCATACGAGTAAACCACATTTTCGTGTCTCCGATTTCAGCATGGTTAGTTAAATTTGCAATAAAAAATTAAGGCAGTTTTAACAATCGGTGATTTAGCTGTGGTAGCGTACATCGTGGGGCAACGTTACGCCAAGTTTGAATTTGGCAGGAAAATCCGTTCATCGCTTACGGTGCATTTTACTGACATGAGCTTGTAAAGCCTGATGACTTTGATCTTTAACTTTGACCTCAGTATGACATTACCGATTACAGTTGCCACGGCGCATGCATCCCAAATATGAGCTTTCCGCGGCCTTTTGTTCCGGAGTTACAAGCTTGGATGACAGACAGACAGACGGACGGACGGACGCAGAGAGTGCAATGCGCAATGCGATTCCTTGTGGCTGCATGGTAGTGATGTTGATTATGTGAAGTGATACGATACGATATCATAGTGTGTATCTAACGTGCAGTAAAACGCTGACTGGTAGTCTACCACAAAGAATAAACAAAAAATTAAAATGTGAAACTAAAAATAAAATGATGAGCGTGATAGGTCCGGTCCAGTCTCGTTATCGTGAGGCAGTTCAGTAGGTAAAAGAAGTCTAAGGTGGGAAGGATTTGTTGAAAAGGTAGGTTTCGAGCCTGGAGTGAAAGAGTGAAGAACTGATGGATGATGAGAGTGGGGATGATAAGAGAGATGGGTTGACAAGTCGATAAGGAAGTGAATCAAGACAAGACTGGTGAGGCTGACGGAATGAATCTGGAAGTTGATTCCAAAGACGATGTGACGCATATCTAAATGAGCGATCTGTGATTTTCAAGGAGATGGTTGGCGGGCGAGAAAGAGTGACAAGTTGACAACAGATGAAGAGCGGGTACTGCGAGGAGGTTAAGTGAGATAAGGTTGTGAAGATAGCTATAGGTTGAGCGGTTGTAAGGACTTTGTAAGCGAGAGACAGAAGTTTATATTCGATGCGTTCGTTGACCTTTAGCCAGAAAAGAGATTTGAGAATAGGAGTGATATGATGAACGTTTAGCAAGTGTAACAGTGGTTTAAGCTTGAAGCCTACCTTTTCGGCGCTTAGTGACTATTTTGCTTTTCAGCGCCGTAATATAAATATCCTTATTTACTTACTTACTTACTTACTTACTTAATGCTGATACGTATAATAATGCTCGTGCGCAGCTGATAACAGCTGAGGAGATGTGCGACGCACGCATCGATCAGTTCAGCATCATGACGTACTTGTCACAGTTTCCCAACGCCCAACTCAACCAAGAAGTCGCAGGTTCGTGCATGGCTGCATTCAATAGACTTTATCTGGTTCTAGCTTTCTGAGTCGATATCACTCATTCGTACAGTCGTACTGCTTGTGCGCAATGTGGATTTACTTTGTATGGCGGCTTTTATTGGTTTTCGGCAAAGTTTGTCTTTCCATCTATGTCAGACGTCCGATAGTTCCTCGATTCATTTGATGAATAGGCTTACAAGAGCGCAGGCTTCTGATTAAACAAGCAGACTATCGAATAATAGACTTGTAGCCAACCATCTCCCTCCGATAAAGGTCTGAACACTTGTTATGGCGCCACTTACATGAGTAAGACTCGTGACCAGCAGCGCTTTACAATCTCAGAAGTGGCAGCTAACAATGTTAGCCTACCGACGATCATCATGTGTAGCCATCCATTGCCAGAACTAACGAATACTTGGACCCACGGGCAGATATAGCAGATACACCATCGCCGGCCCACAACAGGTGAACTACTACTCATTTCCCGTCCCGCTGAGTGAGAGTAGGAGGCTGAGTTGGCCTGAGCACACAGTAGGTTAATTACCAACTTGCTCAAGGTTGCTTGCAGTGGACCGGGCGTGAGTCGAACCCGCAACTTCTCAGTTACGAGACCGATACTCTATCAATAGACCAACTGTGCCCACAGACGGATAGACATCTTGCAAATACTATAACGGAGAGGAAATAAACTAGGCCTAAATCTGCCTAGCAGCTTGGGTTCAAGTTAAATAGATCTATGTGTATTTAGTGACGTCGGCACAGCAGCAGAGTGCGAAGGAACCAAGCAAAAAGGAAGAAGACGCGCGTAAAGCGGCCGCCTTCTTGCAGGCGTACGGCGACGGACTGTCCAAGGGATACGTCGGTAAGAATCAGTCTCCTTAGTCCTTAAAAGTGGGCCGACAAAACTGCCCTTCCTTTGTTCTCCCTCTGTCTTTTTACTTATCTCCCTTTCCTTTTATCGCCCCTAATATTCCTCCCTCACATCTTCGCCCCTCCTTAACACCTGCTTCAGCCTCCTCCGGACATCTAGCGTCGACACTCGACGTCGTCTGCGCTCTGCTGACTCAGCCATGCTGGTGGTACCGTCCACCAGACGTTCAACACTCGGTGACCATGCCTTCCCAGTGGCTTCGGCACGTGCGTGGAACAGCCTGCCGTCGTCTGTCAGGAATGCACCGTCGCTGACGACGTTCCGTCGCGAGCTGAAGACTGTACTTTTCCGGTCGTCGTTTGACAATGACTAGGCGATCGTGATTGTACTGCACAGTATAACTGTTGTCAGCCCGCGACTACTGACTGTCGACGATTCAGATTCTGTCGTTTTGTTTGTTTTTCTTTTTAATTTTGTACGGTGCCCCTGCAATGTCTTTGACCTGATAATGTCACCTTAATCAGTACATTGTTACAGACTTACTTACTTACCCCTTCCACTGTATGTTCCATCTATACCTCCGTTAACTGTGAGTCCAGGTGTATCTCACATGGATTTTTTTTGAAAATTTGTTTTGTTATGCTCATTACCGCGCGACGCGTATGCATAGCGCGGACTATGCCGTAGCAAGATGTCTGTCCGTCCGACTGTCCGTCCGTCTGTCTCTCTGTCCGTCTGTGTATCACATGCCGATATTCTGTCTAAACGGTTATACATATCCTCAAAGTTTTTTTTTTCACCATCGGGTTCCCTACCATTCTAGTTTATCCATACCAAACGGGATGGCAATATTCCGACCTGGACTTCCCTAACTGGGACGTCGAATGCAAGGGGATATAAAAAAATCACGATTTAAGACCAATATCTCGCTTTATCTCGGAAATCATGCAAGATAGTTACTATGGAAACTGAATAGTAAACCGCACCCAAGCTTTCGAATAGCTCCGGTTTGAATAACCTTGAGTGACCTCTAACCCGGATTTCAAGGTCACGATATTATTCAACGTAAACGGTACAAGATAGAGCTATATTTACAATGGCGGACCAATAGAAAGTCGTATGGTCTTTCAAACGGCGCCATTTTCAATGACATTAACAACCCTAACCCAGTTTTCAAGGTCATGCTTTTCTTTGCCGCTGAATATCTCATAAACGGTTAAAGATACGGCCATAGTTACCATGTTTCACTCTTGAAAGCTTACGGTTGTGTCTCAATTTCAGTTTTTAGGTCACATAATAGATAATAATCTAAAGGATGGTGATGATATAAAAAGAGAAATAAAGAAGCTTTTTTGTGAATACAAATACAAATACTCTAGTCAACAGATTCACCGCTGTACTCATAATGTTAAGCTCGTCCTGTTCAAGAGGTTTTGTATGTGTATGTAGGCCTATGATCTGGCTCTGTGGAAATATTACTCTGTTACAGTCTATAATAAATTCAAATCAACTTACAATAAATGTATCAAAAAACTTTTTGGATTTGCAAGGCGTGATAGTATGACTGGTATTTTTTTATGTATTTGTCTCTACCTATACTGCATATACTATTGTTTACAATGCTCGTATTCTAATCGTGGACCAGTGTTCTTTGTCGTGTAATAGGATTTTCCGGTGGTTTGCTAATATTGATGTGTAGTTTTTTTCTGATATTGATTTGTATTTTTTTCTTTTTATTCTTTAAACAGTTCTATGTATTTTATATTTTAACTACGGATTTCTGTCTGAAATAAACCTGAATGGATGGACTATGGAAGGCGAATAGGCAACCACACCCAAGCTTTCGAATGGTACCAGTTTGGATGACTTTCAGTGATCTGTAACCCAGATTTCAAGGTCAAGATTATTCAACGTCAAATAACTCGAAAATTGTACAGCATATAGAGCTACAATGGCCGACCACTAGAACGTCGTATATGATCTATCGAACGGCGCCATTTTCAATGACCTTGAACGACCCCTACCCCGGTTTCAATGTCACGCCATTCTTTGACGCTGAATATCTCAGAAACGGTACGATATACATTTTCAATGGAATACTAATAGGGACTTACACACGCCCTACTCAACGGTGTCGTTTCGAATGATCTTGCGTGATCTTGACTCTTGAGTGACTTAGTAAAATATTCAATGACAAGAAGCGCCGCGCGGTCTCTCTGCGACAGCTGAGCTTGTTTCGAGTAATTCAATTTTTTTTAATTTCGAAGCAGCCAAAAGCGGGCGGGCTAGGCATACCTGCGGCCACAAGGGCAACAGTACGTGGCCGACATGTGATCACAGTATAACAAAGGGTAAAATACTGTGGTGTGATCCTACATGCCTAACTTCTGCGGCCTCTCCATGCGCTTTGACTATGTGCTCATTGTCCTGCATTGACCATCCGCTGATATATTTATAGAATAAGCACTAGTGTTCGATCGAGTTTTTTTTAATCCAGCGCGGTTTCTCTAGTATCTACAAACGAACGTGCTGATACCTCTTATGCACGGAACGGCTTAGAATTGTTAGGTATAGCCAAGGTTGTTCTCTTCTTATAAGAATCCCTAAAGCAACGAACACGGAAGATTGGTCAAGTTTTAACAGTCTAAACTGAATAAATAAATACATAGAAAGGTAGGAAACGACGACAACGAAAATGAGAAAAAATAGAAAACAAGAACAAGGAGAAGGAAATATAACAGGACAAGTAAGTAAGTAAGCAAGCAACTTTTTAAATGGTAGTATTAATATTAATTACGTAATGAGACAGCGTTGTCTTTCAGTTAGAGATAGCAATCGTTTTTATGTAGCACAGTTTATGAGTGAATCAATATTTATGAGAAATGCTGTTGGTCGTCATGGATGCTCGAATTTGTTATCTAGGAGTGAAATTAGCCGCATTATACAGTACTTAGCTACTTATTGATTGCTTAGACCCTACTGATTGATTGATTGTTGTACTACGTATGTACGACGTACGATGTAGCCCTAATATCGTGAATGTGTGCCAGGCCATCCGGCGAAGTTCACGGTCACCAACTTGGATGGAACACGACCTCCTCCGGTACACATCAACGTCGAAGGTCCGTCTAAAGTACGGCTGGCACATCGAGACACGGCAGAAGGCTACGAGTTCACGTACATTGTCACGGCCGAGGGCGAATACCATGTCTCAATCATGTTCGGTGCTGAGATACACATTCCTGGCAGTCCATTTCGACCGAAATTGAGCAGTGAGTCACCAGTTAACTCTCAACTCAACTTTATTAAAGATAATTGCAGCTCGATGAAACTGAATAGAATGACTGTGCTTTGTCCGATTATACCAGCAACAACTTGAACAGCTATATACACCGTGTTTAGAAAAAAAACAGTTGCTTTTCTTTTCTCGCATAACGCTTAGAAAAAGTAACCAATTTGAATCAAAATTTCAGACAAAATAGCTAACGAAATGCTGATTCCAACAGCGTAAAGTAATTATTCTTCTTCTTAAATATTCTTTGTTAGCAGCGATGAAAACCGGACGTCAGTAAAAGTGTCGTTACAGCAATTAGATTTGGGCCTACTATTGGAGATGAGTATTTATTAAATGCACGTGAATAAATAAAAAAACAAAGTATGAAGTAAACCACTTTCTGAAGATGTTTCCTGACTGAAGACAGAGTTTTGATGAGATAAAATGTTTTATGGAGAAAGTGACTGACAGCAGTAGCATCACTAACTCGTGTTCGGGTTGTGGTCGACCACACAATGCCCACCCCACCACATAACACAGTTAAAGATCTCGCACTGATATTTTGATCAGTGTCTTTACCCCATCCAGGCTTCATTGAGAATGGGCACAAGTGGTCCGCGGGGAAATGGCATTGAACAATTAACTGTGGGGTCAGGAGGTCAAAGGTCAAGGTCAAGGTCACACGAGGCCGACGATAGACTTATTCTCGGTTCCTTGGGTCGAGTATGCTGTGCTTTCTATAGTTTGACTTTCAAAATTAGTGTTTGTATTTTTGTAAAAAAAAATCAGCTGGGGTAGCCAATCAAAGACCGAGCGCTGCGTGGGATAAGATCCTGGGAGGGACTATCGAGTTCCCTCTCCAGAAGCTAGGGGTTATGGAACGGGGCATGGGGCACAGGCCCGGTCAGCAAAGGAGTTCGTTAGAACGGCCCAGGTCCGTAACCAGGGCATCGGAGAGCGGTCGGGCGATCACCGGGCGCTAAAATGTCACTTTTCTGCAAACTGTTCGAGCGCTAACTACCAACCAGAACCAAGATTAGAATACCAAACACAAAGCAGATTATCTGCAATAGTTTTCAAGTGTTCACACAGACAGACAGACGCAGAGACACATACATGCACCTCTATCAAATGCGTCATATAGGCCTACGCGTGTGTTCATGCGATTGTATGACAACCTATGAGCATGTATTTGTATCATTTTATTTTAGTATGTATTTATGAATGAATGAATGAATGAATGAATGAATGAATGAATGAATGAATGAATGAATGAATGAATGAATGAATGAATGAATGAATGAATGAATGAATGAA
>Ga0209149_1002141_pt1 | contig 10816 bp, 6 predicted proteins | sample WorMetTyACAVOLI2_FD_187423 | JGI IMG/M metagenome (GOLD analysis project Ga0209149, IMG submission 187423) | Marine gutless worms symbiont microbial communities from Max Planck institute for Marine Microbiology, Germany - Olavius algarvensis... ...
CGACGTTGAGCTGCATGATGCGCAGAGCCGGACCTACGGCTTGAAAGCCCAGGTCGGCGTTATCGGAGGGGTTCTTCCTGGCTTTGTGACCGGGATCCATAAGGATTCGGTCCGCAGGTGGAATCTTTGGTTTCCCTCAGCTGGTGTATTCGCCAAGGTACTCGCGGGGAGGGCGACGGGGACGCAGATTACCTTCCCCCCCCTGATTGATTGATAGCTGGTGACGCCAATGGCTTTTTGCCTTATGCTTATCTAACTAAACGTTTATTTTTATTATTCAGCATTTGTGATGTAATGTTAACTGACTTGTTAGGCCTACTTAGCTGATTTTCTGTTGTTTAGCGTCTCTTTGTTGACTGCATGCTTTATGTGATCCCTGCTTTTTATGGTGACAAAACGCCACACTATAATATAAAATGCGGTAGGTCAGCTTTCAAATTTTATCATGCAGTTATTAAACTTGTTGTAATGTTTAACGCTTTAATGGGCACAGATAATTACATCGCCACATCAAATAATATGAAGTTGGTACACTGGCCGTTGATGGGTGGGATGTTACATTTGGTACAGCGATGAGGGGACTGGGAGGGGCCGCAGCCGCCAAGGCCCCTCCTCGCTGTACCAAATGTAACAGCCCACCCATCAGCGGCTACTGTACCAATCACCATATTGCTGTATAACGGTCCGTTGCTCTGTGGTTTTAATCTGCCCATTAAGGGTTAATAGACTTACATGCACTTGGCTGAGACAGCTAATGGCTGGATGATTCGATGTGTTGTGACTTGCCTGTGCATATCAGACCCACTAATACAACGGAATATATTTTGTCTGTTTCAGCTATACAACGACACTTTTCACATCTGGACACGGCCTATTACTCCACCTGGCAGCTATGCAATTGCAGCAGTTTACAGCAAGCAGCAAGGATACCCGATACACGTTACTCTGCCGCTGTCAGCTATTCATCTCAATGCTTCGCATGGTTATAAAATCACTGAAGTGTTCGACAATAAACCTGTCGGGTACTTGAAAGCAGGTCAAAATCTGACGTACATTGTTAACCCGTCTGGAATTTACTTTCTGCGAGCAACTTCGATGAAATAAACGACGAATAAACAGCGTTTATAATTTCAAAAATGTCCAGGTGTAATGTATTTTTAAATAAAGCTTTGCTTATCGTATATATTTAGGACAGTTTCTGAAGTAGATACAACTGCATTCGAAATAACTGTATTGTATCGTTATGTGCCAACTAACGAATGATGAATTGCAACATTCTCATCTACTCGACCCAAGGCAGTCGAGAATGATGCCTCCGCCAGGCCTACACTTCTAACTTCAGTGTCATGTGACCTTGACCTTTGACCTCCTAACCATGCACGCTTTTCTGGCGAGTCTGGACTGGTAGGGACATAAAAATAATGTATAACGGATTACGAAACATGACCACAACTGAATCTGATGGACTCATCCTAACTTTTTAACTAGTCTTCAGTGCTAAAATGAATGAAATACTGTAGTTAAAATTATATCGACAACCAACATTATTCACAATGTTATTAAAAACAAATGTTGTTAAAAACAGCCAACATTTCGTACCATACTTAACTTAGCCATAACATCTGAATGACGGTACCTCTGTGCTGACATATAATTTGCATATTAAACATCACACACATAATATGTAAAAATATAAAAAAAATCTCTACTATAGCATTCTTCTACAAAAAGAACAAAGTCTTTTGTCAACAGTGGGCCACATCAAACTACTCAACTACGCACTGGTCCACAAAATCATGGTGATCTACTTCAGATAGTAACTCCACCAGATCTCCACTGATCTCAGTAACTTTTACAGCATTTCAACTACTTAAAAAGTCCCCACACACTCAATGCCAACATACTGCTGCAGATGATGCTACAAGTTTGCCAGACACTACGCTTTACCAGGTAGCTTATGTCAGTATTTTAAGTGAGGTGACATAACTTACCATGAATGTGCGAGAAATTTGGCCCGGCTTAAACAATGCAAAAACATACTAAAATCTGATAAGACTTGGTAGAGTTATCATTCTGTGGCATCAACTGTGGAGACTGGGAGCCTAAAAGGGTAGGCGTCGACAGGGATTTACCCTCCCAACTGGGATCTGAATAGGAATAGGGCAAACAACCCATCTTCTGGATTTTTTGCAAGAAAATGGCACATTTTAGGGCACATTTATGCATGTTTTAGTTAAAAGTTCACCTGTAACAGCAACAGACTGAACAGACCTGTGAGAACTTCATGCGAGTTTTTGCATCTCAGTTACTGGACAGGCTCAATAATAATTCTAACCTCTAAAACAATCTCTAATAAATATATATGGTGTGTCAAAAATGTGCAATTTGTTTTCTTGCATAACTCCTAGAAATTAAACCAATCAGAGCAAAGATTTTGAAAAATATAGTTAAGGAGATAAAATAAAAGGATACTACATTTTTTGAGACACAGTATGTATGTACAATGCAAAGTATGATGTGCTGTGGCAAGAAAGCATGGTCATGCAGAACTGGTAAACAGAGCGGTGCGCAGTTAGTGGTTTACAACTCATTTTTTCTTCTTCTCGTATGCATGTCATAAACCACAACAGGTCAGCCACGAAACAGCATCTTAATCCGCAGAGTGTAGACGAGATAAGATGCCATTCAGTTTTGTCAGGGGACAGGATTCGACTATGTGAAACATCGTCTGGGTCTCGCCACAAGGACACAGATCAGTGTCAGTAAGTCGCCATTTCATTCTGCAGGCACCGCAGTGTCCCTGTTCCGTGCGAAAACGGTTCAGCAGAGACCACTGTTGCCGAGGGAGGTCGAAACCTGGTTGCCAGATTGTGGGGTCACACAATAGGTGAGAATTGACCACCTGAGCCGACTTCCAGTTATGCCTCCATCGACTTTTGATGTCAACTGGTTGCAAATCTAGCCACAACGGCTTCCTGGATGTCAGTAATAGCAATGGTGGGCTAAGGATATCAGGCTCACTGAACAGCAATAACAAACAACAAACAAAATAACAAAAAGAACCAAAGCAACCAAAAAATGTTAGAGTGATCATCAGCATATTATGCAGAATGTAACAAACACAGTACCATAAAAATAACAAACATGACATATACACTTTCGGCCATAAAAACTGTGCCGTTTTTATTTTTATCATAACTTTAGCAAGTGCAGACCAATTTTAATTCTTTCGCAGCTGCTTGCAGAAATAAGCTGTGGAAGCAGCTGCAGTTGACGTACCATGTCGCCTCAGATCTGTTGCCGCAACATCTTTGAGTGTTCAACTGCACAGCTTCACAATGGTCAATTCAATCTGCCCTCAGCATGCACGTGCTTTGAGTTGTGCACCATTGGTCAATGAAAGCACGGATGATGTGTTTGATGTCCCAATGTTCAGTTCAGTTCAGTTCGTTACACTCTTAAAACAAAATGTTCTCAGAGGCTGTAGGCTTGCTTGAACAGGTGGGTTTTAAGCCCCGCCCAAAACTGTCCTCGACTTATCAGTGGTGATCGTAAGTGAGCCGGTAGTGAATTCAAGACGACCGAAGCAGCCACCATGAAACTCTGTCGACTGAGCTTCGTCGTTCTTGTTCTAGGAACAAACGAGTCACCATGCTGAGCCGAATGGAGAGAGCTCCGAGCAGCAATATCCAATACCGGCACGCAGACATCTTTGAAGTAGGCAGGGTCAGCACCATGGACACAGTCGAACGCGAGAACAGCGATCTTGAACTCAGTCCTCTGGGGTACTGGCAGCCAGTGGAGAACGTCGCGAAGAGCCGGCGTGATGTGGTCATACTTGCCAGTGCCGACGGCGAGACGAGCGGCGGCGTTGACCACCATCTGTAGCCGTCGGGTGACTTTTGCAGAGACACCTGTAATAATTCTTTCAAGGTATGTATTAGATGACGTCAGCAGCTTGCAGAGGGAAGAAAATAAGCTTACCAACCATGCCTGCTAGTTTATCGTCTTAAACCAAAATTTACATCTTGTACATTGCAACGTGCTTTTGCTAATATGAATCAAAAGTTGTACAGCTGAACACCAAAATTTTGCAAGGTAATGCAGAAACATATTTGAGGTGAAGACTTAAGTATAATTCCAGCTTACTCCGTAGTTAGTTGCTGAATAAAACAGTGAAAGAATTATTAAAACTGATCGTCATCTGCCAAAGTTATAGTAAAAATAAAATAGCGGCATGTTTTTGTGGCCCACAATGTACAACTATTCTACTGCACTCACAGTTTAACTATTGATGAATGAGTTTAAGTAAAGTACTTCAGTCCATTATGGTAATATTTCTACAGCGCCAGTAGGTCGTAACTTCACAGGTACACACGACGTGTCAGTTGGAAGTGACATAAGAGTCAAATCAACAGAAATGTTCTAAGCTGAAACATGAAGTCTGTCAGCAAAGGACTTTGAGAAGAGTTCTAGCTAGTGACTTCCAGATGTGGGTACACAAAGGTCACAATAAAAAATCACAAAAACATCTGTAAGTCACTAAAACTCAAATGCAACATTTTCACAAATCCACATTACAAATGAATATTCTAAATTAATGAGATTGTTAACAGAGCCGTCATTCCGCCTATTCTCAGCAAGGCAGAATATGACAGTCGTAAATATGTTGTCACGACACGTGCATAACGTGAACAGCAACTCATGTCTGTTTGCCGAAACTTGTTGACAAAGTATCGCTCTTCAGTGACGACAAAAAATCTCTGCAAAAAATGACACAAAGCTGCATTAGTACTGCACAAGGACAGTGTCAGATGAAATCCTTTTCATAATGATTTCCAGCATAACAGACCAGCGAAACTCACGTCAAAATCACCACAAAAATGGGCACAAATCAAAACAGGATTTAAAACCATGGTTTCTAATACTCCGGTGCCGACAGAAACCATCCCAATGCTAGCCAGTGTACTCACTGTGCAGTCAGTGGTAGTACAAGTGCAGAGAACAATGCTTCATCATTCACGCACTGCATGTACATGTAATAATGTCATCCTGCATTGTCACATCACGTCATAACAAAGATGTGTCACCCACAACCTCTCATCGATCGATGTTCCTTATCTCTCAGTTGCCACGATCTTTCAAACCACTTCACTCCATAATACTACTGTGTCCAACCATCTTATTTTTCATCTTCCTCTGTGCCTCAATTAAACCCGCCAAACTGCACCTTCGACACTGTCTTCTCTGTTCCTCGGGACTTATCCAAAGTATCAGTTTCTATCTTTACATGCAGTAAGAGTTCTTGTTTAGTATCTGCCATTTTGATTTAATATTATGCAATTTATATGTAAATGCATACGATATATAACTGTGCACAGCAAGGAGCTGGCAACTCAATACAGCATGTGCTACAGCCTCACAGGACTCATGAGCTCTCAAGTAAAAGCACAACTACATATTTGTGTGTCTCAACAAGCGAGACAAGCTACACACAGCAGACCAAATGTCAGACCTTCAGGTATATCACACCAATACTAACAGGTAAAGGAACTTCAGTACACAATACAACTGTGCCACCTCTGCCATCACAGAAATGGTTCGTAAGTGAAGGCATCTTAGGCTTAGAACACAATATAATAGAAGAAAAGAATACCCCAACTGTGATTCCTCCTTCGTGCGACCTTTAGTAGTTGATTCTGATGACCACGATATAACGGCTGCATAAAACAAGCAAGTTTGTTAAATTAGACTGAACATATTTCAAACAATAAACGAGACAGCTAGAGACCGCCTGTGGTCAGTTGCAGTAGCGTGTGTATAATAAACTTGCTCGCCCTGTGGGTGAGTCCATGTTGGCACTGGACAGACAACGGGACGAACAACAAAGGGACACACACGGGACAATGGGACATTGTGAAAAAATCATGCCTCTGCTGCAGTGCAGGGGAGGCATAAAAACACAAGTTTATTCATCAGTTTCAGGCTGTCATCATGTCTGAGTAACAAGCTCACTTCTCAACACAGTTCCGGCGACGACTGGCCAAACTCACCGGTCCATGTAACTGTCTGTCACTTGGCGGACTGTGTGATTCCTGCTGTCCACAAGTCAGAATAGGAAAGATGTGTCACTTGGTAACAAACATTACCAACTATGAATTAATGTGAAGTAGACATCTTAAATGCGACAACCCCTTCATATTTTGTAATGTCTATTCACTGGTGGCCAAGTCTGTCAGTTATACGCGTATTAATAACTGCTCTCTTCACTTTAACTTAGATATAACACAGACAGTTACTGCTTCACCCTATATATGTATCAAATATACACACACAACCACTTAATGACCATTTTACAGGTTTAACTGTGTTAGACAATGGACATTCAAAGGTCTCAAAGATAAAACGTTTGGTGTAATATCTTATACCTGCTGACGCTCAACAGCGTCAAGCCCTGAAGTCAACCATATGTATACACTGTGTCTAAAGAAAACCATCAGATGAGAGAAATTGTCAGTTACTGTACAAAGCTAAATACGAACGTTCATCAGGAGGCAGAGGTGCTGACATTGTTGAAGAGTCAATATTAACGGAACTGAATCCAGTCGTAACAGTCGACAATATACGTCTGAGCTGATCTCTCTCCCACTCACAGCGAGACGGTGCACGCGGCTGCTGGCTGCGACCAGAGTCTCCGCCACTACTGTCCTGTATCGCATCACATTACATACTACACTGCAGGCTGGAAGAACAATAAAGTAATAAAGTGTACTTCTAACAGCTGAAATCATTCTTGTTATTACCACTGTTCCTATCACTGCACTTCTACTGTCAATGCTGCTGCTCATGTTACTACAACTAAATAATGCTAATATGTAGGATTAAATACATAAGTTTGACAACGAACACATGTGATGTCAATACTTTCTGTTACTATTATTAAACTATATCTAATTCTAAAACTATATAGCCACAATACGAGCTTGTACAAGTTTCCATCTTGTAGGCTCATAAAATCCTGGTAGAGAACTTGTGGCACACTCATGTGAGTCCTGTATGACTCACATCAAAGTTGTGTTCTGTCTGTGACCACAATGATGGCATACTCGTAGTTGTGTCCGACTTGGAAGACATGGTTCTTTAACGGTGTGTACTCACACGTGTGTGCTCTGTAGCACTTTCTTTAACCCTTTAGAGTGCAAAAGTAATTATAGTGGCACACCGAATAATATGAAGTTGGTACACTGGCCACTGCCGGGTGGACTGTTACATTTGGTACAGCGATGAGGGGACTGAGTTGGGCCACAGCCTGCCCAGGCCCTACCTCGCTGTACCAAATGTAACAGACCACCCATCAACAGCCAGTGTATTGCTATATAATGGTCCGTTGCTCTGCAGTTTTAACGTGCCTGTTAAAGGGTTAAGAGGCACGATATAAATTCACATTTCAATTCACTGACTCTATATAAATTCACATTTCAATTCACTGACTGACTTGTCATCACTGCAATCTTGTCATACTTGTGACAACCACTTAACTGGCATTATCCACATGGACTGGAATTAATTTTTTGCACTACTTTTATACTATCAGTACTTCAGTGCTTTGAGGCTGCTGGGTGGCCTGTGACAACTCCTGCAATAGCGATCTCCTGGGTTTGTTGTAGACCTCTGGGAACCCGGCCTAACTTGTGACGTCTGCAGAAAATATGTCATTAAACTCAACAGTGGGTGACTCTAAGCTCATACACAGAATATATACACATATGTAAGTAATAAATTCGACTGCAGTTTGAGCTTGCAGAAACAAATTGCTTTCAACTGACAAACTTGGAAAAAAACACAAAAACAAAAACAAATAATAAAAATTAAAAGTATTTATATACTTCATGATAAATGTACTGATAAGATACGAAGGGCTCTTACCATGAGCTGACTGACTGGCAATGACAATATAAACTTGCATGCTGCCTTAAATGTAACGAAACTGTAACTGTTTAAAACAACAAATGCAGTGCATTAGTAAACAAGCAGCAGCAAATTATTTTGCAGAAACTACACACACAGAAAATATCTATAGCACGATACCAACCTAAATGCCATATATGCATATACAGCAAAACACAATTTACAATGTCATAAATACTGCATGATGTTTGTGAAGAATAAGAAGAGACCTACCTCAGACTGTCGGCATGCTTTGTGTACATCTGAAATGTGTCGAGGTAGTAGAGATTACTAGCAAGATGTGCACCACTGTGCTTCACAATCACCAGCACCTGCCACGTGTCAAAAGCGTTAAGATGAAGACGTTGTTCAACACTGTCCAATGCCGTGTTAGAGGCCGGCATGTCACATTTAAAGTGCAACATTTCCTGGCACAATGTTTGCTCAATGCCCTACCTCAGCCCACCAATGATTCACACACCCTATGAGCCACTTCTGCCCTATAGTCTGATCTATCCACGTATCTTACCTATGCGTGCGTACTAACATGAAAAATTGAAATGACTGCCATAAGAAAATATATAAAATGTGCCCGTTAATGTTATACATGGAGATCATACTGGAAATGCTCAGCTGACTAACTGAAGACCCGCAAGTCTCCAGCACAACTGGTTCACAGTTACAATAGCCATCTACGTTGGCATTTCAGCACCAGCCTCCCAGCAGCTTTGTTCACGTATGATTCAGCCAATGATATACCAGTGATGTATCAGCACGACTCGTCACTCTACAGTGGGCCAAGTGTGAGACCATTTGGTTGTTTCCTGTCCGTCTAGAGGAACCTGACATGCTCTTTGGTGACAGGAACTCTGTGAGAGGAAAAGCTACGAGTGATCAAGTCATTAGTGGCACAATGACTTGCTGACCTGCCTCGGTTCATTGGCAAAAAATGTGAAGCCTGTGAGCATGAAGTACACAAACACATTGCCACATATGTTACTGTTACAAGTTTCAAATTAATTTCAAAGGTTAAATGCAACAACTTACAAGCATTGATATATAGTTGTCACTGGTCAAACATGTCGTATCTGCAATCAAATCAACAAAACATTACATTCTAAGTGCATATTTACCAGTACTCACTGACTTCATTGGTTTTAGGTATCAGTGACAAATATTCTCTTACTTACTTACACTAGCTATTAACACACAACTTAAATTTACATCACTTGACAAACATTACAACATTTGACTTGCTACTGGCATTCACTGCAAAATTTTGTACATAACATCGGATCGGTGCTGGTTAACTCTTGACAGAGTATCAGGAAAAGCATCCTACTATAGCAATCCCAAAGGTTTTCCCAGCAAGATCAATGGGAAAACCCAGCTTAACCTGCAATAACCACAACAAAATGGCCAGTCAAATAAACAAGTGGTGGTTTACCGTCATCATGTGCTGCGTGATTCGTCGTCAGACACTTAGTCACTGCCTCTGTGATGCCGTCCTGCACCAAGCAGAACACCAGCGCAAACCTATGCAATCTTCATGCGTAATGCAATCAATCATATGTTACACACATCCCAGATGCACAAAGGCTGTCAATTGTAAAATTATGATCAGTCACATACATGGGCTTGTATTTGTTTGATTGATACAACACAATAACAGTATTTATATACAATTTATTTTGTATGGCAGCACAGGACAAACACAAAGTAAAAGATAACAAATGAAGAGATAAGAAACATTTAGCAAATAAAGAATAAAATCATACAATAAGACGGAAGAGCCTATCACACAATGGAGAAGTCCGTAACTTGGATAGAAACTTGCAGCGGCTGTTACTAAAGAACTAAAATCCTTAAATCCAATCAGCAATCGCAGCAAACTGAGAACTGCACACAACTACTACTACTCAAAACACATCGTAGACATAGTAGTATTAATACAGTTGTTTAAACTTTCACGTTTTTCCTACTTGGCTACAGTAAACAGTATATAATAATGCAGACAGACAATATGAATGCATTAGTTGCAATTTTAATTTTACAAAGTCGTCTACTTCACAATTAGTTACAAAGCACTGCAAATACTGATCAATTGTCATATAAAAATATAACACGGATGGAGGTAGTTAATAAACGTTTAAGAATTCAGTATTTACGTTTTGCTTTCATAAGCCGATTGAAGGCCGCATCTAAATAAGAAAGAAATGGTGGCTCATACAACATCAACAAACTTGTTTATGTCTCTTATTCCAGGACAACCTTGGTGACTTGGTATCAGATTCATCAAAGAAATCAGTCAGTCATATAGTGTCAATCTGGTTACCATTTATTAATTTCTCCACTTACTATGAACTACTGCATCCACCCTGACTGACTGCACACCTCTCAGATCTTCATCAGTGCACACGCTCAGCAGTCAATTAAATCACATGATGAAATGCATGTGCACATCTATCATTATGTGGTAAGCTACCAAGAAAACAAGTCTCGATCAATGCTTACCAACACAGACTTCATACAAGTCATCTTTTCTTGCGGACACACATAGCCGTCTAAGCCTTCCAACAAACCACTCTGCCACAGGCACACGTGAAAACAGCCAAGAAATTTACACAGATATGCTGCACTGAATTCTCAAGTTATCAAGTTGGGAAAATAGCTCCATACATTACAACAGATCAGCAAGTTGACAGTCACTTGTAATCACAGGAAAAAGAGCTGTTGGCTAAGCCAGTAAATTCACTTACGATATGATAAACTGTTGGCTATACTTGCACAAATTTATACGTATGCAAATAAAATGTATAATGTGTCTGCAGAAATAAATTCAAACATTTCAAGACCAGAAACTGAGAAC
>Ga0209149_1002142_pt1 | contig 10814 bp, 5 predicted proteins | sample WorMetTyACAVOLI2_FD_187423 | JGI IMG/M metagenome (GOLD analysis project Ga0209149, IMG submission 187423) | Marine gutless worms symbiont microbial communities from Max Planck institute for Marine Microbiology, Germany - Olavius algarvensis... ...
AATCTCACGACCATCAGAGGTAAGCAAATTACTACATGGCTGTTTATATCGCGAACCAAACCTGGTGCAGACAGACTTTTTGGCGTTAATTGCCATATCTAAATACTGCAGCTCAGACTGGCAGACGTTTAAAAGATGCTGAAGTGCTGATACAGTGGGCGCAAGTAATAGTATATCGTCCGCATATGGTGCGTTGTTTTATTCACCGGTTGATTTCACCGATGCATCAGACTTGAACACTCTAATGCAAGTCTGATGCATCGGTGAAATCAACCGGTGAATAAAACAACGCACCCATACATAAGTATGCTTGCACATGCCCACTTTACATGGCAGTCAACGCGTGTGGCCGCCACCTTCTTAAAGACACTGTCAATATATATAGCGAACAGGTAAGAATGCGTCCTTGTCGCACTCCACACGACAGGTTAACCCTTTAGATCTCAGAGGCAATCATAGTGCCACATCAAATAATATGAAGTTGGTACACTGGCCGTTGATGGGTGGGCCGTTACATTTGGTACAGCGAGGACCGAGGAGGGGCCTGGGCGGGCTGGGGCCCCACCCAGGCCCCTCCTCGCTGTACCAAATGTAACGGCCCACCCATCAACGGCCAGTGTACCAACTTCATATTATTGCCTCTGGGATCTAAAGGGTTAAAATATCTTAACGGCACATCAGCACAAAAAGGCTATTTAGCGCCATATATAACACAGAAATATATAACGCTGCAAACGAAATACACATTTATATGTAGGATCCGAGTATTAACGCTTCAACTGGCACATTAAAAGCGCAGAGCAACGGGCCATTATACAGCAATACGGTGATTAGTACACTGGCCGTTGATGGGTGGGCTGTTACATTTGGTACAGCGAGGAGGGTCCTGGCGGTCCTGGGCGGGCTGCGGTCCCGCCCTGCCCCTCCTCGCTGTACCAAATGTAACAGTGTACCAACTTCATATTTTTCGATGCGGCACTATAATTGTCAGTGCCCATTAAAGAGTTAAACTGGTGCGACTGGAGCGGTGCGTGGTAGACACGGACCTTGTTGGCGAGCGCCATGTTTGCTCCGTGAGCTATGAGCACCTTGGCGACGTTCTCATGACCCTCACGCGCGGCACCGTGTAGAGGGGTGTTGAGGTCGGTCGTCACGCAGTTCGGAGCAGCGCCTCGCTGTAGCAGCAGCTCGACGCCGTCCACATCACCCTGACGAGCGGCCATGTGTAGCGCCGTCTGCAGCTCCTGTTCAGTAAAGTAGAGTAAACTAACGTAAATAAGTAAAGTACGTGGATTTGCATAGCGCATCGTCGCGAAGCGCCTCTAATGCGCTGCCGCTTCCCGTAGGTCGGCGCTGATCTCAGCTAGCCCGTCCCTTCAGCCAGACATTTAGCACCACACTGCGAGATCCCGGCTACTGGCTGGTGTATCACGCGATATGCCTATTTACTCTCCCAGCTTTCGCTGGGTACTCATCCCAGCCTGCCACAGACGGTGGGTTCAGGCTGAGTAGGCCTGGGTGCCTGGTTCTGCGCCGAGGTGGTTTACCCGTCCACAGACGGTCACCCACCCAGGCACTAACCGGGCCTAGCGTAGAGTAACTCGTTAATCGCGTCCACAGTGTTACCGCTACACCAAACCGGCAACCACGGCAACCGGCATGGAACATCGTCCAGAACACGCCTCCTAATGCGCTACTGCTTCCTGTCTTCGGCGCTGATCTACATCTAACTATAAAGTAAACTGGTGCGTCAGGAAAAAAAAACGTTCCTACAGTTTGCCAAAAATGATACGAACCGTTTTAAAGATGTGAACAATCGAAGTGACCTCACTTTCTGGGCCATCCTGTGGAAATACCCCGTGATCTTGAAATCTAGCGTAAGTGTTACTATCACTGAAAGCGGAAACATTGGATAGATCATACAAGATTTACTATTAGTCGAGTTATTTGACGTTGAATATTATCGGGACCTTGAAATGTGGATTAGAGGTCACTCAAGGACATTTAAACTGGTGCCATTCGAAAGCTTGGGTGCGGTTTCCTATTCGCCTTCTATAGTAACTATGGCGCTATCTTGTATCGTTTGTGAGATATAGTGAGTTATTGGTCAAAAATCACGATTTTTTTATATCCCACCTGCATTTAGAGCCCCCGAAAGGGGTGACCCCATCGGAATTTCGCGACACTATAATTGCCTACTATACTTGGCTACCGTGTGGTGAACAATGACATTGAAAATGGTACCATTCGAAATCTTTGGTATGATTTCCTATATGCATTTCATAGTAACTATGGCCGTATCTTTAACCGTTTGTGAGATATCCAGCGTCAAAGAATGGCGTGACCTTGAAAACTGGGTTAGACATCGTTCAAGGTCACTGAAAATGGCGCCGTTCGATAGACCATATTACGACTTTCTATAAGTCGACCATTGTACGTATAGCTCTCTATCTTCTACCATTTTCGAGTTATTTGGCGTTGAATAATTTTATTCGTGACCTTAAAACATGAATTTCGCGAAGACGTTTGATACCCATGAAACTAGAATGACTGGGCTACCGTGATGTGGTGAAGAAAGTACGACAATCAGTTAAGCCGTTTCCATAGAATACCGCAACGTGATGGACGGACGGACGGACTGACAGACAGACAGACAGATTTGCTGTATCAATATCGCGCGTCAGTATGCTGACGCGCGATAATGACAGACAAGACTTGAACGTGATTTCAGATTAATTAACAAGACAAGTGTAAGAAGCAGTCGTGCCTTAGACTTGGCGTCGACTTCAGCGCCGTTATCAAGTAGCAGTCTCATGATGTTTGGCTGGCCGGCTCTGGCGGCGTAATGCAGCGGCGTCTCGCCTCGATGTGTCACGCTGTTGGCGTCTGCGCCTTTGTCCAGCAGGTAAGAAACGATGTTTTCGTTGCCGATGAACGCTGCCACGTGCAGAGGTGTCAGACCGCTCTGTTACACATACACAACCATTGGGTCATTTCACTTTTTGGATCAGTCTTTCGCTGAGACCAAAGACTGAGACCAAACGGCTCAACTTTGGTCTCAGTCCCGAGTTCAAATTAACAAATCACCGCGGCGCACATCACTGCTCACTCCATAATGTCATTGCTGACGTCATCGCAGATATCTCCGTATTTCTTTGTTTATTAATTTTATGAATAAGCAAAAAAGAAAAGTGGTTTTCGTTCATCAAAATTTAATCTCTAATCGACTCAGCTATCTTGTGCATGCAAAATCAGCTAATTAACTCACTGGCGGTAAACCACTTCTCAGTCCGAATTTAGGACTCAGCAAAATACTCCGCGAAAGATTAATGCAAAAAGTGAAATGATCCGTTGTCATTGCTATTATCTGTCCGTACGATGAACGACTCGCTGTACGTTTGCGTCACTGATCTACGTCGTCGTCATCAACGTTTATTTGCCATAAACACGTTAAACGGCGTTCACACATGACGATCGGTATGACGACCGGTTGGCAAACCGGTCGTCATACCGATCGTCATGTGTGAACGCGCTTTTAATGAACAATCAAATGGCAGGCTACCAGAAGAGCCAACTGGCTCATCGAGCTGGTCATCCAACGAGCACCATGAAACAGAACGCTAACGCACAATCACCAAAGGGAAGAAAACAACGCTCTGGAACAGTCTTCCTGACGACGTCACATCGACTTCAGTGTTCCGTCGTAAACCGAAGACGTACTTGTTTCGACAGTTATAATCAGACTCTGTTACTGCGTTGTAGCGTTTGCCCGAAGTTTCTCACTAACTTAGACCACTATAAATAAATTGCTACGTGATGTATAATGTAAAAGCCTGATGGTGTCGCGCAACACTACATTAGCCCTTCCCTGGGGTTGCGCATTGGGCCAGCCTGTGAGGCAGGCCTCAGCGCTGGCATGCGAAGGGAGCGTGTGCCACCCAGAAAAGGAGGGCCACACTCCAGAAGGAGCGTAGGTGGGGTGCTCATCTCCCATTCATAGGCCGTTGAGCCCGTAGGTGGATAAGTCACTATTGACTGTGACGCATCGCCAGTGCGACGCCAGACCTACGGTTGCCTTCCCAGCCTAAGCTGGTACTCATTGCACCTACCCACGGAGGCTGAGTTGACCTGGGTGGCTGGTTACATACCGATATAGTTTACCCACCCGAAGACGGTCACCCATCCACGTACTAACCGGGCCCGGTGTAGAGTAACTACGTTGATCGATACCAACACGTTACCACTAAGCCAAACCGCCATCCAAAGGAGAAAGAAAAAAGAAAAGTATAATGTAAAGAGTAAAGACAAGAACTGGTCAGAAACTCACCATGTTATTGTAACGTTATATATATAGACGGGAATAAAATGACTCGTCACCTCGCCTCACTCAGCGACAGCTGGCGAGGTATGTTTCTCATCACCTGTGTCTGGCACTGTCTGTAACTTTGTTAACAGATTTACTGGAAAACGGTTACAGCGCTCGTGATGGAACTTCAGAATCGATCGGCTATGGTATTCGGATCGGGCCACTAAATTCTCGGCAAAATCGGACCAATGTCCACATTACGAGGACAAAAATGTAGCAAAGTTTTACCGCGTAGCGACACCTGGCGAATGTGGAGAAACTGAAGAATGTCGGTAAAGTGCTACCAGCGGCGAGGTTTGTTGTGCATTGTACTACAGCTTTTAAAGCTGCCGCTAGCAAATACGGGGGCTTCACGCAATGGCGACGTCCTTCTATTTGTTTGTTCGTCTGTTTGTTTGTCTGTCTGTCGCATGTACGTAAAATCTGTTAACTCATTCGCTACGTGGCAGCACCTGGCGGCGAGCGGGGGATTGGCGTATCGGCTCCAGTCAGTTGTTTTGTAATGGTGTGTTTGTCGTTTTATTCAATGACTTGGGTTACGGCACTCCACTCCGAAAAGTTATGGGTACCATGTAGCACATCCGTAGTAACCTTAACCTTAACCCTTTAATAGCGACATTAAAACTGCAGAGCAACGGACCATCACATAGCAATACGGTGATTGGTACACTGGCCGTTGATGGGTGGGCTGTTACATTTGGTACAGCGAGGAGGAGACTGGGCGGGACCACAGCCGCTCAGGCCCCTCCTGGCTGTACCAAATGTAACAGCACACCCATCAACGGCCAGTGTACCAACTTCGTATTATTCGATGTGGCACTATAATTGCCTTTGGAGTCTAAAGGGTTAAAATTACGTGTGACGACAAGTGCATGGCAGCACGTCGGAGATTGACAGCCGCTGTCTCTATCGCACTTCTCAAAAATGGCGACAACTTGCACATCACGTACGTACGACTTCGTACGACAGTCCGTCGTACGCCCGGGTCATTCTTGCAGACCGCGCTGCTCCAGTTTTCGGTAAACAGCAGCGGACGGAATTCGTACGAAGATTAATGGGAAGTTAACCCTTTAATGGGCACATTAACCGCAGAGCAACGGACCATCATACAGCAATACGGTGACTGGTACGCTGACCGTTGATGGGTGGGCTGTTACATTTGGTACAGCGAGGAGGGGCCTGGGCGGGCTGGGGCCCGCCCAGTCCCCTCCTCGCTGTACCAAATGTAACAGCCCACCCATCCCATCATCGGCCAGTGTACGAACTTCATATTATTCGATGTGGCACTATAAGTACCTATGCTCATTAAAGGGTTAATTACCTCGGTAGTCGCTTCAATGGCTGCGCCGTATCTCAGCAATAGCTCGATCACTTTGATGTGATTCTTCTTGCACGCGATATGAAGCGGCGTGAAGCCGTTCTAGCCACATAACATCGATCAACAGTACCGGATGTCACAGTCACATACACACAGCGTTGCTGTTTGCTGCTGACCACATAAATTGATACGACAGAAAGTCACGGGCTTATCTCATGCAGAACAAAGTGATAAAAAGATAATCTGGATCAAGTACTCATTGTGAGAAGCTCTGCCAAAAAGATTATGTTTTCTCTGTGTTTGTTTCTTGCTTGGTCAGCAGAATTACTAAAATATGAATTTTCATAAAATCTTTGGAACGTGGTAGGTCTTAAGATAAAAAAAACAATTAAATTTTGGGGAGAGATCTGGATCTGGATTAGGCCTACTAACCATCGGCTAATTTTTGCAGGCTGTCAGTCCAAGTCAAACTTTTGTAGCAATTTATTAGGATTTCCCATAGTGGGTAATTCTACTGCATACGTGCAAACATCTTTGCAGTGTTACAGAAAGAAAAATGAATTCCTGGATGCAAATCCAGAAATTTATTAATTATTAAATGGACCATAATGTAACCCTGAATTAAAGATATGACAAAACTACATTGCAGCATCTCCAAGATCTCGCTTTCAAGACAAAAATAAATAAACGAACAAGCAAACATTAGCAGAACATAATGTACGCCGATCACGTGATCGGGCAGCAATTAAAAAAAGAAAAAAATGTATGAAAAAGAGACCGACCGGTGCCAGAGCATTGATGTTGCAGTGGTTGTCAAGCAGCAGTTTGGCTGTGCGGACGTGACCGTAATGAGCGGCAATGTGCAGCGCAGTCAGGTTATCCTACAGCAATTGACAACATCAAAACGACGACTTGCAGGTCAGTATCAACCACAGCCATAGATTATGGCTCTGGTATCAACCATTTCAATCGTTTTGTCCCATTCTACACTGTGTCCGGATAAAAAGTGGACCCTAGAACATTTTCATATTTTGTTGAAATGTTAGCCAATTTAAATGAAAATTTCATGAAAATGAGAATTTACAGCTGAAGGAATGCTGAATTTATGCATCTGAAAATAATTTGTTGTTTTATTAAATATTCTTTGTTAGCAGTAGTAAAAGTGCCATTACAGTAACGAAATTTACAGCTGAAGATCAATATTTAAGTAAATACTCGTAACTACATAAAGAGTACGAAGCAAACTGGTTTCTTAAGGTGAAGAATTCTAGCAGCTTAAATACTTAACAGTGAAAACGACAGTACTGGCATCACTGAGTCATGTCTGGGTTGTAGTCGACCATACACTGCCCATCCAATTAGAAAGATCAGCAAAGTTAAAGATCTCCTACTGATTTTATTGATCAGTGAATTTAACCTATCAAGTCCTCATCTTCTGTGAAAATAGCATCTTAAGCAATCGTTTTGCTACACTTTTTTACTTACTCACAACGGTTTAATCAGATGTCAATCTTCAGTGATAAATCCAGTTGCTGTAGCGGCACTTCAACTAACGTCCTTTTTACATCGCTGCTAACAAAGAATATTTAAGTGAAAATTCCAGTTATTCAGATAAGTATATTCAGCATTCTCTCAGCTGTATTATCTGAAATTTTCATTTAAATTGGCTAACATTTCTAGAAGCTATGACGATGTTCTAGGGGTCCACTTTTTACCCGGAAACAGTGTAGACCCCTATTTCTATTTTCATATTTACAGACACCCACACAGACTGACAGACAAACCTATCACATCACCTTTTTAAAAGAGTTAACGGATGTGGACATAGATGTGAGTATCAAGTACTCAAATAGCAAGTACAGTGGTCTCGCAGTGTTCGCTGAATGCCTGGCTGGTGGCTGGCTAGCGGACATCAGCGCCGACTTACGGGAAGCGGTAGCGCGTTAGAGGCGCTTCGCAACGATGCGCTATACAAGTCCACAGTTTACTTCACTGTACAAGTACAAGTACCAAGAACAACAAGTCTCGTAAACGGAGGTAGTAAACGACTTGTTATAGGCCTATGTCGACAGTCACATATTTTGGTAGTCAAGAATGGCTGAGACACGTACGCGGGTTCCAGCGTCGATCTGAGCTCCACGCTCAAGCAGCATACTAACGCAGTCGACGTGATCGCCTTGAGCGCTCATGTGTAGCGGAGTGAGCAGGTTCTTGGAGCGCGCGTTGATCGTTGCTGACCGGTCAAGTAACGCCGTGATGACGGAGTCGTGGCCGTTACGTGCAGCGCAGTGAAGAGGAGTTAGATCATCCTGCAGCAGCAGCAGCAACAACTTTCATTACATGACACAGTATGAACTGATGAAGATCAAGGACGTGGTTACTGTCAGGTTTGCGGGAAGGCTTAGATTGGATTAGAACGGCTGGAATTAAGACGAATTTATGCTGATCTCACTATGTGCTATAAGACTGTTCATGGTCTTGTTAACATTCCCTTTGATGCTTTGTTTAAGTTCGCTGATTGTCGTAGTACACGAGGGCATCCACTGAAACTGTTGTATCCTGATGCGAGAATTAACGCTCGTGCTCATTCGTTTCCTGTACGTGTTGTGTCACTTTGGAATAGACTGCCGGCTGCTACTGTATTGGCAACTAATTTGCAGACCTTTAAGACGTCAATCAGGAATATCGATTTTTATATGCATATCTCAGTAAGATGTAGTACTGATTTCTCCAATTGTGATTTAATTTTTTTATTGTGTGGCCGGCCATAAGTGACGTGTTTCCTGGCTGGACCGTATAATCTACGTTCATTTTGTCAAGTAGATTTTATATGCTGTATAACTTTGTTTTTATGTGGATTGTTAAACCATTGCATGAATGAATGAAAAGGCCAAAGAGGCCACTACCACCGATGATGTTAGGATCGACGATTTTCGCTTTACAGAAAATTTTGGAATAATTGTCTTACACGTTCAAGTGTATTCCCAGTTCACTACGCCTTATCGAGTCCACAATTCACTATGTGCTTAACTTCACTTGGGGCTAAAGTGGCTAAAGGTTTTCACGGGAAAAAAGCTTCAACACATTCAACGTCACAAAAATTCAACAACAAAACAAACACACATCACAAGTGAACTGTAAACACAAATCCACGTCCGGAATCGGATCAATAATTCCAGAGGGTCATCCCTTGCTCACTCCTGCCAAGTTTGGTCGACATCTATACCACCGCGATCGCGAGTTGTCTTGCGGGCAGACGGACACACAGACGCAAACGGTGATACAATACCTGTGCTGCCAGATTCGAGCATCTTGACCGATATGTTCAACCTAACAGTGTGGACTTAAACATAATAGTTATAAATGGTGGAAATTAAGAGCGATTCAAGTGAGGATATACTGTACCAAAGTCGCCAATGTCAATCAGATGAAATTAGGCAATCCAATCACCATCGTTTATTACGCCAGAAGGCAGCAAAATATCACATAAGAACACAAAAATACACAAAATTACACGCTTTAGTAAAACATTTGCTAATCAATATGTGTGGCGGCCGCTGTCGCAGAATTCACGGATCACAGTATTAACACGAAAATCTGTAGGCCTACTCATACAGTTCAAAGGCTCTGCGGCGCGGAAAACACGCTTGCTGCAGTACCATGGGGTACTTTCAATTTTCTACGCTTCGTGCCGCAAGCCCTGCATGCTAGACATGGAGCTGAAACCCTGGTGAAGTGAAAAACTAATCCCATATCCACATCCGGAGTGGATCCATACCAACAGTTGATCACTTCTAGAGGGTCACTCCTTGCCTGTGCCTACCATGTTTGGTCGACGTCCGTGTCCGCGGAATAATGAACGGCAGCAACGTTTGAAATCTGTTGTTCAGCAGAACGGCAGACACGCAGAAAACAGCGTTACCTCCCTTGATTTGTCTGCTACACAGCGTTTCTTAGGCCCAATATTCTATGTGAGGTTTGCGCAAGATTTCCGTACCTGAATGTTGTGCTTTAATATTCGTAGTGTGATTAACATATTATATTATTATGCGCATATAATTTTTACGCGGCGCGACGACGGCATTGCCCGTTCCCATCAGAATTTGACACAAGATCAAATCTGTAGCCAATTATTCGCCGTTATAACTCTACTTATGTGTGCCAAAATTACTAGTCAAAGCATTTAGAAATGACAAGGCAAAACGGATAATGTGGCGCGACTTTTTCTGGCCAACCCGGTATAATTGATGCTACGAGTAGTAAGTAAATGTTTGCTGACCCCAGTACGACAGTCAATGTCTGCACCGTGGTCGAGCAGCAGCTGAACGACGCTGCAGTGTCCCCACTTGCTGGCGACGTGCAACGCTGCCACACAGTTCTGCACCACACGAACAACAACGACGACCTGCTGCTGAAACCTCCTTGCATTGCAGTGGCAATCGCAGTTCTCATTGGCGTCACCAGCTACGGCGCACTGGGCCACGTGCCCCCCCCCCCTCACTAGAGCTTGCGTATGTACACCAATTTGGCAATTTCTGTTCACCCATATCTCCAGTGGGCAGTGGTAGACTGGTAGTGAACACCACACGTGTTCACGTCCCAGCCACAGATTCACAGTCGTTTAATCCTTTAGAGTCGAAAGGTAATTATAGTGCCACACTGAATAATATAAACTTGGTACACTGGCCGTTGATGGGTGTGCTGTTACATTTGGTACAGCGAGGAGGGGACTGGGCGGGGCCGCAGCCCGCCCAGGCCCCTCCTCACTGTACCAAATGTAACAGCACACCCATCAACGGCCAGTGTACCAATCACCGTATTCCTGTATAACGGTCCGTTGCTCTGCGGTTCCAACGTGCCCATTAAAGGGTTAAGTACAAACTTCTGTAATTTCTTCCTGAGTTCATGAACACGTACACCTTGTTCCCCCCTGACTCAAAATCCTGGCGACGCCACTGCCAGTAATTGCCTTTCAGCAACAGATTTTTAAGTTTCCGCCAGACTAGAGTAGACTGCTTGGACTTAATAATAATAATAATAATAACTAGAAATAACATGCCACGATGGCAAGCCCGATGGCATGTTGAGAGTCGAGCGCCGACGATATGGATCCGCCCCCGACGTCAGCCG
>Ga0209149_1002143_pt1 | contig 10813 bp, 4 predicted proteins | sample WorMetTyACAVOLI2_FD_187423 | JGI IMG/M metagenome (GOLD analysis project Ga0209149, IMG submission 187423) | Marine gutless worms symbiont microbial communities from Max Planck institute for Marine Microbiology, Germany - Olavius algarvensis... ...
GACTCCCGGCAGCATTCTGGATTACACATAGACCGGAAATTGTATAGATAGCCTACTTATCTCGACGAACAGAGTATTGCCGCTACTGTCATACTACACGTCATGGCAGTTCCCTGGTGGCTACGCGCTGCCATGCCCGTCTGGCTTTCGCAGAGTGCCCGCCGCGCCACCACGCCCGCCTGGCGATCTCCATCCATCGTCGACGCACTGGACCTCCTTGGAGCGGGATTAGAATGATGATGACTCCCGGCAGCATTCTGGATTACACATAGACCGGAAATTGTATAGATAGCCTACTTATCTCGACGAACAGAGTATTGCCGCTACTGTCATACTACACGTCATGGCAGTTCCCTGGTGGCTACGAGATTATGAACAGGTGCGTGGCCGTTATTTTGCGGTCACAAAGAACTGTGCACTACGCCTACACTGCATCCGTCATAATGTAATGTAGGCCTAATAATGACAAATTTAGAGAGGCGTATGCACCACAAGCGGCTTCAAGGGCTCTGTACAAAAATAGTCAATGATACAGTCAAACTGAAGGGAAGGATATGTTGAACAATGCGACTTCAGGTGCGTTTTGAAAGTAGAATATGTCCGAGATAGGCGCAGATCTACTGGAAGATTGTTCCAAGCACGTGGACCAGCGACGGCAAGAGCACGGTCGCCGATGGTTGAGCGCCGCGTAGCCGGCACCAGAACTTCAGCCGTGGATGCAGAACGTAGTCTACGACGTGAGTCTACGTCTGACAGCGGCTGGATCAACTCGAAAAGATACAGTGGTGCATAACTAACGACTTATAAAGTAGACAGGTTAAACTTTGTCGAGGGGGTTGTCTATGGAATATAAACTGTGAGTTTTCAGGTAAAAAGTCATCTGTAAAATCACGAGAAAAATCACAAAGTTCAATCACAAAATACGCCATCCCCTAACGGATTGCAGTTCAGTGTTCAAACTCGCCTTGAGGGTTTCGTGTAGCATGAATGTATTACTATGTCAATGTTCTTTCCATCTATGCACAAAGGAGGGCTTTCGTTAGTATTACACCTTCTTGTTAGAACAAATTAATTCCTATTTTTATTGCTGTTAATCATTATTCAATTACGTGCCCAGTGAACCAGTTGGTGTGCACTGGCTTGAAGTTCGCCACAATATAATCATCTTTATTCACCAAGAATGGTAGAACAATGAAGAGTAAGAAATCTTAATTATACTTAACTAAAATTAAAAAGTGTAAATGGATAACTATATCAAGCTCAGATCAAGTGCATGCATAATTAAGTTGCAGACCGGACAATTCCATAGAAATAACATTCGAGAACAATCCAAGTAATACAACTGAACCACCTAGGCGATTTCGTGGATGGTCAGAAATTCAAAAGCACAAAACCAATGTGGCGGACGACCGCAATATTGGAAAATAGTTTAAAAGCAATATCACTAGGGTTGGAATAATCTCTTTTACGCCAAATTTGACAGGCAGCTGTAAAAGGCCAACCCAAGTAAACCACGTGACCAAAAAATTTATCACTGGAAATAAATTCAAACGGCAGCGGCAGCCATATTGGATTTCACCTTTTGGCCACATTTCAGAATATTCGGTCGCGGGAAATTTTTGCAGCAAATTTTGTATGCGGATTTGAGTCCTGGAAATGTATGAATGGTAAAATGTCACTTCGTTGACAAGAAGCTTAGCTATCGCTAACAGTTCGCGCTCGGCGTCGTATAACAGTCCTTCCGACTGAATACAACAATAGAAATATTTGCTCACATATGACATTCAATCATTGTAATTGACTTCGTATATTATATATTCTGTATTGATATTCATATGATGAAACTGTTTATAGCACTTGAAATGACCTTCAAAGATCTACTCGAAGGTGAAAACTGCAGATCCTACGGTTATTAGTATTGACGCATAGAGTGTGACGGCAGACAAACGGACGGACACGTCACCTATAGGTAGGCCGCGTTGTAGCACGACAAAACTATTACATCTTTAAGCTTTTACGTACTGTGTTAACTCTATTTCTGAGGCTTCGATATAATGCTAGATATCCAAGGGAGAAAGCTTTACCTCGTCACGATTAAAGCACTGAAATAGGAGTTTGTTCATGGTCGAATAGACGAAATTTTCACACTAAGTGTTGGAGCAATCTCCTCAATAGCACTGTTAATAATTATGATCATACAAAATATGTTTGTTCAGTGCAGTCAATCATAGAATACGGTACGTCATTTACCATGGTATACTGTGGCCAGCATTTCCTTACGTTTCAGTTAATCCAGACTGCCTCTCGTGGCACTTGAAATCGTTTTGTAAGTAAGTAAGTAGGTTGTGTTGCTCGTCTTTGAACTGACACAGGGGGGTTCGAAACACCTACCCCTGAGCACGCCGCTAATGGCAATACATGGACTGGCGAATCAAATTACACAGTCAAAACGACACATTCCGGACCTGCTAATTTGGCGTAATTGGGATGATAACTGCTATACGTAGTCTGTGACACTGTACTGCACTGCTCCAGTCGGCCCGGTCGCACGTTGTACTTTCAACAGCAGCTGCTGGGACCGATGACGATGCCGGAGACCATGCTCGTAGTGGCAGGTACTGTACATGTATACACATGCATACACACAGTCGAACAGGCCAGTGTCGTGCTGATCGGTCTACGTCCATGTCAGAGCGACGCAACTATTCGACAACACAGTGCTTCAGGGGATGCCCGTCTGACGTTGCAAATCCGGTTACGATAGGCACATTGTTGCAGCAAGTCCGGTGTTTTGTGGTCGCTTAGACATAACGTCTGGACTTTTTAGTGGCCATGTCGACTGCGTAATGAAATCACACTATTTCGAGACAAAAACCCCACTATTTCAAGAACTACTAGAACGCGAAAAATTATCCGAATATGCAAATGCAGTACTCTTATTTAATTGCATGCTGCTCATATTAGAAAGTTAAATATTCTGTTACAATTATTTTATCAATTTAAAACAATGATGTCCACAAACTACAGGGAGAATTTTGTCATGGTTAGAAGGATATTTGATGCCGATAAGACATGTTGTAGTTGCAGCTAGGGAGTTGCATTACGGCGTCATTTCATATGGCACATGTACTATTAAACAGTCCATTATGTAGTCAATTTACGGTGCATTTTCACCACGCGACAAATGCGTTTGGGCGTCCAATCACTTCCGCCCTCGCCACGCGGGAGCGCACAGTAGTGCTCGCTGCTAGATGCGTCTCTCCTTCCATCAGCTGTTGAAGCAGAATAATAAATGTAAACTAGACTGTGTGTGCTGTGCTCGGAGAGCGCAAACCTCCGACAACGCCAAAATCTCAAGCAAAAGTGATACGAGACTCGAATCTGATTTCCGGATTAATCCGGATCCAGATGTCTGCCGCATCGCTCCCAGAGTGGATTCGTTCTCTTGTCGGCTCAGTTATTTCGCCAAGCATGGTAAAAATCGGCCGATGCCTGTATTAGAAATGCTACTAAATTTCCTAAAATCCCCTATTCCGCAATGGTGAGGAAACGGATAAATGATCCGAAATTTGTTATCGGGACCGAAGCACCACCAAAAGTTAACCAGTTTTTCTGATTGGTAGGCCCAATACCAAGTTTCAATAAAATTGGTTTATTACTTTTTCAGTAATCCTGCTGACAGACAGACAGACGGACGGACAGAATAATTGACAGACAAACAGCACAGATCATCTAACCTCCTTGGCGGAGGTAATCAGAGTAAATTTGGAACATCGTGTATGGTGAAAACAAAATGTTAAATTTATTTTTCATTTGTTATTACTCGTAACTTAATGTTGTCGAAAAACGAGAGTGGACGATTTTTTACTGTTTGTGGAACGTTGAAGACAAACTTCTACAAATACAACCACTAGGCTATACGCAGTTAGCCGTGGTCGACAACAATGAAAGAACTCTTATCAGTCTGAGACTCGTCCGCTGGCGTTCAATCGCTTGTAGTGCCGCGAGGCTGGCGCCCGTCACAGCTGCAGCAGCCAGCATCATTCAGTCGTCAAGCGGTCGCCGCTTTGAGGACACTCGTCGCATAGCATAGTAGCGCAGAGCTACGGAACGTGGCGCAGTGGCCCGCCAGCGAACTATCGACGACCAACGACAAACTCTCGACGACAGCGGCGTTGAATTCCGACGTCAGTCAATGCCTCGCCAACACTAGGTAACTCAACTAAGCTGATGTGAACTGCATGGTCGGTCGACGTCGCCTACAGCCACTGTCCGACCATGACGCGCTGTCTGATAACGCTACAACTTACTGTCTTTCTACTGACGCAGCCGATCGTCTACGGTATGTCTCTTTCATATCATGTCATTGCAGTGTTCGGTTTGCCATGGGATCTGGGCGCTTAACCTGCCACTGGTTGAGGACGACCCCTTCAGTGGTGACCGAGTATACTGGTTCGGGAGTCGACTTCGGTAAAAAAAATACCGTACGTTTATACGTGTTTCCTGAGCAATAAAATGCCCCAAAAGCTCTGGGCAGCCAGGACTTCGCCCCGGACCCCATTGGGGGAGCTTACAGCTCTCCTCTAGGCCTCCTAGCTGCTGGGAGGGGTCTTGCTGTCCTTTCTCAAGAACCTAACCCCGATCCCGGCCGGCCCTGTGATCCCACTGCGTTTTTGACAAATCGAACACTGCGTGACTCTGTGCTCGTCTTGCTTCTTTTGTGTAAAGCAAGCGTATGGCAATGGATATCGTTTCAACTCTAGTTAACACCAATTAAAGATTTTATTTAGTTTATTAGCATAAATTCATTTTAGTTAACACTGGGACGAATTAATTTGCGAGAAGACGTAGACGTAGCGGAATAACAGGCGCAGGCCTAAGGCTCTATGCCCGCCTCATTTCATACTTTAACATAACCAATATCATTTACTCTACTCATAACTAAATACGTCACTACGACTTTTACATCGATTTATAAAAAGGTAGTAGATAATCTGTTAATTACTGTAGACCTACATTACATAGCCAATAAAAGTTTTTGTTATGTCTCTGTTATCCACAAATTATCTGTAAGTATTTTATAAGTGCATTGTGCTATTATTTGTGCACTATTCGTATATACAGTGTGTGTCTCAAATAAACCGGACCGCTACAATTAATATGATACAACTTCATCACTTCACAAAGACAAAGTTCAATAATTATTTTTGTCACAGAGAGACTTTATTCAATTCTCCAATAACTACGATAAAAAGTTTTTAAATTGGCTTAGAACCAGCTGTGTATTTTCCACAACAACAGTAGCGATTTGACACACCTGAACAGCGGATTTCTTTGACGACTTCGAACAACGTATCATCAGCAGCGCAATAAACGAGTGACAAAACGATTGTGGGGCTGTGTCAATGCCGAAAGACAACATTCGAACACGTGTTGTAACGGTTAATACCGCAAAATATTTTATTATTCCGATAAAAAACAGTTTGTTTGAAAGATATACCTTTTCAGTTCATAAGGCATCATAAAGTGTGGAATGACGCGCAGTTAAGAATTGATACGGTAAATCGCTGCATGCAGCCGGTACTTTGTTGCAAACACAACTGTGTTTATCGAACACATGATATCTCTGAAATTTTATTTAAATTAAAGAACTTTTGATCGAGTTATGTCAAAATATCGTAGGGTCCAGTTTTTTGAAACACAGACAGTGAAGTCGCTACTGTTGCTATGGAAACCACGCAGCTGGTTCTAAGCCGATTTTAAAACTTTTTAACTTATTGAATAGATAATTGACTGAGGTCTCTCTGTGCCAAAAATAATTAACGAACGTTGTGAATTGGCGTAGTTATGTTACATTAATCGTAGCGGCCCGGCTTTTTTGAGAAACAGTATATCTGCTGAAGCAATATATCAATCTATTTTATTTTTATCACCTGTAACATATGTTTTAACTTTTAGAGTCCCCTATTTCTGCAGGGCTTTATTCCATTTTCTTGTAAACCACTGGTTGTTTGTTTCCTGTGAGTGCATGATAACTTTCTGACTGAATGATTAATCGATCGCTTTATTGATAAATCTGTAATTTGTACCCTCATCTTTTGCGATCATAAGTAGTAAGTGTAACTCTTGTCACATGGTTAGCGATTTGTGTTTCAAAGTTATGCAGTATTTTATCAAGTGTTTAATGATATGATGTGACTTTTGGCAGAAGTCGTCTCTCTATGTACTGATTTTATGTTTTTTTTTACTTTCTTTGCACTATTCTAGCCTATGTTTATTGTATTGATTCAGTTTTTTCTTCGCTTATTTGTTTAGTTAATTTGTTTGTTCACGTTACGTTACCTGTGCATTTGCTACCATTCTCTGCTGTATATAATTCGCTTTTAATGCGGACAAGATTTTCCTTCATTTTTCGGTTGAACTTTCGTATTAAATCTGTAGTTTCAGAAAGTCGAATGCTTCTAGAGCTCAAAATGTTCTTTGCGGGTCTTTGTACTAGCGCACTCACTCAGCCTCGTTCAAAACTCAGCAGAGGCCCTAACCTTGTTGAGTGTCTCCTCTGACATTGGCCCATATCAACAAGTGCGCTCTTCGACCTCACGACAAAATGTCAACAACAGTTAGAATAAAAATAATAAGTTACTTAATTATTTATTTGCAAATACATCACCATGAAAATTACGTCAAAGTGACGTCACTGTGTTAACTAAAATATCTCGTATATAGAAAAGAACGCTCAAATACCTTCAGGGTGCGGTACTCAATTTTATGTAGCTCTCGCATTGTTATCTGTAGCGTAATAAAATTTGGTCAATAGGCCTATATGTCAATAAAGTAGTTGTTTTATTGTTTTTTTTTTGTCTTTTTCTGTTAGGTTCTTTTATTTTAGGCTTGTTTTCTTCTGTGTGTGTTTATGTGTTTGTGTGTTTTTTGGTAATTTGCTGCCAACTCTGGCGTAATAAACGATAGATGGATGGATGGAATAAAAATGCTCAATAGTGACACAAAATATTACGAAATTATTTTTAACCGTTGATGCGTTCAAGATGTCGTAGGAGGGCGCGCCGCTAAAGACCGTTCAATGTAACTTGAAGTTGCAACGTTGCGAGTAGGACGTGTGAAAGACGTCGCAGGTGTCATCATTATAAACACGTATACACGGTGAATCCTCGCTCAGAGACGTGACGTCCGAAGCGTCCAGTTGACGTCCAGTCAGAGTCATTTGGCGATGTATACACAGACAGGCGCACACAAGTCAGCACTAATTCTGCTGTGAAAGATAGCAAACGAGGCAGTTGCGGCGGTGCCCGCGGTGCCAGGCGGCAACGACGACGGTGGGAGGACGATCAGACGGTCGACTGGACGATAGCGTGGATCAGGGGCGGACCCAGCCTCTTACGTCAGCCAGGCTGTCTTAGGAGTCCCAGAAGATCTCTCGAATTTCTTCAAGCAACTTTAGGTGTAAAACGTTGTAACGGGTGTTTATATTTACCGAAAACTACCTAAAACTGGCACTAACCCGTCCTCCTGACACCATCAGGCCCACGAGGCGCGGTCCTGACCCTAAAAGACCCATGAGGCGGGAATTTTTTTTGAAAACTGGCACTAACCAGTACTCCTAACCCTAACCGTTCTACCTCATATTGTCTCGCTGTCTCGGTGATATTCTGTAATTATAAACACCACGTTGCAATCTGACGACACCATGAGCGTTCCAATTTCTGGAGAGTTTTGGCAATTTTTTGGGGGACAACTTCTGGCTACGGAGCCTGAGCCCCTGTGCCCCCTGGATACGCGCCTGTTTTGGCGTGGAGGTCTGGCAAACAAGCGACGCTACTCAGCGATCCATTGACGGCGCCGCCACGATTCGAGCTCGACTAGTAAAGCACATTATTGTAGCCGGACCGCGAAGGCGTTCGAGCTGCTGCTGCTGCGGATGATGATGATGCTGATGCTGTTGTTGTCGCAGTCACGATGGACATATTGGCCATGCAGCGAGCGTTACGTGTTGACGACACGCACACACGTCAACACACATAACAGCGCCGACTGTTATAAATCAAACTTATAGCTGACCTGCCTTAATCCTTTAGCTTGCAAATGCAGTGCCACATCGAATAATACGAAGTTGGTACACTGGCCGTTGATGGGTGTGCTGTTACATTTGGTACAGCGAGGAGGGGTCTGGGCGGGCTGCGGCCCCGCCCAGTCCCCTTCTCGCTGTATCAAATGTAACAGATTTATTGGACATAGGCTAGTACCGTTCGCTTATAAACTAAAAAAAGTTTTCTAAGTCACTCGAAATCATTCAGTCATTCGAAATTGCACCGATGAGCAGGGCGTGTGCAAGTTCTTACTAGTTATGCATTGTTTGCCTAAATACGTGACTATCTTGTTCCGATAATAGCGTGTTCAGAGTCGACGCGTGACGTTCAACAAACTTGTTTTCTCATATCATAGTCATGTCTTCATCAGTATTACGATTTGTTCAGCTGATTTTCAGTAGCTGCCTCCATGCCCTAGCTGGCTCACTTCTGCACTTCAGTTGCTTCCAGTTTCTTTATATCGTTCGATGTGACCAGCGTTTCTATTTACTAAGATAGCTCTGCAGTCGCCTATTCAGTTTTAGTAAAATACTACTGCTTGACGTCTATGCAGTGCTTTGTATGAGTAGTATCTGACAAAATAGTTAAATCTTAGTCAAGTGATTCCAACCGATTGCAATTACGGTAGAACAATAACAATGATTTACAGCTTTGTCTCGAAATATTGGCAAATGACAGTCAAAAATGTTTGATTCATTTCTAGATTTCACCAATAATTGTAAAAAACCAGCAGTCTTCTCTGACAATGGTGATGAAGCTTCACGAAAGGCTGTCGCTATAATATACTTATTCAATGGACAAACTTACGCTGCATTGCGCTTGTGTTGCGCTTGTCTCGGGAAGGCACTTACTTACTACGTATGCTGTGGTTTTTACGTCGCGACTGCCGACTTATTACGATTTATTTCAACTACACAACACGCGGGGCGGCGCGTACAGTCACGTGGCGTCTTCGACCGGAAATACAGCGTCCGACAACGACGTCGTGCGGCTCCGCTAAACGACTTATTGGGCGATTATCACGCCAGGACGCCTTTTTAACACGATGCTGGGCGACTGGCTGCAGTGGACTTCACACAGTGTCGCCACCGTCTTGACCACCTTGCATGTCTCTTCTACCATATACCGCCTCGACTAACGCCGATTCACGCATGCGTCAGTTGCCCACCCACGACGTCCGGTCGCCGTCAGTCGTCAGCTCCGTCTGTTTTGTTGTTCCCAGTGCGTTGCTTACGACAAGTCCCCACCAACACTTCCGGTTTATTTGTCCCAGTGCAGTTGCGATGGTCAGTCGTCAATATAGGCTGGCTTCGGTTAAGCGGCGTGTGACGCTATAAACGACACCGTATGGCAGGTTGCTGCCGGCCGTTTGACGCCAGCGATATCTTAGCGTGTGGTCTCCAGGTGGCTATCATGTCGTTTTATTATCGCTTTCATGGCTCGCAATTCGCCGAGTTTTCTGTAACGTTTAACTTCGAACGATGCCATTTTGTTGTCATTGCCTAGAACGAGTGAGCGAATCTATAGGCCTATAGTACTTCGTTCTGTACTAAGCATCTACGAGCTATAGACAACCACAATTTTAATCCTTTAGAGTGCCACATCGAATAATATAAAGTTGGTACACTGGCCGTTGATGGTTGGGCTGTTACATTCAGTACAGCGAGGAGGGGACTGGGCGGCGCCGCAGCCCACCCAAGCCCCTCCTCGCTGTACCAAATGTAACAGTCCACCATCAACGTCCAGTCTACCAATCACCATATTGCTGTATTCCTTGTCTGTTGCTCTGCAGTTTTGATGTGCCCGTTAAATGGTTAATGTATGTAAGCGTGATGATAAGAGTTTCAGCGACAGATCTCCATGGCAACGTCACTCGTTGCAGTGAAGCCGCAATAATGGAGCATGATGTGCTGCTAATCTGACTTGTTGCTCGAAGCTAATATAGTAACATTGATGCTGACGCGTCAGTTGCTGTCAGATCCCGCGTGAGATCCCCAGATCTGACGGTTGTGCATGATGATGATGATGATGATGATGATGATGATGATGATGATGATGATGATGATGATAATAATAATAATAATAACAGTAATTATTATCATTGCAGTCGTTGTCGGTATTACTATTTTATTATATATTTTTATTATACCCTCAGGTGTATAGATCACATGGGTATGGGTTAAAAACTATAGAATTAAGAAGAAAAACGCTGAATGATGATTAGTGTGGTTCATATACAAATCTTTATTTCACCATACTATGGTAGCCAAAAAAAGAGAAAAATAGAAAAATGAACTTAACTAATGACAAAAAAACACAAATAAGAGAGCATACATGACACATTCATTGATCGATGTACAAATTTACTTTATATTTTGTCCATGAATGCTCTTTGTTGCTGTAAAAGCGCACTTTGCAGGTGAAAATGAACTAGACGCTGGCATAGGACGATATCATGCCAACCGGATGGACGCCCGCCGCAGCCAGTTCGACCTTGGAAGAGTGGACGCGTACATTTAACCGAGGGCAGCAATGTAGTCGTTTTAGAATTACCGTATTCTACGGAGTTCAGGCGAGAGAGCAGAAAGTTTGCGAGTGAGGTCCGAAAATATGGAAAATTTAGTCACTTTTTGACCCACTTTGTAGTTTATGGTGGACAAGGAAAAAACAAATATTATCTTCTCTAAGTACAGCTAACGTCTAATAAT
>Ga0209149_1002144_pt1 | contig 10811 bp, 8 predicted proteins | sample WorMetTyACAVOLI2_FD_187423 | JGI IMG/M metagenome (GOLD analysis project Ga0209149, IMG submission 187423) | Marine gutless worms symbiont microbial communities from Max Planck institute for Marine Microbiology, Germany - Olavius algarvensis... ...
ATAGCCTTGGTCTTGATACATCAAGGCCATGGCCAGTCTAGCCACAGCGGCTTCCTGGATGTCAGTCGTAGAAATGGTGGGTTAAGACGATTTTCTCCACCAGGTTGTCAGTGGCAGCCTTCCTTCGTAGGGCTGGCGTTTCAATGTTGGAGAGCACTGGAAACCATGGGAGAGGTGTAGAATGGAGGGTGCCAGAACTGAGATACATGGTGGAGTTCAACTGCCAGTTCAAATGCCAGAGTAGATGACCGCAGAATATTGGAGCTGCCGCCCCAGGTGGAACAGTTGTTTTGGTAACGCTTGGCTTAGTCGCCACTGTCGACGGAAGTGTGACATCTGCACCGTGTCTGACGAGAGACTGCATTCTAGTTCGCTGAAATATTGGCCCTTAGTGGCAAGACATATATCATCTGCGTAAATAAATTTTCGAAGCACACTAAGTTAGGCCTACTGTTGAAACAGCTACATCAGATAATCTCCTTACGACAGTATACCCAAACTGTAATACAACAATGTTGTTTCAAGCAGAATAAAGAGAATTGTACTAACACGTCACTGAAGCCTTCTAACATGATCTCAGTGCTTTCACCAGAGTTCAACTCCAGCCGCTGTGGTGTGACCTGAAACACTGGTCTTGGCGGCTCACATCCTGATCTGCCATCCTGCAGCAGTTAGACATTACAATAAATGTTATACAATTCTTGCATTTTACATTACATTACATTACATAAAATAGTATTTAGAGTGCCCAAAATCATTTGTAATGTACGACGTGCCAAAGAATGTGAATCAGAGCCACTATGAACTGCAATGTGCTCATCAATAAAACAATATTAATATATGTCATATCAGTTTTAAATTTTTTATCATTACAGCCAACATCTCATAAGAAAGACAACCCAGCGTGTGTTATCTTGAGTCGCCAGCATGTGTCACAGACAGTTGAAAAATTTTTTTTAAAGTTGCGAAGACTGTGCCAAAACAGATCATTTTGGAACTTAAAGCTGGTAAGCACGACTTAAAATTACAGTGAGCTCAAAGCTAGTGTGGTGGCAGTTCTGCCAACACAATACTCACATAATGTTTCTAACAACAGTTCCCACGAGCAAAGATAAACGTAAACTTTTGCAGTACAATGTTTAAGAAAAACAGAAAACAGCGTTGAGTAATAAACGTGTCATCTACCCTTGAATTCCCAGCTTTTCCAGTTTTTGCCTCATATATCACAGTTTGTCTGCGAGAACTGGACTTGCTCGTCAGTGGAAAGCCATCTGTGCTCCAAACAATGCTCTGGTGTCGACGTCCACTGTTTCTCAGGAGAAAAGTCCTGCGGCAGACACCTTGACTGAACTGTGGTCCCAGGTCCAGGACTGAACCCATCGATGGCTCAGTAACCAACGTGGTGCCACGACCACAGGCTGACAGTGCAATGGTGCGAGAAGCACCGTTTTCAATGTTTAACTGCAACTCGTCACTAAACCTGTACAGAGATAAATCCAACGTATAGTGTACCGGGTGGGCCAAATTAAACGGGGCCAATGCAATTTCTTTCGTCGTAGTAAAGCACGTTTTACAGAATTTTGATAATTTTTGGCAAGTGAAATAATAGTTCATTTATGTACTTTGAGAAGCATAAAAATTAAATATTTCACACAAGTTATTAAGTTCAATTTTTCAACAAAAATTACAGAACTTTATCCTATTTATTATAGAAATCGTACACGAAGTACACTAGTTAGTGCAAATAGAAACAAAATCAACAAATGCATAAAGTCAATGGCATAAGCAACTTCAACCTGAGATAAACACAGAACAGAAAAATATCCAAAATTGGCAAAAAGCAGTTCGAGTAGCAGAGACACAGTACTGAGGCAGGATGTGGTGAGGTGTGAACGATGGATGACCCACACAAATGACTTATTTATACACTTAATGTCAGAGAGACAGACACTAAAGCGCAAGCTGCAAAACAAGGAGCTACGTCAAATTGGAGACAGCATCCTACTGTAATATACACAGTGACGTGCTACAAAACTAACACAGACAGCACATAAGCTACAAAGAGCCGGAGCGTGTGGACAGTGAACAAGAGTGACTTACATGAGAGAGTCATCGAGGCACGCCGTGACAACCATGTCTAGACAAGTCTCTGGCGGAATAACACCTTCAGCGGGGTCAATACGCCACGCTGGACCACCACGAACCTACAGCACCACCAGTCACCACACAACACAATGTAGCCATCCAACTACTGCATCAGCAGCACTCAAGTCGATAAGGTAACACACTGATGCATTGATGCTGAGTTTTATTACACTCTTGCAGCTGAAAAGCCGAATAGTTAATATATAAACAACAAAAACAGTGAGAATAATAATTAGTACAGTAATGCAAGTTAAACGACAAACATTAAAGTACGCTCTAAGAAAACGATAAGCGTGGTGAATGAAAATGGTAGATTAAAATGCATGTAAGTAAAATAAGATAAGCTGAGCAGTAAGCAAACACAATCAACAATACCATACACGACGGCAACAAGTTGCAACTGACAGAACATGAATGAATGAATGAATGAATGAATGAATGAATGAATGAATGAATGAATGAATGAATGAATGAATGAACTAGAAGGGCACTCGGTAGAGCGCATGTACCTCCGACAAAGTTGTTCCGACGGCTCGTGGTGAATAAAACCATTATAAAACCAGGCATTGCTGCAGCCCCATACCTATAGGTGGGATTTTCTCGACATAATAAAGTTCCGTGGTTGCAGCGCATACAATATCACAGAAAACAATCCGGTTCCAGCATCCGGACTATAATCCGGATCAGGTTCAAAAGTTAATCAGTTCGTCCATGTCCCGACATCTGTCGACACGCAACATTTCATCCAAATCCACGCACGCATTTTTGAGTAATCTTGCTAACAGACAGACAGACAGACAAACAAACACGGGAGGAGGTAAATAACAAAAACGGTGAGAATAATAATGCAAGTTAGATGAACATTAAAGTGAGCTCTAAGAAAGTGATGGACGTGGTAAATAAAAATGGTAGATTAAAATGCGCGTAAGTGAGATAAGATAAGCTGAGCAGTGTTATTTATATGTTAACTATTAAAGCGTCGGCATGACCTGGATAGTAGCACAACAACTCGCTGTCAACAGAGAAGGCTGGCGTCGAGGTGTGGTCCAATGTGTGTTTGACACGGGATGAACTAAGGTCTAAGGTCTAAGGAGCAGTAAGCAATCACAATCAACGATACCATACACTCCAGCAACAAGTTGCAACTAACAGAATATGAATGAACGAATGAATGGATAAATACCAGATCAGCTGTGAATTGAGCGGGAATTAGCGATTCGTTTGACAACTTGAGTGTTTGTGGAACATCAACAAGGACTGGAATGTGTTGCCAGTCGATCGCAGCTGGTGTAACGTGCACTACTGGCCCCTCACCAACGCAGACAATTTGAACTGGCTACAAACACAACGACACCAGTCCTGCTGGCTCAGTGCACAAACAATGCAACAGAAACAGATCAATAAAATGAACATCTACGTTGTTCCTTCCATACACACTGAACTGGCCCGTCGCGCTTTTTTGTTGCTGCTCCATCCACCTCGAACTCTCTACCTGCTGACATTCGACTGTGTGAAAACATTTTTACCTTCAAACGCCGTTTGAAAACTCATCTGTTCAAACTCACTTAGTCCTCTTGTGCTGCATCAAGCACCTCTGTATCTTCAGACCTAAAGACGCTATACAAATCCGTTATTAATAATAATAATATTGTTATTATTATAAGCAAGCTATTTCAGTCAAACTCACCAAAAAGAATGACAAAGTGAATACAGACAGGCAACAATACACCTCCACTTGGTGCACATTAAACTCTTAGACTGTTTATATCCGTTGTCCATAGTATAGTTGGGTTTAATGTCCCACTCGACACACTATAGGTCACTTACGGGTCAGACGACTCAACCAAAAGTGTTACAGTACAGAAGGACAATGCGTAGTCAACCGGCTCAAGGGACAATCCCACCAGGCTCAGCTCACTAAACAGTAAAGTAAAGAATGTATCAAAAAAATTTAAATGATGACCGAACACACAGAGGCACATGGAAAATAGAGAGCTAAATCAAGCAAGATAAATGCCCGATCTAGTCGACCGACACGTAAGAATTGCTCATACCATTGTGCACCATTATAATGGCACATATAACTGTAGCATGGAGACAATTCTGTTAATATTTTCTTCCTCCAGACCAACATCACATCTCAGCTGTTGCAAAGTGGACGTAATGGGATGGTTTGTGTCCAATCAGGACGGACTATCCACAAAGTGTAAACTGACCAAGCTGAATCCAAGACTCCCAACAATCACGAAGTGTGCCGTAGTTTCTTGCTCTTCCAGTTCTTGAGCAGTCACATCCAGTGGGACATGCAGCGTGCTGCGAGCTTCAATTACTCCCTGCACGTGTCAGTCATGACTCTGCTGTACACTTGTCAGTTTTAGTAATTTATATTTAATTTAATACCTATGTATTTTCTAGATAAATTCATCAACTGAGGTAAAAATTGTAGACAATGTAGCTGAAAAATACCAATCTTAAACATCTTAAAATAAATGGTCTATCTGTTAAATTTTTTTGCTGTTGACAATGTAAGAAAGATGTCAGCGACAGTGAATGCACTGTTCCAGCAATGAGATTTATCGTTGAAGAAAAACGTCATTAAATACTTGTGAGTAAATAGTGTTAAGCTAAACGCTTAGTTAAGATGTTTCCTGACCGCAAAAAATTCTGATAATGGAAGAAAACACTGAGTAAGTAAATTGGAGCGTCAATGTTTGCACTTGTACTGAGAGTGCATGGTTTGAACACTGCTATGTTGTCACTGCTGTCATTTTCTATTAATAATGTCTTTTACCTTAGCACTAATGTTGTAACCACGAAGTGTTATAAATCGTAAAGTAGTGTATTTGCTATTATGTTGTCTTCGTGATTGTAACAATCTGCTGGTTTGTGCCATGCTCCATAGTGACATATGTTTGCAATCATCACTGTTTGAGAGATGGCATAAGTTGCTACATGTATTTTAGTTCCTCTTTTTCTCTTAATTGTTTTTAATCATTCTATATTGTACATTTTCTCTATGGGCTATGAGCCTGCTACTGAAATAAATTGAATTGAATTGAAATCTACAACTTGCAATGCCAACAGGTCAGTAGTGAAGGTCAAAATGTCAATGCTGAAGTTCAAAGGCCACACAATGCTGTGACAAGAAATGTCCAATAAATTTTAAAAAAGGCTGCAAAAACTTCACACATGGTAGAAATATGAAGCACATGGAGAACCAAAAGCGAGAAACATTCTAAAGCAGAGAGTCAAAGGTTGTGATCAGAAAATCGACTTATCTTTTTCCATTTGTATTTGCTAATGGGGCTTATAAGTCAAGAATAAAATGATGTTCAAGTTTGGTTTGAATGTTCAAGTTTGGTTTACAGTTGGTGACAGCAACTGTAACTAATAATACCAGTTTAATGTCACTACGCCTTAACGTATAGCATGAAATACACCACACGTGATGAACAGATAGTCATACCATCTTGAAACCCATGAAGTACCACATACTGACAACTTGCACAGTTTAAAGGTACAAGGTCAAGATCATGACGTCAACATATCTCATACCTGGCACAGCCAGTACAAGGTCAAGATTGTGACGTCAACATATCTCATACCTGGCACAGCCATTACAACGTCAAGATCGTGACGTCAACATATCTCATACCTGGCACAGCCACTACAAGGTCAAGATCGTGACGTCAACATATCTCATACCTGGCACAGCCAGTACAAGGTCAAGATCGTGACGTCAACATATCTCATACCTGGCACAGCCAGTACAAGGTCAAGATCGTGACGTCAACATATCTCATACCTGGCACAGCCAGTATACAAGGTCAAGATCGTGACGTCAACATATCTCATACCTGGCACAGCCACTACAAGGTCAAGATCGTGATGTCAACATATCTCATACCAGGCACAGCCAGTACAATGTCAAGATCATGACGTCAACATATCTCATACCTGGCACAGCCACTACAAGGTCAAGATCGTGACGTCAACATATCTCATACCTGGCACAGCCAGTATACAAGGTCAAGATTGTGACGTCAACATATCTCATACCTGGCACAGCCACTACAAGGTCAAGATCGTGATGTCAACATATCTCATACCAGGCACAGCCAGTACAATGTCAAGATCATGACGTCAACATATCTCATACCTGGCACAGCCAAATGAACTTGACTTGCCGAGTATGTTAATCTCACACAACAATAATAAGCTTTAAAAGTCAACGGTCAAATATCAATGACAACAGATACTAATGGATAAATTCAATCCTTAACCCTTTAATCGCCACATTAAAACTGCAGAGCAACGGACCATCATATAGCAATACAGTGATTGGTTCACTGGCCGGTGATTGGTGGGCTGTTACATTAGGTAGAGTGAGGAGGGGACTGCCCGGGGCCGCAGCCCGCCCAGGCCCCTCTCACTGTACCAAATGTAACAGCCCACCCATCAACAGCCAGTGTACCAACTTTGAATTATTTAACGTAGCACTATAATTGCCTTTGGAGTCTAAAGGGTTAAATTGTAAGAAAGGCTGTATATATCAGCCATTGGGACCACACACGTTCTTGTTATTAAAGTTTTCAACTGGCGGCATATATTAGAATAAAAGTGACTGTAATGATACAGGAAGGTTACAGACCTCAGGCTGAGGACTTGTGTACATGACAGAGTCGAGACCATCATCAGTGGAGCAAGGTAAGAGCTTGTACTTGGCTGGCAGATCAGTGCCGTTGGACAGTTCGACGTGACACTGATACGGATGTTGCAAGAAGCAGTGACCAAGACTCAACACTGGAGTGTCGACAGTAATTGATGGCACGATGCATCTACAGCATATAAACGAAACAGCTGAACTACAGTAGACAAAATATACGGATCACAATAACTTCAATGACCTTACCAAACTACAGAGTGGCGCAGAAAAAAATAAACCACCATGCAGTCTGTGAATATAATTTACGTAAATTGTTGCTCAACATTCTTGTAGAATGTAGACAACAGAGATAGGATCCAGAGACGACAAAGAATTAATAATCCTTTGCAATATTGATCATGTTAAATATTCTTCGTGACGTCATTCATGATGTTACAGATAAACATGTTTGTGTCTGACGGATTTGACTGATCGGGCAATTGGACAGTTTCGGAAACGACTGGCTTCAGTTACTGCAGCGAAGGATGAACATATTGAACAACATTTTGATTAGTGTTTTAGGTACTGTAGATATGTTACAGAAATTTGTGTGGTATATGTGTGTGGTATACAAGTTACAGGCAAGTTAGTAAATCATGCAGTATGTGCCTCTTTACTCCCCAGCTTTTGCTGGTACTCACTGTGCCTACCCATAAAGGGATGGCCAGGCTGAGTTTACCTGGGTGGCTGGTTCAGCACTGAGATGCTTTACCTGTCCAAAGACGGGTAACTAACCAGGCATATCATGGCACAATGACGTTGATCAAAACCAATGTCTTGCCACTAAGCCAAATTGCCAGTTGGTTGGCTAACTATGCAAAAGTACAAGTGCAGATCATGGTTTTAAAAACATTTTTGTTTCATAGCTGTCACCAGACTGTCTCATTGATACTTCACAAGCGCCTCAGTAGCCACTTTTTGGCGTATATTATATAAATTTGCATAATAATGTTGTCGTCGTCATCCGACGGTCGTCGTTATTATTACATAAAATAATGCTAGTCAGACTTAATGTGAACGCAGTTTATGTCATTACAGCACTGACATACTGTTGCAGTGAGAAACGTACCTGGCAGTGATTGGCAGCAGCAGAAGTCCTTGTTGTACATTGTCCACATCAACGAGCAGCTCAGTGTTGTACTTGCGGACGTTGTTGGGACACAAGTGAACCTGGATGTCCAGACAACTCTGAGGAGCCAACATACCACATGACGGTGAGATCTCAAACTCACTCGGCGCCGTTGTCGACACTGTTTGTTGAACAGAGTTAGCTCGGCCGTGCACAGGTGGAAGTTGACCGTCGTCTGGCACTCGCAGGTGAAATGTTATCGGCACCAGCGACAGGTTGCTCAGTGTACAGGTGTAACTCGTCACAAAACCTGCGACATCGTCGTCACATTTGTTCTCACAGTCACACGTATACAAGTTCAGATAATTCAACGCAGTACATCGAAATAAGTCGGAAAAATTTACTCCCAACTAGAAATTAAATAAGTAAGTAAGTAAGTAAGTAAGTAAGTAAATGATTTATAAAGCGCCGTAGTCAAGTTAGAATCGAGACGCATATGGATTAGGTGTCAGAGGGCGGAGAAGACAGAACTGAAATAGTGTGTTTTGAGGTGGTTCTGAAAACTAGCATGTGATGAACAATCACGGACATTCTGTAGGACAGAACCTCACTGCCAGCGACAGAATTGCTCATAACCTTACCAAGTCACCTTGAACCCTCCAAAAATGACCTTGACCTTAATCCGTTATCTCGACATGCGATCTCTTCTGAAATTTTTCTCCAATCTACGCAACTACCGAGCAGAAAGCAGATATCCACAATAGTTTTCAAGTTATCATGAAGACAGACACACGCAGACACACACACCTCTACCAAATCAATTACATATGCATGTGTTCATGATAATTGTATGACAATCTTATCAAATCTGAAAAATAAGAGAGGCTTCAGACAGACACACTCAGCTAAAAACAATACTACCTCGCTGCTACGTCGCAGGTAGCAAAAATGTCAGCACACACAAGGCTCAAGTTATAACACGTAATGTGATAATGCAGATAGTTTGATATTCACAATCACAATCACAATAGGAACTTGTATATAGCGCATGCAGTCACGGAGTTTCTACAGCGCTAATAATAATAATAATAATAATAAGCAAATTTATAAAGCGCCATGTATGCCTACAGAAGGCTGCAGAGGCACTGGTGAGGTATCGGTCAGACAATTTGTCTTTTAAACTATGTTCCGAATCGCACAACATGACTTCTGTAGGCAAACTGTTCCAAATGAAAGGTGCGGCGTAGGAGAATGAACGTCTTGAAAAATCAGTAGACGGCGAATATTATTAACAAGCAAAAAGTAAGTTTTAAGATAACGAATGAATAGATAATGTTGGGTCTCTGAGGTATTCGGGGACGCTGTTCCAAACAACTGGGCCTGATACAGTAAAAGCACGCCATCCATATGTAGAGAGTTTGGAACTGACACTTTGCAATAAATCACACGTGTACTATTGGCACAGAACTGGTGCCGATGCTAGACAACATGTCCTCATGCCACATCGTGTGCAAGAATCAGTTAATTACTGCATTTAACAATGCAGTTAATATAAAACAGCCACATAGACTCACATTATATTTACATTTTGAAAGCATACAACTTATTACCACATGAAACTGTTCCAAATTCCAACTTGGGAACGTCGAACTGCAAAGTCGGTGCAATAACAGAGCCACTGCAAGCATTCACACATGCACAACACTGTTACTGCTTAGTCTGCTTAGTATTGACAGAATGTGCTTAAAACATGCAAGACTTTCTCATAAACAACAAAACATTTCGTTATAAATGTTTAAGAATTGTCCAGTACACATTTCTCTATCAGTCTTACAAGTTACAACTACTAGCAAGACTAAACCGTGCAATGTGGTCTTGATCACACACAGCACCCCAGTATCTTACACACTGATATAGCATTTCTACACAGTGCTACACAGTGTGACCGTCACTGCAACCGACTGTTGCGAAGATTGCTGCAGTAGTTGCTGCAACTGGTTGCAACGATAATTACACTCGTTGCAATGTTTATGCAAATTTAAGCCAATAACAACCGAACAGATCGTGTACATATTAATATTCATGATGTCTGCGATTATAACAAGTGGGCTTGCAGCTGTGAGTACAACTGCTGCAGCCACTGAGCCACAGTTGTTGCAACAATTGCCGAAATGATCACAGTCAGACCATGTATTCTAGTGCTACTGCTTCTACACTGTGGTTCAAAAAAAATGCGCCAACTTTGGCGAACTATAACTGCGACCCAGTTCAGTCGATTTTAATAATTTTTAACAAGCTGTTTGTTAACAATCATAAAAGTTGTCTGGTTGTAAAATTTTCCACCTTACTGCACATATGTTGCCACTATACCTTGTGAAACACAATGCTCTATTTTGCACTAATTACACTGCTTATCGCAAGAAATGCGCCAACTTCGGATCACCATATAACTTCAATAAGCGTTAAAGAATTTTAGGCCTAATAATGTTTGCTATGCAATATAAACATATCCTTAGAATAACAACTGCAGTGTGGTAGTCATTCTATCTGCTTTTGCTAAGATGCATTACAAGTTAACTCTAAGCCTTGATGAGCGTTGCTTTTCTGGCAGCCCGTCACTGTGCTTTTCACTGCTATAATAATCATCTATCCTGTTTATGTTCACAGCTGACAAATAAATTGATTGGATTGGATTGGATTAAGCCTATACTGCACACTGGTGACGTGTTTTCTTTGAGAGTTTGTGGGTGGCTCTGAAAAGAGCCAGTTGTGATGTGGGTCGGGTGGCTCTGAAAAGAACCGGTTAATTACTGGAGCAGATGTTCGAACTGGCGACCTTTTGCCTTCACGCATGCGCGTAGCCGTGCTGTCCACTGGTCAACGGCTTCGTCG
>Ga0209149_1002145_pt1 | contig 10807 bp, 7 predicted proteins | sample WorMetTyACAVOLI2_FD_187423 | JGI IMG/M metagenome (GOLD analysis project Ga0209149, IMG submission 187423) | Marine gutless worms symbiont microbial communities from Max Planck institute for Marine Microbiology, Germany - Olavius algarvensis... ...
CAGAAGTGAACATAGATAAGCAGGTTGGTGTGTGGATAGAATCTTGTAGGTAGTTAAGGCCAGCTTGAAATCAATACGCTTACGGACTGGGAGCCAGTGAAGATTAGAAAGCCGCATACTAGCTGACAAGTGTTCGCGATGACGGCCAGAGAGTACGACACGAGACGACTAGTTTTGTGCACACACCAACCTGCAAGGGTATGTTGGCTGCCGATGTACCATGCAGGAGAATTTGCATAGTCTAGACGGGATTGAACTAACGAGGTAGCTAATGTGGTGGCCATGCAGTCAGATATGCAGGGCGAATATGGCGCAATGCCCTGGTATGAAAATGCATTGATTTACAGAGTGATGAGACCTGTCGGTTGAGTGTGAGATTAGCATTGAGAGTCTTTGGGAGCCAGCGATACTAGGTGTGGAAACTAAAGGGAAGTTGCAAAGACGTTGTCGGGTGCCAAACAAAATGGACTCAGATTTGCTGCTATTAAGTGCAAGGCCGTTATGACAGAACCAGTTATATAGAGCAGACAAACAAGAGGAGAGACGAGTTAAATGTGCGGTTACATCGGCAGTTGTTAGCCTGTTACTACCAGTGATTAAATTCAGCTGGAATGCTGTTCCGGCACCTCAAATTGGCATTCCACCACCTGAAATTTGCGAGCGTTCCTATACCTTAAGTCAGGGTTCAAGAATGGCACTGAGCAGATTCACTTCTGGTTGTTAGCACAGTCGACTTAACATACTACTCGTGTTAGAATTTATAAAAATAAAATTGGATCCGTTTTTTATGGCTCACAAGGCCCCACAGTGTGTTTCACTGAGCGACAAATGTGCACTGCATTGTACCAACCGTTATCAAGATAAATGTCTGTCACACTGGTGGACCAGCTCAACATCAACACCAGAGTTACCACCTACTGTTGAGTAATTTAATCACTGATTGCTGCTTGTAGATGTTTGCACTATTTGTTGATTGTGGTACTTGTGAATCTGTCGATAGATTATGGGAGTGACAAATCCGCAAGGCGAGGAGTACTACATTGCAGCTGCTTTTCCAAGTGCATGTGGCAAGACGAACATGGCTATGCTGACGCCGTCTCTTCCTGGATGGTCTGTCAAGTGTGTTGGTGAGTACAGATGCTAATGCATGATACAAGCATAAATTATGTATGTGAATTCTATAATTGTGTTATTGATTCTATTGTTGTAATCATTAATATTATATTGAAAAAATGTTGTGTCATAATATGTGAGCCGATAGACCATGTTCAAGTTACTGGTGTTGTGTTAAATACCTCGCTGACTTGGGATGACAACGCGGATAGAATGTTTGACAGACAGTCAGCGGTTATACTTTCTGAATTGCTGAGGTGCTCTGGATTGACTGCTGACGACTTAAACATTGTATTATCAAAACGTTATTGGGCCGGTCTTGGAATATACTTGCCCTGTGTGGCACTCCAGCTTTAGTGCACTGCAAACTGATAACAAGAACTTAGCTAGTCACTTCACTACGTTTTGGAAGTTGTTTTATCTGTGACTGTGTAATAATTGTTCAGGTGATGACATTGCATGGATGAGATTCAATGAACAAGGAGAGCTGCGTGGTATTAATCCGGAATATGGATTCTTTGGTGTCTGTCCGGGAACAAACTGGAAAACGAATGCCATGGCAATGGCAACTTTCCAGAAGAACTCAATCTTCACTAATACTGCGAAGACTGCTGATGGGATGTACTGGTGGGAAGGACTGGAAGATGAACTCGACCCGGTAATGTTGCTCTAGTTCATTTATTTACGTCACTCTGGCAAGGAATTCACCTGTTACAATGTTTGTTGCTATAGCAACGGTATGAAAAAAAATTAGTCACGTTTTTCATTCTCAACCACAGTATGGTTGGTTAACGTTTTGCGGTAAACTGGGCAACCGGAAAATTTGGCAAAGGTAAATTCGGCAACCATTTTTAGTGGTGTCGGTAAAGTCGGCAACGGTAAAATAGGCAGCGGTAAACTGGGCAACGGAAAAGTGGGCAACAGAGATAGATAGACCGCATTAGCATGCAGATGGGTCACAAATGCACAGGCAGTATGATGTGACACGTGTATTGCCTGCAGTTCGAAAAATCACTCGTAGTCCGTACTGATGTTGTAATCTTAACGTTGTCAGTTAAATAGGACATCTGCCACAGAACGTGCGTTAGTGCTTGCAGTAAGTAGGCCTATCAAAAATCGAAATACAATCCAACTGTCCTTGCAGTTACATAGGTCAGTTAGTCATTCGCACATAAAGCGCACGCCATGACCCACAGCACGAAGGAAATCCGCCAGAGGACGTGTTCCTTACACGTGCTGTTCACACCTGTAGGTGACGAAGGTAATTCTGGAGTTTGACGGCCAATCGACAACGACCAGTTCGATAAGACTACACACAGATAGTGATGCGACAAGGTTCCGCAGACAGTTGTTCCATCCTTCAGCGATGTTGTAGGTGCGATGTTCAACGTCACGGCATGGACATTCCACAGCTCGGGTGGAAAGCGGGCTGGCATAGTACGTCTCTGAATGGATCTGTTGATGACTGGTATCTCACAGACACAACCAGTGACGTACGTACCTGGTCGAAGTAGTCGAGTAGGTCCTCGGGTGTCCGCTGCAGTGACAGTACGCAACTAAGCCATTCCGTTGCATACCTGCGACAGTGGCAGAAATGCCAGATCATCGAGCATACCGCAGAACAAGCGGAATTCGTCGTCTGACTTATATCGCGACGCCTTTCCAAGACCTTGTACTTTCCGCCACGTCGCTTGCGTAAGGTGATAGAAACACCCGCGGACCTCCGTTGTCACCGAACACGTGGCGGATTGCTGCAGTGGCGGCTGAGCGGATTGCTGCAATGGTGGCTGACTCGAAGTTAACCACCATGACCACAGATATGTGTGGATTGCAGCAGCAGCAGCAGAGCTCTCTAGGCCAACAGGCTCTCTAGTTTATCTGTTTTTCAGTCGAGAGTTTTTTATTTATGCAAACAATTTCTTATTGTAAAAGGATTAATTGCATATCTAACCTCTGCTGTTATTTGTTGTTAGCTCTGCTACTGCTTGCAGCCAACAGAGCTTATAGTGTAGGTGACTGGTGTCTGGATGGATGGAACTTATTAAAATCCATTCTCCTACAGTTTCCAATTCTCACGCAACTTGGCACACACAATCTGTGTGCCAATACGCAAAAAACGAACAGATTTCAAAATTTTGCGTTTACAATTTTTGGCGAATTTTTTAAATATTAAATCAGTAGTGGAGCTTTTTGGGGCAAGAGGCCTCCTCTAGTATTTAACATAATTGTCTTTTTTGAAATGCAGTTGACATTTAATTGCTGCTGAAAGTGATCACATTTAGTAATTTATCGAGGCTTTTGATTAATAAGGACACTAGTGAATTTTTCTTTAATATTGAAAAGCCTTTTCATAATGATGAATAAATTGTTAAATGTTAGAACATGGAAGTTACCACGTGGCTTGGAGAAAAGTGGAAGAAGGGAGACCCAGGCAGAGCCGCTCATCCTAACTCTCGTTTCACATGCCCGGCCGGACAGTGTCCGATCATCCATCCCAAGTGGGAAGACCCAGCAGGTGTACCAATTCATGCGCTGGTCTTCGGCGGTCGTCGACCACAAGGTTAGAGATTATCTTCTCGTCGACCACAAGGTTAGAGATTATCTTCTTAACTGTCCATACTGTGTGTGTGATAAGTAAGGCAGGAGCAGGAAGAATTGTGCCTACTGAATGCTTTTCAGAACCAGGAGTTTGGATTACGGCTGTTAGATGCAGAAAAAAAGTGGTACAGTCAAGTGACGGCTTTGGTTGTATTAGAAAATGCAAGTCAGTTCAGTCTGTTTGGCTGATAAGGGATAGACTGGGAAGCTTGGGAAGCGTTGTGTTACCATTTGTATGAATAAGTTGGCAGCAAAGACATGCAGTTTTGTCGACGTACATGTCACGTGTGAAAAATAGAATAGATGTCTTGCGAAAATGGTTTATGGATTAATTCATATGACGTTGCGTATGCATGCATTCATAACATGTGGCTGGAGAGTGAGCAGTTGAACGATAGTTGGTCTTCTCACTAAATGACCAAGTACTGTTACGATGTGGCAGTATTTCTGTAGGCAACGGCCGTTAATACATTACTTAAGGCTGTTGTTTAAGGGTATTTTGTTACTATTGACTTAATTAGGCTTTGATCTTGCTTGGTTTAGTTCAATATCTTCTGAGTGCTTGTGTCTTCGATCTTCATGATGCTATATAGTGAAAAAATTTGGTTACATCCTTTTCCGTTATCTTTTGGTGAGCTAAGCCTGATGGGATTGGCCCTTTACATGGTTTACTAACTATTGTTTTTCGGTGCTATGATGCTGTTGGTTGGATCAGTTGACCTGTAAAATCGTCTCGAAATGACTTACATAATATTGAGTGAGACATTAAATCCTACTAACTACACCTACTGAAGTCTAGCTTGGCTTGAAAACTGGTTGAAGCCAGGCTACTGGCCTACACATCAGGCTATGATTCAAAATACCTTCTTACAAAAACAACTGTCAGTGCTGAACATACCACAAATTACAGTTACAGCTGGCATCATCATTCCTGACAGTATGCACAAACTCAAAACAGCTGGAGAACTTGTTGTTGTAAACAGCTGTTGAGACTCTACATTTGCACTGTTGTCGTGTCTGGTGTTTACTTGCAGGAGTACCACTGGTGCTTGAATCACTGTCATGGGAACATGGTGTTATGGTTGGTGCCGCTGTCAAATCAGAGTCTACTGCTGCTGCTGAGTTTAAAGGTAGGCATTTCATTTCATTTTGCAAATGCTTTTAGTGTGACATTCTGCAGCCACGTGACTGCACTGTCGTCAGCTGAGTGAAGCCGAAGCACATCACCATCAGAGCTGGTTAGCGGACAAGACTGTACGATGTGACTCTGTATCACACCACGTTGACACTTCCGAGACAGTAACTATCCTCCATTCTGTAGTTACTGAGACCATATACCGCTGATTGATCATAACAGATGGACCGAACACCGAAAATGGCTGTTTGATAACACGTACATTTCATTGCTTGATCTTCAGTATAGTGAAGTGCAGATTGACATAGGGTATGTTGCACTCATTGTAGCACATCAACCATAAAGGCCTAATAGAAGAGGCACTGAGTATGAAAATGGGAGGACTGGTTATCTTGTGTAGAATGAGACAGGTACAGAATGGAGGATAGTTACTGTGCCACAAAGTCGTAGGTAGATATGGCACGGTCATGTTCATAAAACTCAGTACTGATTTTAGTCAAAGCAGTCGAGAAATCCATTTCAATATGATGCACTGGTTTATAACTTTATAGTACATGGAACAGATTAATGAATGGGGCAGATTAATGATCAATTTGATAAGGTTTCTGCAGATATGTCTTATAATGTGGACCACCACATAAGTGGTTTGAAGTAATTTTAGCAGATGTTCGTATGTTTCAAGTCTCGTTTAATAGCATGATAGCATTGCAATCATCGTGGATTGTGTGATGGCTAGTTTTATTTTGTAAACATTAAATATCTTGTAGACCCTTACGAAACTAAACTGCCTAAACAAACATGATTAGAAGCTGAAACATTTGTGTTTTCAGGAAAAACGATTATGCACGATCCGATGGCTATGCGTCCATTCTTCGGCTACAACTTTGGAGATTACCTTAAGCACTGGCTTAGTATGAAAAAGCCAGGCCGAAAGGTCTGATATAGTTTATTTTTAAATTTTTTAAATGTATAGTGTGCAAGTGAAGGTGTACATTTGTGGCATGTTTGTCATTGTCACGTGTTACTCCACCAAGACCAGCAGAGTAATGTCAGTCTGTCTGCCTGTCATTCTCTGAGCAGAATAACTCGCGAATGTGGAAACCTACATCGATCAAACGTGGTAGGCATGGGCAAGGAGTGACCCTCTAGAAGTGATAAACTTTTGGTAGTGATCGGCCCCGGATCACTTTTCATCTTTTCCTCACCATTGTGGAATATGGGATTTTAGGAGATTTATTAGCATTTCCCACAGACACTGGCACGAGTTTTACAATACGTGGCAAAATGACTTGCACCAACAGAATGAATCCGTCACATTTTGGGACCAATCGGCAGATATAATTAATCTGGATTAATCCTGAAATAGGGATCCAACTTTTGGCTTTGGTGGAGTCTGCACTGTCTGAGTGCTAGTTCGTTACCTTTCTATAACAGCTGTACAGTACATAAACAAATTAATTGGGTTCTGTTAGATGCCGAAGATCTTCCATGTCAACTGGTTCCGTACCAATGAACAAGGCAAGTTCCTGTGGCCTGGATTTGGTGAAAACATCAGGGTTATTGACTGGATGTGCAAGCGCCTCAAAGGAGATGCGACTGTAGCTGATACGACTGCAATTGGATATCTTCCAAAGAAAGGTACGTCATACGTGGAATAATCAAGGCTACTAAATCATGTCGTTTTGCAGGTAGTAAGTGTTCTGTGTTTCTTTAGTGGCACAGCAGCGTACTCGTGAGCATGTGAAAACGTCGACGCATTACGTCAAAATGTACCATAGTTGTAACAAAATGTTGTACAGACCAAAGAAATTTTTTGAGATTCCATTGGAATTTGAACCAAGGTTACTTTCATGTTAATGAGACACGCTGCCACTTAAAATGTTACTTCCCTAAACGTTCAGACCATTTGCAGTGATAAGAGTTCGAATTTTTCGAAAGTTGATATATAGAGTGGGCCCAATTAAACGGGGCCAGCTTAAATTTGTGCTTATGACAAGCGGATTTATAAAATCAAATGATTTTTTGGCAGGTGTAAACTACATAGAGCAACAAGTGACATGATGCCAATTTTATCTTAATGAAAGTGTAACATGCTAGAGGGCGTCACGTCTACGGTCTATCATTTAAGATACAGGCTGGTAGGCTTATGTGCAAAGAAAGTCTTGTTGTACTCCGGAGTTCAGAAACACTACTGTTTATTTTAGCAAAAACGGGTAGCTATTCCCCCCACAAGACCACAGTACGTTATAGATGCTAACAAATAACTAGCAGAAGCAGATGATTTTGTACAACAAAGTTGTTAATAAATTCGTTTAATGTAAAAAAAACTACTAAAATGCTACTACAGAAAAAACATTAGCTTTTGGAGCACCACCCTCTTGCAAAAAGTATTTAAATTTTATGCTTTTCCAAGTTGTTTCACCTGCCAAAAATTATTAAACTGCATTGGCCACCGTTTAATTTGGCCCACCCAGTACTTCAGGAACAAGTTGTCACACAGCAGTCTGCAATGTGCTTGAAAACAGGTACAATCGACCTCACTGGTATTGAGAAAAACGTTCAATGGGACGAGTTGTTCTCACTGCCGAAGGACTACTGGGTCGAGGACCACGCGGAGACTCGTCACTTCCTCGAGACGGAGCTTGGAACGGACATGCCACCCGAGGTACAGAAGGAGATCGATGAGCAAGAACTGCGTATCAAGAACATGAAATGATCGGGCATTCGGTCAGGTCATGCCAAGCTGCTGCTTGCCCATCAGGCACCTACCTGTCACTACACCAAGTAGCACGACATAGTGAATTTCTGTGACTTAATGTAGCCACCTAGAAAGTAAAACGTTTGTGATAAACGGAAGATGTTTAGATGTTTTACGTGCATGTGTGTTCATCTGTTGATTCAGCTGTTGACTGTTGACACTGCTGCTTCTGACTAGTGTGATTTGATTTAGATAGATGAATGTTGTGCCATAGATTTTCGAGTTAACCTAAATAGTACGAGGTGTTCATTTCGTATGTTAATGTTAGGTTTCAATTATTTGCCATTTTTTTTGTTTGCTGTTAGTGCACATTATTCCATATATACGACCAAATTTTTGCATAGTTTTTTTTTGCATAATTCCATATACACAGGACCAATTAACTTGTTTATTGCATTTATGTAGTTTATTGTTTTATTTGTGTTTGCATAATATATAGTTCTGCTAATAACAGATTCAAAACTGGTAATCCCAGTGTTAACGTGTGTAGTGAAAATATTTGACAGGATGCCTTGTTTTTTACTGCTGTAACTGCTGTTGGGTGCTAAGTTATAAAGCTTTAACTATGCATTGCTTTAATTATGCATTATCCAGTGACTGTCACGCACACCGTTCAATGAAAGTGTCTGAACTGTCTGATGCAGCTGAATCTCTGAAGTGCATGCTTGCTGATTTGAGTATTGTTAAACTAGAAAAATGTGAAGAAAAAGGTTGATTGCAGTAATACTTCCTATTTTGTCTCAGTTAACTAAAGGTTGACCAGTTAATCGTGAATAAATTAACCATCATATTTTGATGAAGCGTATATTAACTGCTGGTATGACTAAATTTTGATAAGACTGGTAGGCATACTTTGCATATCGAGTAAACACAGTGCATAAGGAAAGAGGCTAATAAAGCTTATGCATTGACGACTGCGAAGCTACTGTTTTCAAAAAGTTTCAAAACTTCTGTACTGTACAGTCATCATATAAACTGTATCACGATTCAAAATTTGACTTCTAACACAGTAAATGTTAGCACTGAAGACGCACTTCCTGTTCAAAAATGGTCGGTAAGTGTCTGGCGTCTGAGTAAAAAGTGCTTTAAAATTTGTGTAGTCTGGGAGAACAGACTTTACGAGTAGGTTATACCATAGTCTGGACTCTGGAGTGGTATACACAGTCTGTGCCACGAGAGACTGGTATAACCTACTTATTTCACTGTTGTGCTAGGGCCAACATGGGCCTACGGTTAGCGCGATCAACTGGTCACGCTTCAGTGAAGTGGGTTATGGGACGTTTATTTCACCCCAGACACTGTTGAGAGATAAGCGACAAAAGTAGGTCATGAAATAAGTAATTTTAGTGGGCTCCTCCCCTACACTGACGCTTATGTGAGCATTTGCAATTTTGTATTTTTTTCCTTTTCTTAATTTTCATTTCATTCACTTGTATTCAGAGCGTATCATACAGAGAAACAATACAACATACAACCAACCCTCGCGTAGGGCCCCGCATACATGTAGTTACTAGTTAGACTCTTAACAGTGTAAATGTAAGCAATACAACTAGCTTACAGTTATTGCGACAGTCGCACGGCTCGCAGGATACAATTTGATCATCAAAATTCCCTAACTGAAGTCGGTGAGAACCCTGCTTTATCTCACTCGACTCTTTTAAAGCCTTCACACACACATTGATAACATGATGATTATATTAATTTTCTGTCACACTTTACCTTATAACCACTGCTTCTGCTAGAAAACCGACAACACCTGCCTGAACGCATCCAGTAGGCCTATAAAGTAAACGGAGCAGCACCACAGTATCTGTCCCGAGTTGATCCAGCCGCTGTCGCAAGCACGTAGTCTCGAATCGTCGACACAGAGTTACTAGCAGAAGATCAGAAAATCATACCGACTAGAGGATTTATATGGTCTACATACATAATCACGGAAATTGACGTCAAACTGAATAAGTGGCATTAGTACAATGAAAAATGACTTCGAAAACGAAGTAAATGAGATCATGAGAAAAAGACGGAAGTTGTAATACCACCACGGGATCGAACTCACGACCTATAGCATAACGCTGGAGCGGCTTACCGCTAGGCTATTTGTCCATTCGGTGGTGAGAGCAGTGTAAAGCTGCAATATAAGCTTGCGCAAACACACCCTGTCAATATGGCGCGCATGCGTGACGATCCTTATCGTGATTGGTCGGTATGATATACTGCACTTCTGCCGATAGCTGCTTGTTCGTCGACTACATTCTGCATCTTACGGGTGAAGTTCTGGTGCCAAGCTACGCGTACGCGGCGCTCAACCATTGGCGACCGTGCTCTTGCCGTCGCTGGTCCACGTGCTTGTAACAATCTTCCAGACTTCCAGTAGATCTGCGCCTATGCCGGATATTTTCTACTTTGAAAACACACCTGAAGTCACATCTGTTCAACATAATTATTCCCTTCAGTTTGACGTATCTCATCTCATTTAATTTGCTCAGATAAGATCACGCATGCGCAGTATCACTGACTATTTTTTTTGTGCAGAGCCGTTGAAGCGGCTTGTGTTGCATGCATACGCCTCACTAAATTCTTTATTAGGCCTACATTACATTACGACACCACAAACTTGCATCTTTCTGATACTAGTTTGTCAATACACGTTAAAAGACATTTTATGTCCATGATTAAAGCCATCTCATCAGTTTGTTCAACTTACCTATAACAAATGTTAGAGTGTTCCCTTTGCGCGAACATGCCCACGGACGTTTCGTCTACTCATCGTCATCGACAGCAGAGTTGATATCGTTTAATGACTTAGATCGTCCTAACTTCAACGTCTCTGCTTCAGTTCAACACTGTTGACCTTGTGTCTCGTACTGTCGTACATGCACTGCAGCTGTTATTTCCTACCAAGCTTATTTACTTGTATCGATGTCAAAAATTATCATCTAGGCCCTATGGCAATACTTGATCAAGTTAGTTAATAATGTGTATTGTCGGGGATCTTTTTTGATACAAGGGGGCGTGATACAACCAGCGACGACAGTATCGCCAGCTACGGCTCAAGAAGTGCTCTGAGTACTGGAGCGGTCGGATAGAGGCTGATCAGTCCGACCCGCGGAAATTGTGGAAATCTGTCGACACTCTACTTGGACGTGGTCGCCTGCCAGCTAGCTCTGCTATCTCTGCTATAGAACTCAACCTGCTCCCAACCA
>Ga0209149_1002146_pt1 | contig 10807 bp, 6 predicted proteins | sample WorMetTyACAVOLI2_FD_187423 | JGI IMG/M metagenome (GOLD analysis project Ga0209149, IMG submission 187423) | Marine gutless worms symbiont microbial communities from Max Planck institute for Marine Microbiology, Germany - Olavius algarvensis... ...
GGGGGGGGGGGGCTGCGGCCCCGCCTGTCCCTCCCTCCTCGCTGTACTAAATGTAACAGCCCACCCATCGACGGCCAGTGTACCAACTTCATATTATCGATGTGCCACTACAATTAGCCTACTTGTGCCCATAAAGGGTTAATTCGATGATGAAGGAATACCAACATTTACATCCAGTTCCGGTACTGACAAATACGTACGATGGGGGTCAGCCCCCAACCCCAATTTCAGCCCCTCCCCCTCAAAGAAGCGCTCATGTGATCTAACAGTGGGGAATATTGCTAATAGTCGTTCAACTGCCAATGAAATTAGGAGAAAAGTTCGACTGTTGATGGTTTAGTAGCCTGGACTACTGTTAATCACAGTGTTCTTGATAGTTTGTCACAATTCGTCATACACAGACCAATCAGAGACCACCCAAGACGATCAAACACACTACTGTTAATCACAGTGTTCTTGATAGTTTGTCACAATTCGTCATACACAGACCAATCAGAGACCACCCAAGACGATCAAACACACGGTCTGCCTTAGTAGCCTGGACTACTGTTAATCACAGTGTTCTTGATAGTTTGTCACAATTCATCATACACAGACCAATCAGAGACCACCCAAGACGATCAAACACACGGTCTGCCTAACTGGCAAATGTTACTCAACGCCGACAAGACCCGCGCATCGACTCTGATCAGGGGCGGATCCAAGATTTTGGTCTGGGAGGAGCACTGGCAGGGAGTCTGGGGGACTGAAGTCCACCAGCGGGGTCCATGGGCAGAGCCCTGGTGGGGGTCTGGGGGCAAAGCCCCAGAAGCCCGAAGAATGAGAAAAACCACTTACGGAGAGAGAAAACAAGTCCATACAGACTGACACTGTATGACAATCCACTCATCTTTTTATGTTTCTAGCCAGAACACAGTCTGCGAGCTCGAGAGCCAGCAAAATGGTCCACAGTGGCAGCCGGTTCTGTGGTGCAACTAGTGACGTACAGTCTGTGGTATTTTGACACGCAGGCCATCGCATTAGGTCGCGAAATAATATAGCGAGTCTCTTTAAAGAAACGTTAGCCTACTGTAGTGTCTGTAAACTTGTAAAATAGTGCACGGAGATGTAGCATTAAGTTTGTAAAAAAAATACTTGGGTTTTTTCTTGGGGGGGTCGCGTGCCCTCCCCCAGCCCCTCCCTTGGATCCGCCCCTGACTCTGATTTATAAACACACGCACGGATGTAATTTCTGGTGCATGCGTACGGTACCCCGGTCCATATTGACGTTTCACAATAGTCGATGGTCGCCGAAACGGACTAAATTTTAATGCGATTAACACTGTCCGATTAAGTGCATTAAAAAGCAGCAAAAAGTCCGGTTGAAAAATAAAACGTGTACATTGCGGGCGGCTCAGCGTACGATAATGTTTGTTTACTGAATGCATGTTTATTGAAAAATATGTTTGCTACAAACAAGTAAACAACAGGAAGGGTGAAAGTTTTACGAAAAGGCATATGGCACGTCGATGATAGCAATGGGAGAAACTGTGTTTAAACGATCTTTCCCGTCACAGATGGCCGCGCGCCATTTTCTGATCTGTTTAAAAAATTAAAAAGAATACGCAAGACAAGATCTGGCGTTCGTAAATTTTGTCCCCACTCAAAACCCGCACCCCAAAAGATTGTGCACAATGTCTTCATATTCCCTTCGCCTTTACAATATATTGGCCTACTCCATGATACACAACGAATCAACTTGTGTAGCACTGCAGGGTTGAAGCTGGACGGGGAGGGTTGATCGTCGGAACCCCCAAACCTTGACCTACGGCTCTTCCGGGAATCGTTGTTGGCAGGTGTAAACACAAGGCAGATAATTGCAGTTGTTATGGACCCAATGGAAAGGCATCAGTCCCCCAGACCTATACCGGGGCTTATGTCCCCGTACCCCTTGATTTTGCCAACCAGATATAACTTTCTGACTCCGCACCCGTGTCTAGCCAGAAAATAGATTCTACTTACATATCCAAACTGTGGTCTCTTTGCCCCTTGGACGACATACGTTGGACAACATCCACGGCTACGAAGATTGCTTTAAACTGCTGATATGTGCAGATTGAAAAGTAGCAAGTAGCTCTGCTGTCGCAAAGAGGCTGCGCGATGCTTCGTGTCTGTCAGTAGTTAGCATCAATAGTACAAAACATCGAGCAGTCTTTTATTGTTAGTTATATAGGCCACAAATTTGTCACTGCGTGCAATTAAATGTTGTTCTGTTTTCTTTGGCGTAAGGTTGATACTTCTTGTCATAAACATTTCGTCGTCGTCTCCCGCCATCAACAAACGCCGTCGCAGTAAGTGTCAAAATTGCCACGGTCCGGCGGTGTCGTGCTGATAACACCTGGCCGGTCGCAGCGCTGACAACACGCGGTGAAGCCAGATACTGCTCGAGAATCGCGATTTTTGGCTACCCCACCTGCATTCGACGCTGATATTAGGGTTCCCGTCGGACTATTGCCATGACGTGTGGTATGGAAAAACTAGAATGGTGTGGCTACCCGATGGTGAAAAAAGTTTGAAGATATGTTTATTCATTTTGGCAGAATTCACAAAAGGGACGGACGGACAGACAGACAGACAGACGGACACCGCATGACGGCATAGGCCGCGCTTGCAGAGCATCACGCGGCAGTAACTGATTCGAGGTTTTACTCGCGGGTGAACACGATGACGTCAGAAAAAAACTGGAAGATTTAATTTGTCGACCTTCAAATTGATATCGAACTGTAATTTTAACGGTAAAAAGCCTGCTGCATCAGGCCGGCAGCAGCAGTATCTATTATGTCAGGGATATTGCGCGAAAGCGATAATCAACGAGATTGGCGCCAATCATTTTTGTGCGGTCGTTATTCGGTATCTGCCTTCTGTTGAAATTTCTTTGTTTTAATGATATATACTGTTAGTTCACGCTTATTCAGCTAGGTTACGTTTAGGGTTAGGGTTTGTTGCTGGTTTTAGTTTCGGCGGCGACACGCAATGCGACCGGCTAAACATCGTCTGCCAATCCACACAAACGCTGATGGTGAACAACTGTCGCGGCGTACAACGCAGAACGACATCGAACGACGACAATGCCGCACGCAACGAACGAGGAAGCCGCGCAGATTTTAACCCTTCAAATCGCCACATTAAAACCGCACAGCAACGGACCATCATATAGCAATACAGTGATTGGTACACTGGCCGTTGATGGATGGGCTGTCACGTTTGGTACAGCGAGGAGGGGACTGGGCGAGGCCGCAGCCCGCCCAGGCCCCTCCTTTCTGTAACAAATGTAACAGCCCACCAATCAACGGCCAGTGTACCAACTTTGTATTATTCGATGTGGAACTATAATTGCCTTTGGAATCTAAAGAGTTAATCCGGGCCGACTACACCGATCATACTTATCTCAAGTAGAGATTAACTCGAGCGTTAATCTGTACTTATCTCAAATTGCGTTGCACTAAGCACGATTACGTAAGCTCTTGATTCTGTCATGTACAACGACTTCCTGAAAACTGGAGATTTATGCACCACTTTACTTTAAGCTAAGTGGAAATTTAAGCAACGCTGGTGCAGTCAGCCCCAACAGCGAAACAGCATGTTGAATATTGCTTATTGATAATCTTTAATCCTTTATTCACTATACACGGCAGATAATAAAAAACAAACACTGTCTAAAAGATCGATTTCAACAACACCGCGGGGGCGGTTCCAGGCTGCGGCCGAGAAAAACAGCCCCAAACAATGGGGCCAGTCCCCCAATTTTTTTTCGTCTGGAGCCGCCCCTGCAACAGCGACAGCCACTCACAACCGCAGCAACGACACACAACAATATGCCACTATGGATGTGAAAACTGTAATGTACACGACGTACAATTAAATAAGTAAAAATAACGTTATCTATACACAGAAACGCAACAGTTTACTGCTCGAATCAAACGTCAGTCGCATGCATATATACACGCAAAAACTGACCTACGCGCGTCGTTTTTATACGTTTCGAAGTTCGTCTAATTTGCTAAAATACTCGCATGTACTTACTAGTACCATCACTAAACGTTTCAACGGAGTCTTTCAGTGCGCAGCAACGTTTTAAACGTTTAACAACGAACGTTTTTGACGGCGTTTTCATCCTTTCTTTCCCGCTCTCATGCTCCAACAGTATATATACATATTTTAAAATTTACAAAATAAACGGAAAAGATGAACGATAGCTGACTACAACTGCTAAAATCCAACAACACTTAAGCCTACAGGCAGCTAGCTAATGCCTCGTTCGTAGTATCACTAACGTACGCCCGATTATGTATGCAAATCAGTCACTTCATTATGCATATAGTTCAGTTTATACATATTCACAGCTGTAAAATAGCTACATCGACAGACTAACGACGATACAACGACATTGCTATGTCAAATCGAGTTGTAATTAAATAGTTTTGTAATACAACAAAAATAGCGACGAAAACTCGAAAAAGAAACTCCACAATTTATAGTAACAAGACAGTCGAGAGATTAAAACGCGCGAATACTGCTTCATGTGGCGAAAAATCTGTCGATTATCAAACTGCTGGAAAAGCCGTATACAGCAAGTACCCTGGTGCGTATATATGTTGTCTAGAAAAATAATCGGCGTCAAACGGCGTTCTTTTTAAGCGTGCAGCAGAACCAGAGAAACGTGAAGCATTGTTGGTGCGAGAGTTGCAATAATACGATAACTCGAGCGTAATTACAGGCGAAAAACTGGAAAAAAAGTAATTTTATTGTACCGACGGTCATTTAGCACTTACAACTCAGAAAGTGACGCAAATGAACTGTAAAAGAAAAGAAGACTTACTGTGACATCGTGTAGCCTATATCTGAGTGCATTACAAGGTCACTTTATACAATGCGTGACTCCGGCAATTTTTCAAAGCCAAATATAACAATAAAAATAACACAATCCAGCGAAAATAAGTCAACGTAACGACGTAAAATATCTAGTCGTTTTATATGTATTTTTTTAAATCTCTGATTAACGCTCCTTTGCCAGATAAATGTTAAAGCGAACTTTTCCTGCACACGTTATCTACACAATCCGGAAGACGAACAATAACTACATACAAATAGCGACATCGCTGTGCATTGCATTTATCCATCTGTTTATGATATGCGCAAAGAGGACACGCGTTAATTAACTTACCGATTTTCAAATGCTTTGCAAAATAAAGTCATCAGCGGATTATTGCTCAAGTATATGCCTTCGACCAGTTTGATTTGTTTTTTTCTGGGCCCTCATCTAGCGTCTTTTGACAACAATTCCCTGCAGCTGTCTCACAACTGACTGCACGCATTCTAAAGTTTAAACACAAAACTGCATAATATCATTTACACTTTTCGGACATAGGTTGAGTTTAAACAACCTCTTAAAAGCTAGCTATACCGATCAGTGATCACTAAATGTAGCCTACTCAGAGATAAATATCAAAACTGCGTGCAACGATCGTAAGATAGTCGTAGATACCCTGCGACGTCGTAAGACTGTCGATCGTACAGACAATTCATACAGCGCTACTTCAAAGACGGCGCTATGCGTTGATCCAGTCACGTCTATTTTTTGGCACGCGTTGTACGGGATCGAGCACACCGTTATACCTGCCACCAACGTCGTTAGCCGACAACTGTTGGCTAAGCCGATCAGCCGAAGAAACAAGCCATTGGCGATCTCGGCGGCGTGACGGAGATGCAGTCGGTCGGGCTGTCCGACGAACTGTCCGTGTAACGCACTGCTCTGCCATTTCCCCCGGACAGAGTCCAATCGACCGCCGGGCCCAGTCGGCTACCACCGCCGATCTCCAGGCCTCCACCGGAAGTCGCCGCAGACAGGTCGACGTCGATCCAGCTGCGCCGACCCGGAGCGGAAGTAGACTCGGTGCCCAGCGCCGCTGTGAGTCCGGCTGTTGTTCTGGACCACGGAGATCCTTCGAATCCGAACGGATCAGGAGACAAAGATCCGATGCCCTCGTCGCCGTCAAATGTCGACGTCAGCGACGCGGGGTCGCTCAGCAGGCCAAGACCAGCCACTCCACCGCCGAGAGACGACAGCAGGTCGGTAAACCCGCGCGGAGCCGCCTCAGCAGATCGCAATCCACGCAATCCGCTGCGATTCCAGACGTCTACGAGCGGCAGTGGATCGGACTGGAGCGGCGCGGTGGCAAACCCCGCCGTGCTGCGGCGGAACTCGTCGCCGGAGATGATGACGTCGGGGAAGCCCAGCGACGACGACGACGTCGACGATGACGCCGGGTTTGTCCAGCAGCCGACCAGCCCGGATGAGGTGGTGGAAGGAAGAGGTAGGTCGACAGCGGAAGGAGGTCCGGAAGAGCGGATCGCGGTTGCGCCGCCGCCACGCTGCTGCTGGACGAGGCTCTCTATCTCTCTCCGTGCCCGGTCCACGTTGTCCGGCGATCCGACCACCTCGAAGACCGGCTCGGTGCCGCGGGACGGTGTCACGATGTACGTCTGCGTCAGCTGCTGGATGCGCTTCACTGTCGAACCCTTCGGCCCCACCACCAGCCCCACCGACCGCACCGGAACGCGCACCTCGCACGTCACGTGACCGCTAGCCCCGCCCCCGGAACTGGCCGCCGTCGGAACGGAAGTGGGCGAACGGGTGGTGGAGGAGTTGGAACTGCCCGAAGCGGCGGCGACGCGGCGGCTGGCGCGGATCTGACTGAAGTGTTCGGCGGCCGACAGTATCTCCTGCTTGGCGGCACTGACGTCCTCTCGGCGGCCGGTAATGACAAAGACTGGTTCGTCGCCGCGCGCCGGTGTCTTAATGTACGTGTTGGTCTTGGCTCGCAGCGCTTTGATCTTGCAGCCTACACACCACGTCGCCACACAGACATAGTTACTTCTTTCTCGCTGCTACCGACTTCTAGCAAGCATCTGTGTTCCGTATAGGGGGGGGGGGCATGCTGAAATTTCCGGGTGAGAAAGCCGCGTTCGATCAATTACGTTATTATTTCCGAGGTTAAGTAGAAGGGGAAAAAGCACACTGAAACAACAGCACTCAGGGAGCGCAAACTCCGCCAAGACCGTTGCATTGTCCGTCGCCATGTCGTGACTGACCATAATCGTATAAAAGGCCGCTACACTGTCGCCCCCTGGCGGGTGACAATATGTCTTATAAAATGCGCACCTACCAGTGTTAAGGAAAGTAAAAAACTAATCGTAGATCAACACCAGAAATTAATCACTTTCATGATCTTTAATTATCTAAGGTTGACCCTTTATCGGCACATTAAAACCGCACAGCAACTGACAATTATACAGCAATACGGTGATTGGTACACTGGCCGTTGGTGGGTGGAATGTTACATTAGGCCTACATTTGGCACAGCGAGGAGGGGCCTGGACGGGTTGCGGCCCCGCCCAGTCCCCTTTTCGCTGTACCAAATGTAACAGCCCACCCATCAGCGGCCAGTGTACCAACTTCATATTATTCGATGAGGCGCTATAATTGCCTACGCATCTGAAGGGTTAGCGCGTTCGTGAGCTATCCTGCTCACGGACAGACAAGACGAACGACAAACGATCACATTATTTTCTTGATGAATAAAGATTTATAATTATATTGCTCCGCCAGCGGAGTTATACTTCAGCAAATGGTGGTATGTTAGTATTACCTGGGCTTCAGGGGAGGGGGAGGTTCTGGACCAAAATGTTTTTGTCTGGGGGCACAGCTCCATTGGCCAAGATCATTTTTATCGCGCGTCAGCACACTGACGCGCGATATAGATATAGCAATTCCGTCCGTCCATCCGTCTGTCCGTCCGTGACGTTCCGGTATTAGATGAAAACGGCTTAACATAATGTCATATTTTTTTCACCGTACGGTAGCCCAATCATTCTAAATTTACCAATATCAAACACCTTCACGAAATTCCGACGGGATCACCCCCCTGTGGAGCGCTAAATACAGGTGGTGTATAAAAGTTTCGCGATTTTCTACCAATAAGTCGCTATCGCAAACGATACAAGATATCACCATGGTTACTATGGAAGGTGAATAGGAACTCGTACGCAATCTATCAAATGGTGCCATTTCCAATGACCTTGAACGAACTCTAACCCTGTGTTCAAGGTCACACCACTCTTTGACGCTAATTCCACAAACGGCTACATATACGGCCATAGTTACTATAGAAGGCGAATAGGAAACCGCACCCAGGCTTTCGAGTGGCACCAGTTTCAATGACCTTGAGTGACCTCTAAGCCAGATTTCAAGGTCAAGATATTATTATAACGTCAAATAAGTCGCAAACGGTACAAGATAGAGCTATAGTTACAATGGCGGACTAATAGAAAGTCATACATGGTCTGTCGAACCGCGCCATTTTCAACGACATTGAACGACCCTAAACCCAGATTTCAAGGTCAGGCCATTGCTTGACGCTAAATATCTCTAAAATGGTTAAAGATACGGCCATAGTTACTATGGAAGGCAAATAGGAAACCATACCCAAGCTTTCAAATGGGTACCATTTTCAATGACCTTGAGTGACCTCTAACCCACATTTCACGGTCACGATAATATTTAGTATTCAATATTGTCAAATAACTCAACTAATAGTAAGTCGTGTATGATCTATCCAATGGTTCCGTTTCCAGTGACCTTGAGTGACACCTGACCTAGATTTCAAGGTCACGGTGTAATATTTAGGCCTATATGATGCCCTCGACGTATTGCGTGCGCAGCTTACGCGCGAACTGTTTGCGATAGCTAAGTTCTTGTTGAGACCCCATTTAGCGACGTAGCGACACTGGCGTTTATACCGTACAGTTAAACACGAACGATGAGGCAAGCCCCCATTCTCCCCTCCGCTAGAAATATTTGGCTAGGACCGCTCCTGAACTTACATAACAGAAGCAAGCTTAAATGCCAACGCGGCACAAATGCCACGCAACTGTTCCTCTGTCTGACTGATGAGGATGAGTACTGTTGCAGCAGCATCCGCAACTGACAAGCCATCGACTGCGAGCGAATAACTCTTTGAACGCAGTGGCGATCTCGCTTTTCTTCTGATTGACAACAACAACGTTGTTTCCACATTTCAGTAAATGATGCTTGATCAGCGGGCTGCAGTTTCATGGCACGTTCCATTGACTAGGGCTTTATTGCAGATTTGCAAGGCTCGAGGATACGTAGCATACGTAGTCTGACGCGCGATACTGTTATAGCAAATCTGTCTGTATGTCCGTCCGTCCGTCTGTCCGAAACGTTCTGGTATTGGATGAAAACGGCTTCACATATTGTCATAGTTTTTTTCATCATACGGTAGCCAGATCATTCTAGTTTTATCGGCATCAAACATCTACACGAAATTCCGACGGGGTCATCCTCTGCGTGTAGTATGATAATTTCGCGATTTTCTCCCAATAAGTCGCTATGTCTCGCAAACAATACAAGATAGCGCCATAGTTACTATGGAAGGCGTATAGGAACTCGTATGTGATATCAGATGGTGCCATTTCCAATAACCTTGAACGAACCCTGACCTGTTTCCAAGGTCACACCACTCTTTAACGCTAAATATCTCACAAACGACTACAGATACGGCCATGGTTACTATAGAAGGCGAATAGGAAACCGCACTCAAGCTTTTGAACAGCACCGGTTTCAATGACCTTGAGTGACCCCGAAACCAGATTTCAAGGTCACGGTATTATTCAACATCAAATAACTCGCAAATGGTACAACATAGAGCTACAGTTACAATGGCGGACTAACAGAAAGTCATACATGGACTATCGAACCGCGCCATTTTCAATGACCTTGAAGGATCCCAAACCAAGATTTCAAGGTCAGGCCATTCTTTGACGCTGAATATCTCCGAAATGGCTAAAGATGCGGGCATAGTTACTATGGAAGGCGAATAGGAAACCGTACTCAAGCTTTCAAATGGTACCACATTCAATGACCTTGAGTGACGTCTAACCCACATTTCAAGGTCACGATAATATTCATCGTCAAATAACTCGACTAATAGTAAGTCGTGTATTATCTATCCAATGTTTCCCTTGCCAGTGACCTTGAGTGACCATTAACCTACATTTCAGGGTCACGGTGTAATATTTAGGCCTATAGATGCCCTCAACGTATTGTGTGCGCAGCTGACGCGCGATCTGTTTGCGATAGCTACATGTGTAAGTTCTTGTTTGAAGGACGTACGTACGCTAACGCTATGTCCACATAAAAAGGTGCCACTGATTTTTTCGCCAGAACTTTTTTTATATATTTGAACTGTCACTTCTCAGGTAGCACTTTAGCAGTGATCTTGTAATAACATTAGTTACTTTAGTATCTTGCGACTGACTGTCAGTGACTAATTGACTGATTGACCCTTTAGTGCCCACAGTAAAACTGCACAGCAACGTACTATTATATAGCAAATACGATGATTGGTGTTGATGGGTGGGCTGTTATATTTGCTACAGCGAGGATGGTCCTGGGCGGGCTGCGGCCCCGCTCAGTCCACTCGTCGCTGTACCAAATGTAACAGCTCACCCATCAACGGCCAGTGTACCGACTTCATAGTATTTGATGTGGCACTATTATTGTCTCTGGACTCTAAAGGGTTAACTGACTGAGCGTGTTTGTGTTAGCGGGTTACCTTGTAACCCAGCAGCCGTTATGGGTCTCCACACAAACTGGCATAAAACGAAGATCCAAAATATTGGAACTGGAGTTGCTCCAAGAACAGTCCATATTGACAATCAAGCAATAGAGACAGTATCCAGGTTT
>Ga0209149_1002147_pt1 | contig 10805 bp, 10 predicted proteins | sample WorMetTyACAVOLI2_FD_187423 | JGI IMG/M metagenome (GOLD analysis project Ga0209149, IMG submission 187423) | Marine gutless worms symbiont microbial communities from Max Planck institute for Marine Microbiology, Germany - Olavius algarvensis... ...
GAATTAGGAGCAGACTGCTGAATTAGTAGCAGCCGCTGAATTAGGAGAAGAATAGGTTTTAGGAGAAGACCATGAATTAGTAGCAGCGTACTGTATTAGAAGCAGGTGGCCCCTACACGCCACCATACACGCCACCATAATGTATCACTACTGCGACAGAGTGCAGCGCCCCTGCAATGAAGTTGGCTATTTTTGGCGTATCAGATGCGATACAATATACAGTTTGAGTGCTTATATTACTGCTGCACGGCGATCATTACGGATACAGTTGTATTTTTGAGTTATGCATCAAAACAGCTACACTGTGCGTGGCGCGTAGATGGGCGTTTTACATGTATTCTAAAAGTTGAAGGCTTGAAGCATAAGTGAAATTGTTCTATAGCATTAGTAGTTGTTTTTATTTGTAGCTGGATCATGAACCGCAAGCGAATTCCTTTGTCCAGAGCAGATATCATCATCCAGAATGCTGCAATCAAGCTTTGCACTCAGCCAGTTGTTGGCAAGCGTGTTGCTCCATGCTCGGACTCTCCCGAGAAAGAGAATCAGAATGATGGTCACTGCCGACGAAGCACGAGGAGGAGACGTGTCAGTAGACAGTTGCTGTTTGACTCGGTAATTATGAATACATTCGGACTTTTTACATGTTTACATACACCGTGTCCGGATAAAAAGGTGCCACTGATTTTTTAGCTGTAACTTTTACAAATATTGACGGATTTTCATAATTTTTCGTGCACAACTTCGCAAGAGAATGACAAAGTCATTGGCGTAAACTGCTGCACATTCGTTGTGCTGCTACCATACCGTGTGAAAATCTTTGACACAAAAGTAAAACATTTCACACATTATTAGCACTTTGCACGATGTTTATATCGATCACATTTACGGAAACCAGTATCGATAAAACAAACAAACACAACAGCAAGTCAGAGGTTCAAATTTTATGTTCAAAATGTCTTGATCAGGTGGTCTAAACCATGGCGACTCCAGTTTTTGTTCGGAAATTCACGAATAAATTTACGGGAGCTGTAACGTTTTTCTTTACGCAAAATTTTAATAAAATGTTTATCTTCGTCGGTGAACGGCATGATTTCAGTGACGTCAACATTACGTCACCAGGTAAGGGATGTACATGGCACGCAACGTAATAAATTTACAAGTATGATTAAAATTCACTTGCAATGTTGTTTACCAAAATTCATGAAAATCCGTGCATATTTGTAAAAGTTATTGTGAAAAAATCAGTGGCACCTTTTTTATCCGGACATGGTGTAAGGGTAACTTCGACTTGCCGTGATTTGAAATCAGTTGTTTGCAATCTGCATAAAAGAATGTATAAATGATGCTTTGTTGCATTTTATTTGTACGATAACAATAGTGAGTTTACCTGATTTTTCTGTCTTCATATTCAAATATTTGTAGATCAACTTATTGAAAGTGGTAGTAACATTTATAGCTGGTGTTGTGTACTTTGTAGGGTGTCACGTCATGTTCAACTCCTCTGCGACGTCGAGCAGCTAGCGGTTGCAGTGATGCAGCCTGTGCGAGTTTATTGACTGTTGAGACTGCTCAGCCTCCAGTCGATGTCCATGCATCGACTGTCGAGCCGCTCGCCGTAGAATCTCCAGTCGATGTCCCAGCCGTTCCAGTCGATGTCTGCACGTCGTCTATCGAGTCGATCGCTGAAGAATCTCCAGTCCATGTCTCACTTGATGTCTGCTCGTCTACCGCCGTCAAGACTGCTCCAGTCGATGTCTGCACATCGTCTGTTGAGCTGGTCGCTGAAGAATCTCCAATCGATGCCCCAGTTGATGTCTGCTCGTCTGCCGCTGTCGAGAATGCTCCAGTCGATGTTCCAGTCAATGTCTGTGCGTTGACTGTCGAGCCGGTAGCCGTAGAAACTCCAGTCGATGTCCCAGCCATTCCAGTCGATGTCTGCAGTATCTGCACGTCGTCTATCGAGCCGGTCGCTGAAGAATCTCCAGTCGATGTCCCAGTTGATGTCTGCTCGTCTGCCGCTGTCGAGAATGCTCCAGTCGATGTTCCAGTCAATGTTCATGCGTTGACTGTCGAGCCGGTAGCCGTAGAAACTCCAGTCGATGTCCCAGCCGTTCCAGTCGATGTCTGCTCGTCTATCGCCGTCAATACTGCTCAAGTCGATATCCCAGTCGTTCTAGTGGATGTTTGCACGTCTACCGCCGTCGATACTGCTCCAGTCGATGTCTGCACGTCGTCTGTCGAGCCGGTTGCTGAAGAATCCTCTGTTGATGTCTGCTCGTGTACCGCCGTCGAGACTGCTCCAGTCGATGTTCCAGTCAATTTCCATACGGTCACTGTCGAGCCGGTAGCCGTAGAAAATCCAGTCGATGTCCCAGCCATTCCAGTCGATGTCTACGCATATATCGCCATTGAGATGGCTCCAATCGAGGAGTCTACCAGTGTGCAGAACTCTCTTAGCCCTAGCAGTTCCTACGTTGTGACTATGAATTTAACAGATGATGCGTATGATCCGACATGTTTGTCGAATGTGTCACTGGCTGTTGTTGAAGGTTTTGACCATTTGATTTCTGCTAATCCATGTAGTAGTGGTTTTGTAACCTTGCAACAACCTGATAGGAGCTCATCGGATAGTTTTTCTTCAGTCATGAATCCCTTGCTGTTAATTTCGAATGAACCAGTCAGCACTTTTTCTGATAATCTCTCTGTCGACCAGTCAGATGTAGTGGAGACTCCGGTTGTTGCAAAAGGCAGCAGTAAAAGTGCCAGACGGAGAGTGGGCATTGGCCGTACAAACAGTGCATTGGCAAATTCAGGAACACTGCATGTGACCCGGTCTAAAGCACGCAGCGCATCACCACATCGGTCAAAGACGGCTACGAGAAAGAAGCATGTTCGTAAGCCAGATGAGAAAAGAACTGCTGCTGTTCCTATTCCATCTGACAGTGAAGACAGCCTTCTGTCCGGTTCCGATGATAATGATGAATGTGCTGCAATCGATGAGCATCGTGGAAAACACAGCATGCAAGAGAAAACAACATCAGCGAATAGTTCTAGTGAAGCTATGAAGAAGAAATGCACTTGGAAGGATGGCAGTTTACTGCTGGACCAGCAGATCACAAGATTTCTGGGACCGACTGGTTTGAGTGCTGACGTGTTGGAACTTGAGACGCCACTGCAGTTTTTCAGATACATTTTCACAAATGAGCTCTTTTCCTTGATTGTCGAGCACACCAATCTCTACTCTGTTCAACAATGTCCCAGTAAGCCGTTAATTGTACAAAAGAGGATATTGAACGTTTCTTGGGTATCTGCCTACTGATGTCACTTATCAAGTTGCCAAGCACGAGGTGCTACTGGTCCACGAACTTTCGAATTGGTAGTATCGCCGATGTGATGACTGTGAACATGTTTGGTAAGATAAAACGATTTCTGCACTTCAGCGACAATGAAGCTGTTAGCAATGACAGACTGAGTAAGATCAAACCATTGGTTGAACTGCTGAGGAGCCGATTTTTGTCTGTCCCTCTTGAAGAAAATCTCAGTGTGGACGAACAGATCATCCCGTTTAAGGGACATCACAAACTGAAACAATATCTGCCTAAAAAGCCCCACAAATGGGGATACAAAGTGTATGTCTTATCCGGCATCAGCGGATTTGCCTATCATGTCGAATTGTACAGTGGCAAGGAAGATAACAATGTACTGCCAAGTGAAACTGATGTTGGTGCAAGCGGAAATGTTGTTATTCGGCTGGCAGGACCATCCCAGACCGTATGAATTACAAACTTTACTTCGACAATTTCTTCAACTCACCGATGTTACAGATCCAGCTTGCTAAGAGAGGAATATTCTCTCTTGGAACTGTGAGACCCAATCGACTACCGAACTGTCAACTTCCGTCTGATTCGGAGCTGAAGAAACGTTGTCGAGGAGCGTTTGCTGAGAAGATTACAACAGTCGACGACAGTATCCAGTTGTCGGCTGTACGATGGTTTGACAATCGAGCGGTCACATTTTTGTCTTCACTCGCTGGTGCACAAGCCTGCTGCGACAGTTCGTCGATGGGACCGAGTTGAGAAAGTTGACAAGCAGATTCCTTGTCCTAACATTGTGACTACATACAATCGTCATATGGGTGGAGTGGATTTGCTAGACTCATTGATTGGCCTGTACCGCTGCCGAATAAGTTCGAAGAAATGGTACCACAAGATTTTCTTTCATCTGTGTGATCTTGTCGCTGTCCAGGCTTGGCTGTTGCACAAGAAGGTTAGCAAAACGAAGGCAAGGGAAAGAGGCAACGTGAAGCTTCTTATGCTGCGAGACTTCAAATTCAGAGTTGCTCACGGCTTGATCAGCGAAGGCAAAACGTTGAACAAACCAGAGCAGTCGAGAAAGCGAGGTCGTCCTTCAATGGACGAGTCACCGTCCATTCCTTTGAAACGTAAGGCGTGTTCACCATCGCCAACTGATGACATACGACGCGATCAGATTGGACATTTTCCAATGTGCATGAAGAAGCGTCAGCGCTGCAGGTCGTGTTCGAAACTTGCGAGGGTGATGTGTCGCAAGTGTGGAGTGACTTTATGCTTTACGTCGGGCAAAGACTTTCTTTTCTTATCACCAGTGATTGCATGAAGTGACTCGGTGCATGGTGCATGATGGCTAGTGGTGCTGTTTTGATTTGTTTTGAACTATGTGCATGTTGCGCAATTTGTATTTCAACTTATGATCTGTTGTGGCAAGGTTATTTTGACTGCAGAAATAACTAGTGATCGAAGACTGCAATCATTTTAATTGAATGATAGCTGCGGTACATGAAAACAAATTAGTTGTCATTATATGCACTATATAATAACAATTTATACACGTACAAGCAGAGGAAAAACCAAAAGCATAGCATGTCGCATGCAATTGTATCACATGGAGTAGGCCTATTAGTCCGCAATGAATGCTGTAATTATGCAAGCACATTAGATTTACTGTAGGTCATTTATAATCGTAGGAGACTAAGAACCACTACGTTATTCATTCACAGCGTTCTCATAGGCGCCGACTTGGGAAAATTATTGGGGGCACCGAGGCCTTAAGGGCCAGGTGTGTTGACCCGAAGGGCCCAGAGCGGGGGTGAGGGAGGGGCAACCAGCCCCCTCCCCGCCAGCTAGAGGGTCTGGTGGAGCGCTGTAAGCTCCCCAGAGACCCAGCTGAAATTGTATTTGGAGCGTTTTTTGCGTAAAATGTGTCAACTGGTGCTGCATTTTAGCGACGATCGTTAAAAGATGGCTAGCTGCTTAAGCCCAATACCCGCTTCGGCCTTTACATATGACATACACATATGACAATTCATGTCAGATACGCATAACTGTGGCCGATTATTAGGGCTCATATACTGCATGAGCCCCCGGGCACAAATATTGGGGGGGCTCGAGCCCTTTGGGCCCATGAAGTCGGCGCCTATGAGCGTTCTGCAGCATTATGGCTTGAGTCAAGTATCAGCGGTGATAGGCCTACAGCGTGCACTTGTACCAGTAAACGCAATCTTTCCAATCTCGTTCATGTGGCATGCACGCTGTATCGTATATGATACGGAGGCGTGGCGCGGACGTATCGTCGGTGATACAACGTGCAATACGCACGCTGTGCAAAAACGTACTATTGCATGTCCGTCGATCACTGCACGCTGTATCACATTTGAGACGCTTGCAGCCAGCCTATATCTCCGTTCGTTGCACGCTGTATCAGATAAGATACAAAATAATAACTCGTTAATTACAGTAATTTTTGCGAATCAAACTGCGGCACTGTGTTCAGATAGCTGGAATATGATAGTGTTGTGAAGGAAAAAAATTCTGGACCAAGAAAAATAAATCTGTGCAGTAGAGGTCTATAAAATCCGTTAATTCACTACTAGACTAGGGCCTACTCGACAAGAACTTAGCTATCGCAAACAGATCGCGCGTAAGCTGCGCATATAATACGTCGAGGGCATCAATAGGCCTAATTACCCCGTGACCTTGACTTTCTATTAGTTCGCCATTGTAACTATAGCTCTATCTTGTACCATTTGCGAGTTATTTCACGTTGAATAATATCGTGATCTTGAAATCTGGCTTAGAAGTCACTCGAGGTCATTGAAGCTGGTGCCATTCTAAAGCTTGGGTGCGGTTTCCAATGCGCCTTCCGTAGTAACTATGGCGCTATCTTGTATCGTCTGCGAGATATAGCGACTTATTGGTAGAAAATCGCGAAATTTTTATACTTCACCTATATTTAGCACCCTGGCATGGGCGGGGGGTGAAGATGTTTGATGGTTATAAAACTAGAATGATTGGGCTAAAACTGTGACATTACGTTAAGCCGTTTTCATCTAATACCGGAACGTCACGGACGGACAGACGGACGGACAGACATATAGACAGACAGAATTGCTACTGGTATATCAATATCGCGCGTCAGTGTGCTGACGCGCGATAATAAAATGTTCACAATCGTGATGCAACCTAACAGTAGGCCTAAATGGCGGCGCTAAATTTTTTTCCTGCCGGGGCACAACTGGGGCACTATGATTTCTAATGAGGCACGACGTGGCACGCCTCATTGACAGAAAGCGTGGTTTCTGACTTAAAGTTTTGTTGAAAATCACAAAATGCCATAGGTGGGTTTTGAAATTTATCCGACATACAACATACAATTTAAGTATTTACCAAATGAAAATTTTTGTATGGTCATTGGTAAAAGTAATCAAGTTCATCGGAGCTCACCTGCCGAAGCACAGCCGGGGCACGTGCCCAGTCTGGCCACGCCTTGGCGCCGCCACTGTTACATTCATGCATAACTACGTTGTGTTGATATGAATTTCTACCATCTACACGTTGTAACATGCAATAATACATAACGTACATTACGCACTATACGCCGCTGTTAGCACTATGTGTGCAACATCGTTATGGTGAATCGGGTTCGTTCACAATTTTACTTTATCTACACTATTAATACAAAAATTTTTAGAAGTTTTATCACTGTTAAGGCCCATTGTTCAATGACACCTCTAAAACAGCAAAAATCACTTGGTTTCTTCTAGTACTCCATTGGGCCGTGGATGTAATAGAAGTCATCCATGGCCCAGTGGAGTACTATAGAAGAAACCAAGTGATTTTTGCTGTTTTAGATGTGTCATTGAACAATGGGCCTTAACAGTGATAAAACGTCTAAGGTTTTTTTTTATTAATATTTGCTGTTTTTCTACCATATTTTTGTACCACAGTGGCACTATCATCCAAGTTTCATCAAAATTGTGGATGTTTCTGATCTCTGCACCCCACAAAACCAAAACGTTCACTGTGCGGTTAGCAGTAACGACCAATACCAAGGAAACGCTTTTGCAGCAGATGTGTTGCTTGGACCCAAGAGTCGTCCCAATCGGTCCCATCGTAAGAGGAGTTACAGCATTTCCAATATTGGGAACATGATGGGATGCGACCACCCAAGTTGCGTCCCAGTCGGTCCATTGGCAGGCAAGTTATGGCATTTCGAACATTTTCCAACAACGACCGTCCGCCATTTTGAATTTTAAAAATTTAATATTTGATCACGTGACTGTCATTGTTGTCCGAATTTGCTGTTGTATACCAAATTTCATCAAAATTGGTTTGCGCGTTCGACCTTCAGACGGCCATAACTGCTGAATGTCCAGTGCGCCGTTGCTAGGCAACGGCCGTTGCAACGGCCGTTGCCATGGCAACCGCATTATGGCGGACATGTCGGGAACGTGATGGGATGCAACCAGCCAAGTTTTGTCCCAATTGGTCCATTGCTAGGTGAGTTATGGTATTTCCAATATTTTCCAACATGGCGGCCGTCCGCCATTTTGAATTTTAAAACCATTAATATTTGATCACGTAACTGTCATTGCGGTCCTAACTCCTAACGTGCTGTTGTGTACCAAATTTCATCGAAATAGGTTCACGTGTTCGGTCTCCAGACGCCCATAACTGCAGAATATTCAATGCGCCGTATCTAGGCAACGGCCGCTGCCATGGCAACCGCAACTTGGCGGACAGGTCGAAAACATGATGGGATGCGACCACGCAAGTTGCGTCCCAGTCCGTCCATTGGTAGGCGAGTTATGGCATTTCGAATATTTTCCAACATGGCGACCGTTCGCCATTTTGAATTTTAAAAATTTTAATTGATCACGTGGCTGTCATTGCGGTCCTAATTTGCTGTTGTAAACCAAATTTCAACAAAATTGGTTCACGCGTTCGGCCTCCAGACACCCATAACTGCTGAATGTACAATGCGCCGTTGCTAGGCAACTGCCGTTGCCTAGCAACGGCGCATAGCAACGGCGCATGGCAATGGCATGGCATGGCAACCGCGTCATGGGGGACATGTCGGGGACGTGATGGGATGCGACCACCCGCGTTTCATCCAAATCGGTCCATTGATAGGCGAGTTATAGCGTTTCCAATATTTTGCAATATGGCGGCCGTCCGCCCTCTTGAATAAGAATTTTGTTATTCTGGACCACCCACGAAGTCAACTATGCGGTTCGATTTCCCTGTCAAAATTTGGTATCGATCCGATATTCTACGCCGGAGATATTACAATTTTATAATTTTGCTAGTTTGGCAGGAAAACGCCTAACTACGCCTCCTTTTGGGGGATTTTTATGGGTTTTGAACCCCTTAATATTGTAGTTCGTCATCCAAACCCCTAAAAGGCACATCCTTGGGTGACGACGCATCATTTAAGCCATAAATGGTTAAAATCCGTCCAGGGGTTCGACCTGGGCAGAGTTGCGAGGAAAAAAGTATAACCAAAACAAGTCAGGACAGGACAGGACAGGACAACAAAAATGTCACAAAAGCGTAATATTTCACATATTTGGGGGAAAGCTCCCCGTAAAGATATTGCAATGAAGTTTCGCACAGGGGTAGATGTCCTCGAGGTAGTTACGTGGGCAAAGTGTGATCTTTAAAATTTAAGGGGTGCAAATTTTACAGGGGGTTAAAATTTGGGCTTCTCCATTAACTTTGCCTATGGGCCTTAAAACAGTGTAGCGCTACTGCGCTACCTGTGATGTCTCAAAAAAATCGGACCGCTACGATTAATATGACATAACGTCACCAATTCGCAACATTCACTAATTATTTTCGGCAAGGAGAGACCTTATTCAATTGTCAATTCAGTAAGTTAAGAAGTTTTTAAATTGGCTTAGAACCAGCTGCGTGGTTTCCATAGCAACAGTAGCGACTTGACGGTCTGTGTCTAAATAAACCTGACCCTGCGATATTTTGACATAACTCGATCAAAAATTCTTTAATTTAAATAAAATTTCAGAAATAACATGTGTTCAATATTTTTAATTAAACCACACGTTCGAAAACACAGCAAAGAAAATTGCAGCAAAGTACCAGCTGAAGCGAGTTACCGTAGCAATCCTTAACTGCGCGTCATTCCACATTTTTATGATGTCTTATGAACAGAAAAGAAATAATAAATGTTTTGCGATATCAAAAGTTACAATACGTGTTCGAAGTGCAGTCTTTCGGCGTTGACACAGCCCCACAATCATCTTTCACTCGTTAATTGCCCTGCCGATGATACGTCGTTCGACGGCGGCCCGCTGTTCCGGTGTGTCAAGTCGCTACTGTTATTGTGGAAACCACGCAGCTAGTTCTAAGCCAATTTAAATCTTTTTATTGTAGTCAATGCAGAATTGAATAAGGTCTCTCTGTGCCAAAAAAATAAACAGTAAACGTTATGAATTGGTGAATAATAAGTTATGTCATATTAACTGTAGCGGTCCGTTTTTTTTTGAGAAACACAAATTATGTTTCAATGCGTATAAAGCCCAATGCACAGCGGGAAACTGAACTCAACTCAACTCAACTAAATAGTTCAGTTCAGTTCAGTTTCCCGCTGTGCATTGAACCGGCGACGACCTGCGACGACTGGCGACGGCCGTCGCCGTTTCTTGACTGTGAAGAACCTGCGCTGACAACCGACAACGATTTTTATCGCACGTCAGCATACTGACACGCGATATTGATATAGCAAATCTGTCCATCTGTCCGTCCGTCCGTCCGTCTGCCTGTCTGTCCGTCTGTCTGTCCGTAACGTTCCAATATCAGATGAAAACGGCTTAACATATCGCCATAGTTTTCTTCACCATACGGTAGCCCAATCATTCTAGTTTTATACCGGCATCAAACATCTTCACGAAATTCCGACGGGGTCACCCCGTACGGGGGCGCTAAATACAGGTGGGGTATAAAAAATTCGCGATTTTCTACCAATAAGTCGCTATATCTCGTAAACGATGCAAGATATCGTCATAGTTACTATGGAAGGCGAATAGCAACTCGTATGCGATCTATCAAATGGTGCCATTTCCAATGACGTTGAACGAACCCTAACCCTGTTTTCAAGGTCACGCCATTCTTTGACACTGTATATCTCCGAAATGGCTAAAGATACGGCCATAGTTACTATGAAAGGCGAATAGGAAACCGTACCCAAGCTTTCAAATGGTACCACGTTTAATGACCTTCAGTGACCTCTTACCCACATTTCAAGGTCACAATAGTATTAAACGTCAAATAACTCGACTACTTCTAAGTCGTATGATCTATCCAATGGTTCTGTTTCCAGTGACCTTGATTGACCCTTAACCGTGGGGTCCCACAGACGCCGATTGTCGGTGTTTATCGGTGTATATCGGGAAACAGTAAGTTGCCCCGATGAACACCGAATTTGAGCCGATTTTTTCATCTCAACGGGTTCGGTCGACCTCGACGCAATTT
>Ga0209149_1002148_pt1 | contig 10800 bp, 8 predicted proteins | sample WorMetTyACAVOLI2_FD_187423 | JGI IMG/M metagenome (GOLD analysis project Ga0209149, IMG submission 187423) | Marine gutless worms symbiont microbial communities from Max Planck institute for Marine Microbiology, Germany - Olavius algarvensis... ...
TACACGCAGCAGCTCCACCATACCTGTCAGAACTGTGTATACCAGTCTCCACCAGCGCTGGACGTCATTTCCTGCGTTCAGCAACATATGGCGATCTGCTCGTGCCAAGGACGTCAACGTCAACATATGGACCTCGCAGTTTCGCCGTCTCCGGACCTAGTGTCTGGAATAAGTTACCTGCGACTTGCTATCACCGACACTTGGACAGTTTCAAAGCAAGCTGAAGGCGGTACTTTTTCGCTTGGCCTACGAGACATGACTCGGCGAGTTCGTGACTGCTCAGGCTGTTAGAGTTGCGCCTTACAAATTTTCCTACTTACTTACTTACTTACAAAGAACAGAAGTGTGTCATTTATTGTTTTAATGCATGTGTCGATAAACAGCTCTAAGGAGAATAGAATACGTGAAACTGATTCTTTTGGGCCTCAGATGAAACTAACAATGTCGAATGTTCACTATAAGGCAATAAAATAAATACAATAAAATAAAAAAGTACCATATTACAATTACAAACAGTGCTGAAAAGTATCTAATGACTGTAGATAATGTAGATAATACTTATATTCTGTCAGACACAGAAAATAATCAAGATCAAAAAGCTCCAGACTGCCCATGGTGAAGCTCCTGCAGCAGCATCTGTATAATGTACTTGCCTGCCCTGTGGACTGTTCCATTTTGGAACAGGAATGGACTCATCCACCTGCAGGCGAGTCCATGTAGGCCAGTGTGCAAATTCTCAATTCAAATTTGAAACAAAAGGGCAGAAATGAGACCACATAATAGGCAAGAATTACCTGCATATATATATGCGATGCATGACAGTAATTTTACAAAATTTTCTGTACACATAACTAACAACTGTGCATAATTATTGAAAAAAGAAGTCAATTTTGCAACAGCTCATGTCTATTTACATCATTTGTGCCCGTTTTACAGGACTAAGCTAGATAACAATGATAAAGTTTCGTTTCTGCAGTGGTCTCTCTTTGTTTGATATCTCAGATCCTGATAACAAGCTGGCAATAATCACGAATGTACGACATTCAGCTGATGACATAAAAAGCCAAACACAGCATTGATAATGTGTCTCATTCACGGAGCTCGGCACAAGTTTCAATGATTGCAAGAACCATGCAAACGGGCAGTCATGACACGTGACTTCTCCAAACTAACCAATGACTGCTCACCATTGGTTGCCGGCTTGGCTTAGCGCATTGGTCTCTATCAACGCAGTTACTATACGGCCAGCCAGGTCAGTGCCTGAATGGGTGACCGTATTTGAATGCGTAAACCACCTCGGTGTAGTACCAGGCCTACTCAGCCCGAGCCATCTCTCCGAGGTAGGCATGTTGAGTACCCAGCGAAAGCTGAGGAGTAAACAGGCACATTGCGTAATACACTAGCCCATATCCATGGTCTTGCAGTGTTGGCTGGTGTCTGGTTGAGGGATATTTGATGGAGATCAGCGCCGAGGCACGGGAAGCGGTAGCGCAATAGAGACGTCTTCACAATGATGTGCTATAAAAATCCACGTTTGCTTTACTTTAGTTGCCAACAACTATGATATAATTAAGTACATTCTATTAAAGTGCCATAATTGGTTGCAGATTAAAACACGTTAAAAATAACACAATAATAACCAGATGATGGTTTGACAATGCACTCTGCAGCACCAGCAGCATGCCTAATACATGTCATGTCATCATTCTGCTTCCCAATTCCTGACTATTCCCTGACTAGCTTCATTACCAGCATTTCTCAGCTTGACAGTTACCCTGGGCTAATCGGCTAATGAATGCAACAGTATGCAACTGATGCAATGCAAGCCAGGCAGAAACACGCATAGCTGATAGATGTAAACGAAGATCAGTTGAGAATGTGGTAGCTGGCGTCTAGATGCTGTCCACCGGTGGCTGGGCCAGCTGGCCGTTGCACCTGCGGCTCTACTAGTGGCATTGCCTGGAGGACCTCGTCAAGCAGCTGCAGTGGCCGATGAAGCTGCACCTCAATCCAGCATGGCGTGTCCTTGATCGTCGGCCGCGGGTAGTCGGGACCCCAACCTTTCACAAAACTCATCTGAAGGACGCACAGTCGGCGCAGGTCATCGACGCCGACGCCTGCTGCCGCCGACAAACCTGACAACCACACAGGCTTAAATGTCATTCTGCACTCTCGGCTTTTGGATTTATTTTCCTTGGCTTACCTCAGGTTAGGACAGGTCCACAAGTTCTTCACCTCTGTAGTTGAAACTATGGAAACCGCACAAATCTGATGTTTTAACAGCCAGCTGCAAAGGATTAAAAATATGAAAAATTATTTGTGAAGGAAGGATTAAGCATTATTTTGTTTGTAAAAAATGATCGAAACCACTACTGTAGTCACAATTATTGAAATAGCAAAATATCGTACAGACTAACGCACATGTACACCAGAGAAAGTTACTTCTAACATCTAGATAACATTACACTTCACACTGCAACATAATACAATACCAGAGTAACCAAACATATTCAAGCGTTACATAGTAAAAGCTCGATTAATGTGACAACTTTTCCATCTGTTTGTCTGTGACGCATGTGCATTGTGCCTAAATAGCATTTTTCTGAAAATCTATTTATACCACCCTGTAGGCCAGGTACCTAAGAGTTTAGCAAAAAAATATCGTACATAATATTTGCAGGGTTTTAACCCCTGGGTTGTTAGCAGAAGAAGGATACGAGAAAGTAGTAATTCTGCACAGTGGCTCTATCGCAAAAAATTAAACATTAATTTGCTATACAAAACTCATAAGGAATCATACCAACAGTGACCTTAAATGACGCTGAGCAGTTATTTTCAGCACACACTGACATTTCGAGGTGTAATAGCAAGGAAGTGGCATCATTTTACCGGAATCTACACCATCTGTTGTGAAAAAACGTTTTCTACAAAGGTGACGTTTACTGACTGTTAACTGTGACTGGATGACTTCGAACATGCCCAGTGTTAGTTAAAGAGTATGCAACTGCACTGGTGTCATTCACTTCATTATACAATAAAAATATTAAGTCATTTCTAACAACATGCAAAGTTCAAACTTATTTTTTTAATTGAACCTGGTATAAGTCTCAGTTTGGTCATTGAAATGGACCGCCCAAGATGGTTTACATATGCTGAATGTAAATACACCACTGACTGGGTCAAGTGTTAAACGACGATGGAGGAGACAGGTAGCTAGAGCCCGACATTCCCCTTCACCAGCTTCATTTTTAACTGTCCCAAGTTATGCCTCACTTCACTACACTCACCGGTGACTGCTCAACTAGCAAGACTGGTTGCTGGTTCGGCTTAGCCGTAATGCATGGTCTCAATCAACGCAGTTACTCTACGCTGGGCCCAGTTAGTGCCTGGATGGGTGATTGTCTTAAACAACCTCAGGACAGAATAAGACATCCAGGGCTACTCAGCCTGAGCCAGCCATCCCTCTGACGGAAGCAAAACTTGCTAGGATTGTATCAAAAAGTATGTGAAAAGTATCGGCCTGTCCCGAAAGGATGCACAAGCCTGGAACAAATGGAAAAAGAAAATCAAGGTGGCAACCAGCTGAAGCAGATTCACTGGGAAACTGCAAATGTCTGCATGTATCCGCAGCATGACTGTTATCATCTGTAATCAGTAACAACAATTAAGATACTTAAGGCGTCACTCACTGACAGCTGGTGCAATACCGCCAACACTCGAAGGTCCAGGTACATTGCCAGCAACAGCAGCAGCCTGAGCTGCTGCGGCGGCGAGCGACGTCGCAGCCTGCTGTTGAATTTGACTGTGACACTGTCGCAAGTCAAACACCTGCAAACAAGATCAATATTTTTAAAAAACAAGCAAATAAACCTAACAAAACCAAACTAACTGCAGTTCATTGCCACTTAAGTCATCAGGCTAGAAAATACTATCCTAATATGAAAACCGACTTGAAAAATGCAAATATTCGTGTGTATCACAGCTGCCGAGAGAATATACACAGCAATTACAACTATTAGCATGCAGCATGAAGCTCTCCACATAGGAAACCAAATTACAACATATTAAATTTTTTGTGGACCAATATCTTGTTGTTAAAGAGAAAGAATAAAAAGACTAAACAGCAAATAACCTTGATATGCGCATTTGGATAGATCTTGTGCACCGCTTCGCCTGGAGCCCTGCCAGCCTCGCGGTCCAGATAAAAACTCTTGACAAAAATACTGTGATCGCTGAGACATCGGATCCATATGTCACCTTCTCCATTCAGACTCAGTTGGACACCTTTACCAATGTACAATCTAATCACACAAAACATGTTGAGAAATCATCATATCTGGGATTAATGCATAAGCAGCAGCAGCAACAGCAACATTCCAGTTCTTATCTATCAATCATTCTGACAGATATTGGGCGCATCTATAACTAGACAATAATTGTGCATCAATCTTCAAATTTGTGTACATTTACATGTTGAACACTGTTATATAAAATTCAGAATTATCGTTAGAACGAGAAAGCTAAATTAGAAAGCTAAATTAAATAACGAAATTCATGACATCTGAAAAAACCTGGAAATAAAACCAAAAAACAGCACATTAAAAAGAACAAGAATAGAAATGAAACTTAAATTAGCATAATAAGTACAGCAATAGATATAAAAATATGGAACTGAAATAACATTGTCTCATTAGAGAAACCTCTCTAGGCTGCTAGTACTAAACTTTTTACATGCACACACACTACAATACACAGTTATGCAGCACTAACCGAGCCCGTTCACTGGCTTCAGTCCTATGAACGTTTGATAGTTTGCCAAGGCAGAACCGGTTGACACCTGAAGGATCTGTATAACCATCGACTGTGACCGACCGACAGCTGGCAGGCGCCTTAAATGTCTCTCCGACCTGCTGATCCAGCTCAAAATACGTCACCATGCACCAGTACTCAGGCTCTGCATCGATATAAAAACACACAAAATACACCGACGTGAGTCCGGTGCAAACTGTTACTCTCAATCACTGAGTGTCCGCTGTGGCTGGACTTGCAATCAGTTGACATCAAAAGTCGATGGAGGCATAACTGGAAGTCGGCTCAGGTTTTCAATTCTCACCTAGTGTGCAACCCCCACAATCTGGCAACCGGGTTTCGACGTCCCTCGGCAACAGTGGTCTCTGCTGAACCGTTTTCGCACGGAACAGGGACACTGCGGTGACTTCAGAAGGAAATGGCGATTTACAGACACTGATCTGTGTCCTTGTGGCGAGACCCAGACGATGTCGTCGAATCCTGTCCCCTGGCAAAACTGAATGGCGGCTTATCTCGGCTACACTCTGTGGATGAAGACGCTGTTTCGTGGCTGACCAGTTATGGTTCATGACATGCATACGAGAAGAAGAAGACTGAGTGACCAGCCATATTTCACGTTCCCTGCCAACGACAGCTGAAGCCAGGTTTCACACGTCTCTAATTAGTCATGTTTCAGGCCAGTCGCAGTTTCTGTTGCCTAACTAACTTCAGGATATGTATCACATTGTGTCCCATTGCAGGGTGCGACCACCTAGCAAATTTAATGGTATAATCCAAGAGCCAGTTCTGAAAGTTTTATAGACTTTTAGCTTAATATTCAGATAGCTGCAATCGTTGCTAACAAAATAACATGGTTACAGATAAAGTTACAACCATCATTAACAAGAGGTCAAAGTAATTTGACAAAAAGCGCCTCACCGGGAGCCCATTCCCTGGTTAGGGGTCACCCCAGGGGGTCGAAAGTTGTACCATTGAATTCCTGGGGTAGGGTTTCCTATTAGTGTTCCATAGTAACTATAGGCCTAGGATGCACCGTTTGGCCACAGTGCACGTGCGTGACAACCAACCACCGACCAACGACCAACGACGTCACGACATAGCCTATCGCAATAAGCGCCTCTTTTACTAAAGTAAAGTGAGGCGCTTAAAAACACACAGAGGACCAAGGTCAATACCACTTCGGCTCTCGGCGGAGCAAGGTAACAAGGAACAAACAAATTATTATTATTCATGCATTTATAATGCAAGCAAGTTCAGTAATGGTACTGAATCAGAGACGCTGGAAGTCACTAGGTGGACAGCATGGTAAGAGTGCTAATAGTCAAGTTGAAAAGTTGTGTTCTCAGACGGCGTTTGAAGGTGTCGAAAGTGAGTGAAATTCTGATGTTAAGAGGTAGTCCATTCCAGATACTCTGACTTTACCTCCAACATAAACGTCACACCATTCCAGACTGGAGAAGCCAACTAACTGAACGATCAGTGGAGAATTGCAGCACGTCGAGGAAAAATTGGTTAGTCTTCCAGCAGTCAGTAATCCTACCTAGTAAACCATCGTAAAAATCCTGGGAAATGGTGGGCACTAACCCTCGGATTCACCGATTGAAACGTGACTCGTCTATTACATCTGACATTCAAATATTCAGACAGCATTTCATACACTGCTTTCAGTGCAAAGAAGCTAGCAGTTCACAGTCACTGGCAAAATTAATTTTCTACAGCAATTGATCGATACTGTTATATTCAAAATAGGATTCTTATGTAAAATGTTAAACCTGACGAATGACAATGCTGTGGTCCTCAGCACAAAGCATATACCAACTGACGACAACATTGATACAAAATTCAATAAATAATATCAATATTTTTTGTACATTAGACCCGAACCCCAACTACCATATTATCATTACTGGGATAGTGTGAGTGTGACGGCACTTTAACACTGCAAACGGATTCAAATATTAGAGAAATGCTTCGCAAGAACTTCTGTGCTACTTCCCAGTTCCCAACTACTACTAGTCACAGTGTCATATACTCTACCACTACTACTGCTCTTTCTTGCTGTTTCATGGCTACACCAAGTTGGATTGTAGCTAGTTCGAACCCAAAATTTCAGAGGAAACCTCTAAATATTACATTACTGGAGAAGGATTTCTGCACACTGTCAAAGCGCTGAAGACCGACAAAAAATGTCACCTACAAACAGATTATTATATTATTAAACTGTGATATGTAGTTGTCGAACAGTAATCACAGCAGTGACCAAGGAACTTACGAGGCAGGCTAGAAACTGGTGCAGCACTTGTATCTTGCTGCACTGACTGACCACTCCCTGTAATGACACATATACCACATCTGCATGTACCAAATCAAATAAACACATGCCATGCAGTAATTTCACAAGGTCCATTAGAGACAAATCAACAGAATCGTATTTTGAATTCATCGAATTTACCAACTATTTACACCAACTAATATACAACTGTTCTTGGCTGTGGCGGAAACAAATTAAGAACACTAATAAACTTGAAAATGAAGCTGTCAAAGACAGAATCACACTACCACGGCAGATTAACTCACAAAACTACCAAATGACCTTGAACCCTCCGCAAAATTTGTCTGAGATTCTTCTCCAATCTATGTAACTACCAAGCAGTAAGCAAATATCTACAATAGTTTTCAATTAATCGTGCAGAACACAGACACACACCTCTACATCATATGTGCACGTATTCACGACAACTGTATGACAATCTAATCAAATCTGAGAAATAAGAGACGCTTCAGACAGACACACTCCGCTGAAAACAATTCTACCTCACTCCTACATCACAGGCAGTGTAACTACTATGCATCACAAAATTCAAAAATAAGCATTTAATAGTCGTGTTCGTGAGAAGCAAGCCTGAAACTATTCGCACGACTAGCAAACTTTATAGACTACAGAATGCTACGGTATGACTAGACAACATACAGTAGTTAGCGCTACTTGGCTGGCCCATGTATGTTGCTGTACTGTTGCCGGACCACACAGTACTGCCATCTGTCATGCAATCACAAACACATCATCATCATCATCATATTATTATCATCATCATCATCACTGCATATTATTCATCACTGTTGTAAACGTGGTCACATATTCATACGATGCATTTTTAGTAACATACCGGTGGATTAAGGCAGACACGTCAAACACAACAGTTGGCCAATCCAGCCTAATATCCTCAACCCATCATTTCTACAACTGACATCCAGGAAGCCGCTGTAGCTCGACTTGCAACCAGGTGACATCAAAAGTCGATGGAGGCATAACTGAAGTCAGCTCGGGTGGTCAATTCCCACATAGTGTGCAACCCCACAATCCAGCAACTGGGTTTTGACTTCCCTCGGCAACAGTGGTTTCTACTGAACCATTTCGTATGGAACAGGGACACTGCAGTGCCTGCAGAAGGAAATGGCGACTTGCAGACACTGATATGTGTCCTTGCGGCCAGACTCAGACAATGTCCCACATTGTCAAATCCTGTCCTCTGACAAAGCTGAATGGCGGCTTATTCCAGCTGCATTCTGCAGACGAAGATGCTGTTTCCTGGCTGACCAATTATGGTTCATGACATGCATACGAGAAGATTAAAGCAAAAGGCCTTATCGGCCACTAATCAAGGTGGCCTCTAGGCCTTTTCCGTCTACTCAAATTGATGTATTGTGCAACAAGAGCTAACTGATGGGTTACTGCCCCAGACGTCTGCTGAGGTTCATTGTGCAAGGCCTCGTCAGCCACTATGCAGATAATTCACACTGGGATGACATAGGCTTGATTCCCACTGATACACAGGTGTCACTGGTGGGGTCACAAATGTCAACTAGATAAACAAGCTCTGTTGTCGCAAAAAGGCCGCACGATGCTTCGTATCTGTCAGTAGCTAGCTTTGTTGCATCAATAGTACAATATCTTGAGCGCAGTTTTTTTATTATTTTTAGCTCCGGATTTACTAGTGCGTACATGTCGATTTATATTCTGTTGTCTTCGGCATAACGTCAAGCCTTGCTGTCATACACACAATCTATCGTGATTGTGTATAGTGCGAGAGCGTGCTTGGTCGCTCTCGAGCTGCAGAACGACAAAGACGGTGACTTCATCGCGCGTAGTGCTTGGTGGTCGAATACCCGCAGCATACGACCAGCGATATAAGTGTCACAACTTGAGAGATGGTGGCCGTCGTCCACCGGCAACCATGTTGACAACACCTCGCCTGTAGCAGCATCAACAGCAGGCATGCAGGCTCAGAATCACGATTTCTGCCTACCCTACCTGCATTCAACATCCCCGTTAGGGGGGTTCACGTCGGAATATCGCCATCCCATTTGGTACGGAAAAACTAGAATGGTGTGGCTGCCCGATGGTGAAAAATTTCGAAGATATCTTTATTCGTTTTGACACAATGCATGAACGTGACAGACACACAGACACACACCGCATGATGGCATAAGCAAAAATCCTAACTTAGAGGCGAGCACATCCAAAATGAACGAGTGCACACCATAAAGGCATCTTTCTCACCTAAAGCATGCAGATTTTGCCTTTGTTGAGTTGAAATGGTGGAAGGCGAATGCTGATTGATGTGACAGTTTGATGTCGCTTGTCGGTGAACCGTCGACGACGGAGGCGGCTGCTGCTGCTGCTGCATTGCCGACGATGCCTGAGTGACGCTAGGTGACAGCATGTGTGACAGTGCGGGATAGCTGTCAGAATTAGAGAACACATCGTCGGCATAATTAGGTGACATGTCGTCGAGCGCCAGGACACAGCTGTCACTGAGATCTGTAACAGTGTAACAGTCAATGATATCACTCCACAAGATGACACAGTAATTATCTGTTGTCATTATATTCAAATCACTGACACTGCATCGACTGATACAAGATACAGAATCACAGTAAAATGCACACAATATTATTACTATTACAGAGATCATTTGTTAATGCCTGGCAAACCACAAAAGACTGGAAAGCGGCCATTGATATGGTTCTGTGTGTGTGGCATTATCATATGTTGAAAGGCTGATACTCTTGTCACTATCATTATCATACATATCAAAACAAACCGGCTATATTTCTGAAAATATGTGCTCCTAATTCAAAACATTTAAACATAGCTTAGTGCCACATTTCAAAACACGTGATTACTACAAGGTCTATCTGAGTCAAATTCAGCTAGAAAATGTGTGAGCTTGTGGCACGTAGCAATGAAAACAGTGCTCCAGCTACATGTAAAGTTTCCCACGTTTGAAGACACTGTGGCATTACCACCTAACCAGCTAACCTAACTGAACCTGCAAAACGCTCCTGGAGTGGCTGTGTGTAGTTGTACAGCATAAATCAGCAATACGGTCACAGTTTTGCAGAAGAAGCAGCTGCAGCAGACCTGACAGTGGCGACTGGTACGACTCGACGTCATGATCTGACAAGAAATTATCTCCGCTGAAGAACTCGTCCCTCGGTCGACTGTCTGGTGACACTGCTGCACACATACAGTGCACAGACTGCACAACAGCAAATCAGTGACAGAGCCGAACTGAGACCAATTACTACAAAAAATCTAGGAAGCACTCACAGAGTGCAAACCCTCGGCAAAGGCTGACCATATCATTTAACTAGTTAACCGTTGGCATCACACTAGCCGTAACACATTACTTAGTACAAGTCGAGTGCAACCGCCTAACGGCGGTCGCAATGAAGCAAACTCTTGGTAGACAGGTCGGGGAAGTATGAGAGCATGAATGTAACATGCATGTTTGTGTAGGAGTGGGATAAGTAAATTAAGGGGATATGGAAACCATGGTGTTAGTGTTATCTGTTGGTTAATGTGAAAAGAAATTGGAGATAGCTTGATAGGTTGGCCTAAGTAGGGGTTCATAGGACCGGATGTGTGGGCATTTTTGGCCAAGGGGGTTAATTTGGGGGTTTTGACCTCGGAGCAAGGTTCCTAAA
>Ga0209149_1002151_pt1 | contig 10798 bp, 6 predicted proteins | sample WorMetTyACAVOLI2_FD_187423 | JGI IMG/M metagenome (GOLD analysis project Ga0209149, IMG submission 187423) | Marine gutless worms symbiont microbial communities from Max Planck institute for Marine Microbiology, Germany - Olavius algarvensis... ...
TTTGTCAGGTACATTTCTGCCAAATATTATTTAAATTGGTTTTCATTTCACACGGTTATCATGAAAGTCCTAGGGGTGAACTTTTTTTTGAAACACAGTGTATATATCACTTGTTGCTATTTGTTGCATTATTACATTTATTGATTATGGGCAGCCAGCCTAGATGAGTAGTTTTTTTTCTGGCAGTCCAACATCGTTGTGTAATAATGTTGATTTTGTTTCAGTTTGGTTACTTACTCAGTATATTCACAATGACAAATAAATATGATATGATGATGTTACGATATTTGTTACCATTACAACAATACGGGACAAGTAGCTCTGCTGTCGCAGAGAGGCCGCGCGATGCGTCTGTGCGGTAAACTTCAGGGTGGAACATCGCAATTGTTGCTCGCACTCCAGCGGTCGTCGTCGATTCGATAGCCAGACATTGGCCGAGAATCGCGATTTTTTGCCTATCTCACCTGCACTCGACGCTCCTCTTTGGTCCCCGCTGGAATATTGGCATAACGTTTGTTACGGGAAAACTAGAATGGTGAAAAAATTTTGAAGATAATGTTTATTCGTTTCGACAGTGACCACGAACGTGACGGACGGACGGACGGTCAGACAGCAGGCCGCGCTTAAGCATAGCATCGCGCTGCGAAAACGGTTGTTATGAAACTGTGACGATAGATCAGCAGTGGTATTGGCATCAAGCGATGGAGTGTGGGTCGAGGCTTGCTGCGCCTGGTAGCATTTTGTTTCTGAAACGATTTCAAAATTGTGCAGGGTAATACGGCACAGCTGCTAGCGCTGAAAGCGAATGACCAGGACTTGGCTGCTTATCTTCAAGGTTTGATTCACCGAGTCTTGGCAGCTCATGATTAGCATTGTAGTGATCAGTGATACAAAACTTTTAAGATTTGTCTTCATCTCCCAAGCAACTGAATCGAACTTCAACGTGCAATGTATTTTGTTTTATTCTCCCGAGTTTTGTAAATTTTTCTTTTGGCTAACGCAGCTTTTGCAGAGCGGGCACCATGTGAAATTTCAGTCACTAAAGAGGCAAGTTACTTATGTGCCTTGCGTCAGCTCTGATGCATTCTGTTATTTATTTATTATTTTAATAAACGTAGTCCTTAAGGCAAGGCCTTGGCCTTGAGACCAAATTGTATGGCCTTGACGTGGCATGGACAATTTTTGGCATCACCCTGAAACTAAAGAAATTAATAGTAGCTATAATGATAAATTAATAATAATAATTTATATGAAATTAATAATAAATGAATATCTAAGCAAAAGCAATCATTACCTATCCTGTCAGAGTGTGTACCGGGTATCTAAATTTCTGCTCTGGTCGTATGCCTAAAGGCCTTGAGGCTTGGCCTTAAGATATTATGGCCTTGACTATACGTCACTATTTAAAATAACACAAAGGCCACTAACGTGATACAACAGTGACATAAAGAGAACACTGTCAATGTGAGTTGACAAGGAAACAGACGCCAAAGAATTCTGTTTGCAGGTTGCGAACAAATCGCTAGTGACAACTCGTACGAGACTGCAGTATGACTTGTGTGCCAGCGAGTGGCTAACGACGTCGACTCAACGCCACTCGACATCTTTCATGTCAAATTCAGCGGATCGGCTATTCATTTTCTGATTTGTCCTGTGTCTTGTTGATATTTGTCAGCAATTAATAGCCGTTATGCATCGTTATTTGCTCACATCCCATCGACTTTGCAGGCTGATCCGTGTCTGTGTTGTTGTAATTGTAATTGTTCAGTCAATTTCAGCGTTTTTGTTCTGTCATTTATCTGCGCTTATTAATCTATAGTTCTATCTTATTGGTCGTATACATTAACTACGAATATGCCAACAAAACCGTTTATTACACCACGACATTGATGACGTCTCATGTTTGCGGTAGGCAGGTTATTGCTAAATTTAACAGACACCGTCACAACAGGCCACGAGTTCGTCGTTTTTACCGCGTATTCTGTGCATAGCGCGGACTATGCTGTCACAAGATGTCCCTCTGTCTGTCACACACCGGTGACCGATGTGTTCTATCAAAATGGCTAAACATATCAAACTTTTTTATCATCGGGTAGCCACACCATTCTATTTTATCCGTATTAAACGGTATGGCAATATTCTGACAGGGACCCCGCTAAGGGGGCGTCGAATGCAGACGGCGTATGAAAAAATCGCGATTTTCTTGCTTTATCTCGGAATCGATATAGTTGCTATGGCTTTGTGTATTCGGCGGACTCTGTGTAGACGTGACGATTGGCACACCAATGGTAATTTTTGCTGTTTTGACTGCCTTTTGACTGTTTTTGACTGCTTTTGACGATTGGTACACTGTTGGTACCGCCTTGGTAAACATGTGACGATTGGTACAACAATGGTCGTTTTTGCTGTTTTGACGGTTTTTGACGATTGGTACACTGATGGTACAGTCTTGGTAGACCTGTGACGATTGGTACACCAATGGTTTTGACTGTTTTTGACGATTGGTACAGTGTACCAATCGTCAAAAACAGTCAAAAGACAGTCAAAACAGCAAAAATGACTATTGGTGTACCAATCGTCACATGTCTACCAAGACTGTACCAACAGTGTACCAATCGTCAAAAACATTCAAAATCAGTCAAAACAGCAAAAATTACCATTGGTGTACCAATCGTCACATGTCTACACAGAGTCCGCCGAATACACAAAGTCCGAGTCCGCCGAATACACAAAGCTGTTGCTGTGGAATGCGAATAGGAAACCATACCCAAACTTTCAAATGGTACCATATTCAATAACTTTCAGTGATCTGTAACCCACATTTCATTGTCATGCCATTATTTGACACTGAATATCTCAGAAACGGTAAAAGATACATAGTTACAATGGAATACTAATAAGGACTTAAACACACCCCACTCAAAAATGTTATTTTGAATGACCTTTATTATCAATATCTCTGCGACAGCTGAGCTTCTTGTTAGTGCATGTACACTGCACATACATTGCTGCTGCTGCTGCTTAATGTCGTTGACAGTTTAATCTCATTATGTTGTTAACCACAAACGGTTGCCTACTGTTGGAGGCCACAAAATATTGACCAATCAGTAAAAGAAATTAATATGAAACTATTTGAAAGTTAAATGTATTATAAAAATAAAATTTCTACAATTTAGAATTAACTAATGCGGTACCTATGAAGTCACAACTCAAAATGCACACCTTGAGGCATTATACTGTTGTGCATATGTTACTGTGCATTATATCATGCAACATTCTATGAGGTGTATAGTTTCTTGCACTGTAGTACACGGTGTGGTATATGCCCACCAATGGACCAGGTAAAACTTATGCTGTACAGCTGCTTTGCTAACTTGCATCTACTTTCATCATATCATGCTTGCGATAGAGTGTTTTGCTCACTAAAGAATGTGTACTGGTGTGATATGATAATGATAGATATATGGGACAGTACGTGATGTTACTGGTAACAGTCATTTCAGTATTCTTGATTACTTTGTTTCCATCAACTGACTATCACTAATGAAGCACCAGTGATGGTGATGTCTTATCATTGTGCAATTTGTTATCATACTTTACGTACTGCTACTGCTGGTATGATGAATATAGTGCAGTTGACTAATGTAAACAAATTCGCCGTCAGTATTGTCCTAAATTGTCGTGGGATAAAGCGGACACAATGCAATGTATATGTAATACAGCTACGTGTGGAAGCCCTACTGTGTAAAGAATGCGTAACAGGAATCGTAATGGTCCAAGGACTGCTGCAATCAACAGTGTGCTGACAACCTCAATAATTGGTTTTCATTAACACTGAACACTGGTGGATAACTGAACTTCACGATCTCAAACTGAAGTCTATAGATGCCACAGAGATGTGGGAAACTGCTGGCAAACCTCAGTGGTGACAGACACAGTGAAGGTTTAAAGAAGGTTAACAGGCAGCAGAACTTGCAAGCTTAGAACTTAATGACGACTGTATAGTTGCTTATGTAATAAAAGATAAGGCTGCATTTTTCAAGGACTGGAGAACATGTTCTGCTGTCATATCAAACGTACTAAGCATTTAAGTGGGTACATGGGTGATGAAAAAACATGTCAGTTTGACCTATCCAGTTTACTTCTACTGCAACAATTACTACTTCTTTTAGTTTTATAAGTATTGCAAAACGCTACGGCACATTGTCATATCCAGTGAGTATGTTATTCATATTACACTAGCGCCCTGGTGAATTTTAATGCATTTTGTAGACATGTAATTGTTCGTAATGATTACTGTTTCAGCAAAACAGTGAGATACTTCGTGCAGTATGGTATTAACTGATATTTCTTGTGCAACGCTGATAAATGAGGGTACTTCAGTTGTGTTTATGTTACTTCAGTGTAACCAGTTGTGTTTATGTTACTTCAGTGTAACCGGTACAAATGTATGAGATGATGTTTTGTGGAATATGTACTTGGTGATGCATTTTCTGTAAACTGTTGTCAAGGCACAGTATTGTCTTCTATTTTAGTCTCAATATAATGTTGATGATCTCATCTTTGTGCTATTTAATTCTGCATTTGTTTAAGTTGGCAGACTCTTCGTAGGCTCTATCCTATATGCAGATGATATTCTGCTGATATCATCCAGCTATCATGGTTTGCGGGTCTATGCTGAATATCTGTGTTCAGTTTGGCTTGGCTCACATTCCAGCCACACCTCACGACACGACATATTGCTGTATTCCCCGTAACTTCACTGCAGAATTGTCCGAGATGATGCCACTTGGTGACCACATCTGCGACAAGGCAATAACTGTCATGCAAAGATTATAACTTCTCAACACATATAGTCCAACAGGATCTGAAACAACACCACCTTATGCTCCCCGAAGCAGCAGATTTGGCTCAGAACCGCCCTCTGTGGAAGATGATGTCGACGTATGGCGCTACGCAATCTTAGAGTCGCATGCCAGAAACGCCGACGAACACATACCTCGAATGCGATCTGGCAACGCTGTGCCATTTTTTGCATAGGCTGCGGACATCACGCCTACTGTTGCCCAAAGTCACACACAGTTCAATAACATGCAGTACTTGAAGTAAATATTACAATTCTTTTTGTCATATTATTGCTGTATTATAACGTGATGCAGTTAGACTAAGCGGAAGAATAATTCATGGACTGTAAAACTCACAACAGATTAGCACATCAACTGAATATCAATTCTAGCACAGCATTATCAGGTCATAAACTATACAAACCATACACGATTTTTCAAAATTCAGCTCGTTAAAGAACGTCATAAAACTACATATGCTGCAAAATTATGTGTGTCATTAGCCACGTGGGTGCAGTGGTCTAGTGGTAGAGTATCAGACTCGTAACCGAGAGGTTGCAGGTTCGACACACACCCGGTCCACTGCAACCTTGAGCAAGTTGCCAACCTACTGTGTGCTCAGGCCAACCCAGCCTCCTACCCTCAGCGGGATGGGAAATGAGTAGTAGCTATGGCTATGGGGTGAAGGCCTAGTGTGGCTAATTGAGGCGATAGTGTGTCTGCTAGCTGCACCATTGGCTCATGCAAATCAGCTGCCACTTCCGAGAATGTAAAGCACTGATGGTCACGAGTCTGACTCATGTAAGCGGCGCTATAATAAGTATCCAGACCTTTACCTTTTACCTTTACGTGCATGCAACTTAACGTCAGTTACGCTGTTCTTGCATGGAACACACTGTCGGATAAGTGTCGCATCATATAGTCACATCATAGAGGGTTTTACTTATATTTCTATCAATTAGCATGCACCATATACATAATAAACGCTAAAATATGTCACACTTATAATAAACTGATGCACATTAATAACATACGAACGTAATTTACAAACACAACTAGTCTACAGAACAAGATGTCACAGACACACAACAAGACCTAAAAGTTTAAATCAAATGTACCAGAACCAACCAACCATCAAGAGTTACAACTTACTACTACACTAAAATGCAACGGATTACACTAAAACACTACAGCAGCTCAGAGTAAACACACAACTGTGGCTACTACTATACTGTATTTCACTTTCACTGCCGATGATACATTTATTGTGAAGCACGTGCGTCCGACAACACTGTTGTCCCTGCAGAAGAACACAAAAGACAACACATTAATGAAGAAATTCACTGATATAATGAAAGCGCTGTCTGTCTGTCTGCACTCCGACAAAAGTGCAAAAACAGAAGAGCCAGACATATATAAAATTACTGCCAAATGCATAGGGTGGCATAACGTACTTGGTTACACTTAGAAATGAGTGGTTTTCACAAAAAAGCCAAAACTATACAACTTTGGGAAAAGCATGGCCACTATGATGCTGGAACAGTGACTGCTGGCCAGCTATGTTGTGCTGAAAACAGGACTAACTAGAAGGGCACTCGGTGGAGCGCATGTACCCCCGACAAAGTTGTTTCGATGGGTGACTGAATAAAACCATTCTAAAACCATGCGTCGCTGCAGCGTCGGGCCGCACCAATACATATACATGGGATTTTCCCGACGTAAAATTATGCATAGCTTAGCTTATATAATAGCGGAGAAAGCAATCTGGTTCCGGCATCCTACTATAATCCAGATTGGGGTCAAAAGTTAACCAATTCATCCATGTCCCGACATCTGTCAACACGCAACATTTCATCCAAATCCACGCACGCCTTTTTGAGTAATCTTGCTAACAGACAGACAGACAGACAGACAGACAAATGAACGCGGGTAAACGCATTTACCTCCTCCTTTGTCGGAGGTAATAATGTTTGTACCCAAAGTGGGTACTTTACCATATCTAATGTTATGTTTAAATTCAACTTTCTAGCTGTAGTAGTTTCTGAGATATCAGGTCATGCACCCCCAGGACGCCAACCTAGCAGAAAAATTTTTGTACCCAAAGCGAGTACTTTACCACATCTAATTGTGTTTTTAATTTCAACTTTCTAGCTTTCTGGCTCTAGTAGTTTCCAAGATAATAGGGGGTCCCAAATTCACATTAATGGGCCCTGTGCCCCCGGATGCACCTGCCGGAAAAATTTTGACATACTCCCAAGTACTTGCCTATACCTATATAACTGCAAAGTTTCAGCTTCATAGCTCCATTAACGTGCGACTTACAGAGAGCTCTCTGTATAATAGGTTTCGCAATGAAAGGTCCCCAAAATGGGGTTTTGGGGTGATTTTGGGGGCAGGGGTGAAGATATTTTGTGGGAAAGTACATCCGTCCTCAGAATTGCACTTTTTCAGACATCTTTGGTCCAGATCTGACATGCCGTGCAGTAGCATTCTCTATGGGTGTAGCCATTTGCCACAGGCGAAAATTTGGGCAAGTTTGGGGGTCCCCAGCTCCCCTACCAGAAGTCGCAAGCAATCTCCGGTGCCGGAAGGCACCCCTTGGGACCTTCGACTACCACATGGAAAAATCGGGATCATTCTGCGATGTACTTTCCCACAAAATATCTTCGCCCCTACCCCCAAAATCACCCCAAAACCCCTGGGCTATAGGCTGATCACTGGAAGATACATTTTAGGCGTTTTGTATTGGAAAATAGGCCAAAATCCGAAAATTGGGCAACTTTGATATCCAGTAGCTCCGCAACCATATGTTGTACAAAAAAGTTGAGCGGACCGTAGAAACTCCCTGGCCCTTGGACTACAATGTGGAGTAAACAGTATGTCTCTACAGTGCATCCGCCATCCAGTGACCTGTAGCCTGCTCTGAGTGAGGTACCTGCTTGACCGACATCAGATTTCAGACTGATTTCAGATTTTCAAGACTATGATCCGCATAGGGTTCAAAAGTTAATCAGTTCGTCCATGTCCCGACATCTGTCGACATGCAAAATTTCATCCAAATCCATCCACACGTTTTAGAGTAATCTTGCTAACAGACAGACAGACAAACGCGACCAATCGCATTTACCTCCTCCTTTGTCGGAGGTGATGAAGCTGGTGCTGGCATACAGCACAGCATAGCAAGAAGGTATGGCTTTTTACCGTGCGATGCTATGCATAAGCGCAGTATATGCCGGCATGCGGTGTCCGTGTGTGTGTCTGTGTGTGTGTCCGTCACGTTCGTAGTTGCATCAAAACGAATAAAGATATCTTCGAAATTTTTCACCACCGGGTAGCCAAGCCATTCTAGTTTTTCCATGCCAAACGGGATGGCGATATTCCGACGCAAACCCTCCTAACGGGGGCGTTGAATGCAAGGGGGTATGAAAAAAGGACGATTTTCGACCAATATCTCGCTCTATCTCAGAAACGGTTATAGTTAGATGGGCACATGCAGCGAGACAATTTGTAAACATCGAATTCTCTTTCCATCCATACAACATTTAGCGTAATTGCCCCAGGGGAAACCAAAATGTGGTAAAAATAGCGATTTATGTACTTACGCATTGACTTAAGCATCGTATAACTCGGAAACTATTGAAGATAGATAGGTACATGCTGCAAGCGGTTTGGAAAGCATTGAATTGTCTTTCCATCCATGCAACATATTGCGTGATAATCGCAGGGGTGTCTCCAGGGGAAACAAAAATGTGGGCTGCGGTACGTGAAAACGGTGATTTTTTGCACTTGCGGTTCGAATAACTGGGAAACTGTTGAAGATAGATGGGTACATGCTGGGAGGGGTTTGGCAAGCACTGAATTGTCTTTTCATTGATGCAACGTTTTGCGTGATTGCCACAGGGGCGTCCCCAGGGCAAACAAAAAATGAAGGCCAGGGTATGTAAAAATGGCGATTTTTACCGCACGATGCTATGCATAAGCGCGGTATATGCCGGCACACGGTATCGGTCCGTCCGTCTGTCTGTCTGTACATCTGTCTGTCACTTTCGTGGGTCATGTCAAAACGAACAAACATATCTTCGAAATTGCTATACTTTGACACTGAGTATCTCATAAACGGTTAAAGATACAGCCATAGTTACTATAGAAGGCGAATAGGAAACCGCACCAACACTTTTGAATAGTACCAGTTTGAACGACCTTCAGTGACCCATAACCCAGATTTCCAGGTCACGATTATTCAACGTCAATAACTCGAAAACGGTACAACATAGAGTATATTTAAAATGGCCGAGCAACAGAAACTCGCTTGTATATAATCTATCAAATGGTGGTATTTGTAACGATCTGCCGTAACCGTAATGAGTGCAGATTAAATTTCAATTCAAAAAGTCTGATGCAGTGTGATTAAACGATCTAAAACTTGAAGTATTTTAACTAATTTCAATTAACATTTCCTTAGTAAGTGCAACTGCCTGAATATGCAACACATGCACTTCATAACAGTGTAATATATAAAAGGGTTGGTTGGTTGGGTTTTCAAGGCCCTTTCAACACAAACAGGTTACACTTTACACACAATATGTTAAATTTAATTTTAACTTAAAAATCAAAAAAAAACTTTGCCACTATCATCATAAAACATATGTTCAACCTGCTATTGAAACGGTCCAACGAAGTTGGCAGGAAAGATTCCGGTTTGTGCGCCGAGCTCTCCCATCCACCAGTCCGGATGCTCCTTCGACAGTATAGTGATGACATTGCCCTTAACGAAGCTCAGCTCGTCAGACTGCTGTGCTTGGTAGTCATATAATGCTATTCGCTGACTGAACCCAGTACTTCCAGCTACAACCAATGGACAATACACAATACTGGCTGCTAACACTATGAGGCTACAGGCGTGAGTAATTGGTTAACGGCACATCAACACAAATAAAGCTAATTCATGCCAGAGGCTACAGGCAAGTTGGCAAATACTGGCGTATCTTGTATGATCATGCATGATCAGGGTGACCACTCTCCAGACAATGTGAAAGTCCCCGACGGTTCGCGGCACTCCTCCATGGCACTTGGCATGCTAAGTGTTACCCATATCATGCCGGTACTAGTGGTGGGAGTAGGAATGCAACAGTGCATTATCCGAAAACAAAATGAAATGCACAAGTTCAGCAAAGTCAAGAATGGATGCAAATATGCAGCTAACAATAAACAGTTTTAAGCAACTTTTCCCCGACAAGATTTTTCCCTGACACTTCCCTGACTCTTAGTAAAATCCCTGACATTCCCTGACAGCTGTCATATTCCTGACATTTCCATGTTTTCCGTACAAGTGGTCACCCTGAATGATATCTCAGATTTTTATCAGTAGTATAATAATAAGACAAACTCTTCACGACACTCAGCAGTTAATGCCGATGTAACTGCATGTAACTGCAGTTAGCTTTGTTTACAGTAACTGTATGAAACATCTACCACTCCACTTGAACTACTATTACACCGCAGCAGAACTAACGTTTCTTAATCAATCCCATACTGTGTGAAACTGACGTCAAAAATAACAAGAACTCAGCCATCGCAAACAGATCGTGCATCAGCTGTATACCAGCTGTTCAGCGATGGACAGTCCGACATCTGCTATTCAGCTACTGCGCTGCATATGTGACATCAACGAGTGGATGTCGTCAAACCGTCTGAAGCTGAACGCCGACAAAACCCAGTTCATCTGGCTCGGGTCACCCCAGCAGTTGGCGTTGGTACGTATGGAGGAGCTGTCAATCGGTGGTGCCGCTGTGGCTCCTGTCGACACCGCTCGCGACCTCGGCGTGACTCTACTGTAACGCCGTCCTGTACGGCGTCGCCGGCTACGTCCTACGGCGACTACAGTCGGTCCTCAATGCGGCTGCGAGACTGATCACTGGCGTCCGCCGTTACGAACACATCACGCCGACACTCCG
>Ga0209149_1002152_pt1 | contig 10798 bp, 5 predicted proteins | sample WorMetTyACAVOLI2_FD_187423 | JGI IMG/M metagenome (GOLD analysis project Ga0209149, IMG submission 187423) | Marine gutless worms symbiont microbial communities from Max Planck institute for Marine Microbiology, Germany - Olavius algarvensis... ...
CAGGCTACGCCCGCATGCAAAATATGGCGTGAATCGGCCCGCGGGTTGCTGAGAAATCGTTGACCGAACAAACAAAAAAAACAAAAAAACAAACATACAGTAAAACAAATACCTCGCCCTTCGGTATACTAGCGAATGGCGGGTAAAAAAACATACAGTAAAACAAATACCTCCCCCTTCGCTCTAACGAGCGAATGGCGGGTAATAAGATAATTTATTTCAAATGCAACCATACAATGCACAATACAATGCAGTACGAAAAGAAATAGTACAAATACATTTACGTCGTAATGGCAATACTGTAAAAGTTATTAAAACAGCGTCTCTAGTATCATCAGCATGCAGGTGCGCCAACAGAAATATCAAACTCACAATGATAATGAAATACTACTAGGGATTTAAACATGCCCTACTCAACGGTGTCATTTCGAATGACTCTGAGTGATCTTGAGTGGCTTAGCAAAATATTCAGTGACACGAAGCACCGCGCAACCTCTCTGCGACAGCTGAGTTTCTTGTATTCCACTGCTGTGTAAGGCCACGTAGTTACATAGCTGTCTTATAGCTACACGTTTTGTAAACCTGACTGTAGACATGTTTATTCTCCTTTTATCGCGGTTAAATTTTTTTCCTGAATTTGTCTATGCACAGTTAATTTAATCGGCTATCTGTCAGCTTTCGACTGCACGTCATTGTAATGCATTGGTTTCGTATCGTCTGTTTATTGAATACTTGCGATGGCTGTGCAAACCGAGTAAATCGTGTAATCGCCGAGTAAACTAGTAAAAGGTAAAGAAAGTGGATTTATATAGCGCCTTTATTGTAGTACCTCACATTCAAGGCGCTCAGATACGTATCACACAGTTTTACCTGCAAATTACACCAATGCCTGCCTCTGCCTCGAAAGCGTTCACCAGATGGCGCCTCCCCAGACTGAAGTTGCGGACATCTAATTGCAGCCTACTACTCATTTATCTACCCCGAAAGGATGAAATGCTGAATCGGCCTGGTTGGCTGGCCTACAGCTGACGGTTTACCCACATAAGTGGTCACCTGTCAGCTGCAGGTCGAGCGGAGGACAGGGTAAATTCGCCGGTCAAAGACCGACGTTCTACCACTGTGCCACGCAACCAACTCAAGTATTTGTGGGAAAACATTGACAGTCAGTGCCAGGCACAGCACACCTCGCTTTACCCCCCGTTGTAGGGTGCTGTCACCTCAACTCAACTCATAGTTTAATGAGAAAAAGATCTCACTTAACAGATAAGGTCACACGTAATACACAAACCAAAAACAAACTTAGCTATCGCTAACAGATCGCGCGTAAGCTGTGCATACAAAGTAACAACAGTAAGTATGTCACTGCAATGACCTTCAAATGTCACTCAAGATCATCGGAAATGTCACGGTTCGATAGAGCACATACGATTTCCTATTAGCGTTTTCTAGTAACTATGGACCTATCTTGTATCTTTTCCAACATATAGCCAGGTATTGGTCAAAAGTCGCGAACTTTATACACCCCACGTGTATTCAACGCCGCCGTAGGGGGTGACCGCGTCGGAATTTCGGAAAGATGTTTAGCGCTGGAAAACTAGAATGGCGGAGTTACCATAATGCTGAAGAAAGAATGATGATATGCTAAACCGTTTCGATGCAATAGCGGAGCGTGACAAACGGACGGACGGACAGAATTCTTATTAATCAATATCTCGCGTCAGCTTTGCTGTGCTGACGCTCGGTAAAAATTATGGTAACATTCCAACCTGACAGAGATCAGCACTATGAGTCTTTTAAAATTATTCGGAGAATATGCTTCGACAACAGTGTCAGGCAATGCATTCCCAGTATTACAAATACGATTACAGAAACAAGAACTTAGCTGTCGCAAACAGATCGCGCGTCAGCTGCGCACACAACACGTCCGAGGGCATCAGTAGTAACCCCATGACCTTGAAATCTAGGTTAAGGTTCATTCAAGGTCACTTGAAACGAAACCATTGGATAGATTATAAACGACCTACTATTAAGTCGAGTTATCTGACGTTGAATAATAGCGTGACCTTGAAATCTGGCTTACAGGTCACTCAAGGTCATTGAAACTGGTGCCATTCGAAACTTTGGGTGCGGTTTCCTTTCGCCTTTTATAGTAACTATGGCCGTATCTGTAGCCGTTTGTGAGATATTCAGCGTCAAAAAAATGGTGTGACCTTGAAAACAGGGTTAGGGTTTGTTCAAGGTCATTGGAAATGGCACCATTAGATAGATCGCATACGAGTTTTCATTCGTCTTTCCTTGTAACTATGAACCTATCTTGCATCGTTTCCTAGATAAAGCCAGATATTGGTCAACATTCGCGATTTTGTTCATACCCAGTTCTACATAACTCCCACCTGGGGAAAACGGTCGCGAATATTTTCGCGCTGTTTCACAACCGGACAATGAAAATGGTCTCTCCACCCGCAGGTGGCGTAAACAAATTCTCGAGTCATCTGTTGATGCGCAGTACACGCGCGTTACAGACAGACAGACGGACAGACGGAAGTGATCTCAATAGCGGAGCGTTGACTACGTAATGCTCGCTAAATTGATTCACTATTTCCACTCGAGTAACGTGAGTGTCTCGGTAACTTTAGTTCTTGATATCAAGTATAACTCATACACGTCCATAAAGGTTGTCGACTATGCAACCTCTTTTCAATGAACCGCCAGCCCCACGAAGGAAGACTGCCACTGACAAGCTGGTGGTTGGCCAATCCAACCTGATATCCTCAACCCACCATTTTGTGACGTTTACAAAGACTCGCCAACGACTCACTTTACTTATTTACTGTGTTGCCATGTATTTTGTTCAGTTTTGCTTCTTGGTTCATTTAGACGATGTAGTGTTGTTGTAGTTCTAATTTCCGCCTGGTATTTTTTCAGTAGTGTGTTGCAAGGTCATGTAGCGTGTATGTCTGATATATGTGTCTGGGGAGTTTCCGAAGAGTCCAAGTGGAATCTTCGAGAAGTTTTCGTGACTATAATTATAGTCGTCGACCATGCGGTCGATCACTCTCTTTGCTAACATCAGTTCGAGAGAGCGTAAGTTGGGTTTTTCACCAGTTCACTGCGGTGAACTTGTTTGGGTGATTACTTTAGCCGGGCAGTCGGCTGTGTGGGATTCATAGGGCAGACAAATCTGTGATTATTGCGGTAATTTTGCCTCAGATTGGGGAATTGCCGATTCGCCTTAGTACAGGTGAAGTTTAACTCTGACTGGTTACTTTAGGCCAGCAGAGTGAAGTGTATGAGTATTTGTTACTCATTGGATGAGATTTGCATAGGTCAAATCTGTCGGTTGGCAGTTTTCTTATTATAAATAAGAGCTGTAGCAGTGTGTGTTAGTCTGACCTGATCCTGTCGTGATAGGCAGACTGTGTGTGTGAAGAGAACTTTGACGTTTTAGGTTGTCTCTGCAATAATACTTGTATTGAACATTTATAAAATTTGGACTATCTTATATAGTTTTAGAGATTTTGCTCAGTTTCTACCGATTCTTGATTTTGTGATCATCGTTATTCATTGTTTATTTTGTGTTGAAGGTTTCACTTATAATATAAAATTTTATTTTGAACTTCATGAGTTTGAAATACTGAAACATCGTAAGACTACCGACTACCGTAAGATTACCGCAATAATCACGGATTCGTCTGCCCTATGAATCCCACACAGCCGACTGCCCGGCTAAAGTAATCACCCAAACAAGTTCACCGCAGTGAACTGGTGAAAAACCCAACTTACGCTCTCTCGAACTGATTTCCCTCTCTCACAGATGTCACAACGACTGACATCCAGGAAGCCGCTGTGGCTAGACTTGCAACCAGTTGACGTCAAAAGTCGATGGAGGCGTAACTGGAAGTTGGCTCAGGTGGTCAACTCTCACATAGAGTGCGACCCACGGTCCGGCAACCAGGTTTCGACCTCCCTCGGCAACAGTGGTCTCTGCTGAATCGTTTTTGCACGGAACAGGGACACTGCGATGGAAATGGCGACTTACAGACACTGATCTGTGTCCTTGTGGCGAGACTAAGACGATGCCCACATTGTCGAATCCTGTCCCCTGATACTTACGTCTCCTGGATGGCGGCTTATACCGGCTGCACTCTGCACATGAAGACGCTGTTTCGTGGCTGAAAAAAAATTACGAGAAGAAGAAGAATTATGTCTAGAAACAAGCCAACAGCCTTTTAACAACAACCTTTTAAGCGTTTTTCTATTTTTAAAAGGCTTGTAAGCCTTTTAAAAATAGGAAAACGTTGTATTTATTACAACAGATAAACCAGAAGACGGCGTTTAAAATTAGGCTTCTCAGACGCTGGCAGCGTCTTGGTACTTTGCAATAAAACAAAAAATACGTACGATCGCATAATAGTTTGGTGGGTTAATCAAAAATCATGCAAGTAGTGGAGAAAAGTCTGATATCTGGCATAGGAGCAGTGTATATTTTTGTGTTAAAAACGCGCTATGGATGCAACCTCTCAGTTGACGGTATTTTCAGTAATCAGGTTATTAAATATAAGGGGTCATATGCTTGGTTTTTAAAAACTTTAAAATTTTTATTTTTTTTTCAGTTGTAAATTTAAACTTTACAGTGCAAAACAGTCAACTTTGAAGCATCTAAATTTCAGTGCTGCTTTCACGCCGTTATTCAGCACAGTAACAGCTAACTATTCATGCAAAAAAAAACAAATGTCTGAGGTTTCAGTTTTTAGGTTTGAACCAAAATTGCCTGCATCATAATATCATAAATTTGTAAATTCAAATATACTGCTAAAATGAAATGCATATTGCTGCATCCATACTGCAAAAACACCTGTATGGTATCCCTATTTGGTGTGAAAATTTCATACTTTTCTCCAGTGTTTGCATGATTTTGTGAAAGTTGGAACCTAACCCACTGCACTATAAATAGACCAGACTGCGTACAGCAATAGAGAGGTGGCGCCCCCAAGCGACTCGTGTCAGAACGACGTACGGTCGGTCTCGTCAAACACCTGTTAGCGTTCGGTCGTACATCATCGCAAATATTCTCTGCGCCGCTGCTAGTATGCACGGCGTATAGTCTATGTTCGCTACGGGCCTTTGACCTCGCTCTCCTTCCAGGCACTACTAGTGATGCGCGGACTGCGATAACTAAAATATCGCGGTAATAACCAGTGAATAGTGTAGTTTGACTTCATCCATCTTTATTTGTCAGAAATTAGTACATGTAAATGTAGATTAATGATAATGCAGTAATAAATTTCTGAACAGGACAAGGTGGAGAACCTCGCTTACTGCTGCTCTAGACGAACTGAAACGTATGTCAAATCAAATTCTTGCATTCGCAACTTAGATTACCGTATAACAGGCTTGTTTCATGCAGTGCGTAAAACGATTTGCGATGTAGGCCTATGCACAAAAAAATCTACATAACAACCCCTGCTGAGGAAATGGTTACAAATATTTTAAAAAATATATTGCCTATTGCCATCGGACATCCTCTTCACGTTTTGTTGATTGATTACAATTCGACGAAGCACGTGACCTGGAATTCACCTGGTCCCATGTGTGGGTGAGTAGATAGGATCCTGCGTCCGGATTCACGCATACCGGGTTCTTACTAATCCAAAGTGTCTCTTTGATCCATCTGCATGATACTGTCCGACACGACTTGCGATTATACAAGAAAATGTTCCAAACGGACATGCCACGAAATGTCGCTGTATATCGGTTTTGCGGTATCTTGAATGTCGAGCAATTCTTTATTTATTTGGCCCATCACTAAGCAAAACTGCCGCTCAGCCTCATCATTGCCACGCAAGCGTGATGTTTCACGATCAACGATCTTCGTTCGCAGAAAGACAAACTCGCGTTCTTCATACTTCATAGTGCCTCATCTGTGCCCAGGAGGGTTCTAGACAATAAATGTTTGGAGGGGGCAGGGAGGGGGTCCTCATTTAGTGGGATGGCCCCATCGTTTGTATTTATCAGTTGCAAATCAAGTCTAAAAATATTGGAGCTTACTAAAATTTGGAGACAAGTGCATTAACAATTGCCAAAAGTGCGCAGTCGGAATTTTTTAAGACTAAAATAGTTCAAGTGATCTCACGCTCTTCTATTTTCTACCGAAATTTTAAAATAATCGACGAGATCACCGTTTGTCGCTATACAAACGTTCACATGTCGCTTGAAGATCCATCTGTTCACTGTTTCACACTCGAACATTCCGCACGCACAGTGCCTGCCTGCGCCCTGACGATCGTCGTTTCAAACACTCAAATTTTTGTTGTTATTTACTTACTTACTTACTTTCTTTCTTTCTTACTTACTTACCACTCAAATTTTTCCCAACCAAAAGGGTGGGTCAGCTCCATTCCCTCGCAGTCTATAAACAGAGCAGACAAATCAATATAGCAGGACCAAGCGCCGTCGGCGAGAACCTGATACAAAATCTGGGAGTCGGCTACCCCCGGTTTAGAGTGAGTGAGTAGTTTCTTAATGGCACAGCAGCACAAAAAGGCTATTTAGTGCCATTCAAGGTTTATACGATGGATAGGATATGAAAATAATCAATAAAACGGTAAAACCTATGAATGTAAGATCAAGGCTATTAAGCTAGAACTAGATTATACGCGGCTTCGCCGCGCGTGGCTTTGCCGCGACATGACGCGGCTTCGCCGCGTGGCCCGCGGCAAGCCGCGGGCCTTGACTCGCAAGGCGGCTTCGCCGCGCGCGGCTTTGCCGCGACACACGGACGCGGGCACGTGTGACGCGGGCACGTACCACGATTAATATTAGGATAAAACAAATAACAAACATTAATATGAAAACATTAAAGTTGCTTATAAAAACGACTTTCTTTAATAAAATCAACGATTTTCTGTGCTTCGACATTATCAAGTGCATCTTTTTAATAATAGAAGAAGCAACAATTTCGTACATCATTAAGATCAACACATTCAACCAGGATGTTTAGAACGTTTATGATAAAAAAACTCGAACTCCGCAAGAGACGTAGGCAAGATTTCAGACATGCAGTGGAAATGTAGATTATGATCTTGGGTACGTAGCTTCCTCTGATCTCCCCAGTAAGTTTTTTTTTCGGGGGAAGCTTCCCTTGACTCCCTTTTCTCAGTATTTTATGCCTGTGCAACCGGTCTTCGAAATAGGGTGAAATGGACACCATGGCCAGCAGCGCTGTGTCGGCACGGCGACCTGCGCAGTGCGCCCTGACAGGAATTGCGGTTATCAAAACATGATGTCAAAATATGTACGTCGACGTCAACTAGACAAGGCAGCAAGCAATACGAGCAGACGGACGCGATGCGCCGTTTGTATGCCGTGGAGTCAATTACGCGCGAACAACGAGCGAGCAGTCATCAACGAGCGAGCGTTTCGCCTAAACGTTCAGAGATCGCGTCTCGACAACGAATTTCTATCTCGCCGATCCCAGTATCCACGCTACCAGTGTCGCATAAGTAGGCCTATACAAGGAGCGCTGTAGCATACCCGGTATTTTTGCGATTCTGCCGCGCGATGCTATGCATAAGCGCTATGCCGTCGTGCGGTGTCCGTTTGTCCTGCTGTCCGTCATGTTCGTGTAAAAATTGTGTCAAAATGAGTAATAAGTGAAAGAAAGTTGGGTTCTGAGAACTGCCCCGACGGCACTAATAACAGGGATCCGTGATCATCCGTCACTCTGTAAAATACCGCCCCCATAGAGATATTCCCCCCGGATTTTCCCCCTAGAAAAACTTCAAAACTGGCACTAACCCGTACTCCTTACACTGTCCGACAAGGGTGTAAAATGTTCGGGGGGGATATCTCCAGGATATATCTCGGCGCACCAACAACAGACACCTGTCGACGGTCAATGTGACAAAGCCCGACGATGAAGGATATCAGAAATTTTAAGTAGTGTTTTCGCCGCATTAAAATAGTATCATACAGCTGTAATAGCGAACGCAGCAACATCGCCGATATTTCACAAATATCTGCTCGTATGTCATCGTGATAAAAACGGCTGCCCTGCATCTGTCGACGAAAACTGATATCGACGGTAGAAGTGTGGTTCGAATCAACGTGGGTGGTATAGCGGTTTAGCCGGCCAGCCTGGCCAGATTCAGGAAGCACACAAGGCTCGTGATTGCTGCTAATCAGCGTCCTGACGACGTACGACTGACACAATTCGTTGACCGGGTCAGGTCATCGGGTCGAGGTTATGAACCTGACTGCCCACACAGACGTACGGCTATACCGAGCAGTCCAACACATATCCACTTGTTATACCTCCCCGCCAAGTCGTTGGCAATATCTATCTGCCTGTAAATTTTGGGCATGCTGTGAGTTCCTGATATTTAATCATCTTTATTCGCCAAACAGGTAGAGAATAGAATTTAAAATTATTTTGTAATGGTAACCATCACATGACCGAGGTCATTAAGCCATCATAATATGCCGCAAACGAACCGCGTTAAACTTAAAAGAAGAGAGAATATGTTAATTGTGTACAACAGAGACGTAACCCTTTAATACCCACCCACATTAAAACCGCAGAGCAACGGACCTGGGCTGCGGCCCCGCCCAGTCCCCTCCTCGCTGTACCAAATGTAACAGTCCACCCATCAACGACCAGTGTACCAACTTCATATTATTTGATGTGGCACTATATAATTGCCTCTGGACTCTAAAGGGTTAGCGTGGATATAGAATATTCGCAGAACAACGTAAGTTACACTGTATACCAGTGTTACTAAATACTGTTCAAAAGGTAGGCCTACTGAAACGCGTTGCTGTAATGCTGATGTACACGAAACCGACTTTTGTTGGCAAATCGTTCGACGTGAATCATTCACAGCAAATAGGAAGTTGCAAATCAGGCGTTCAGCCAACGTGGCTGTTCAACTTTGACAACAACCGTACAACACAATACTTGCCAACATGGTCGCGATCACGACGTATATACACAACGACATACGCGGACGGGAGATTATTATTATTATTATTATTATTAAAACGACAAATATAATATGCTGTAAGCCAGAGCTGGAAGGACCATTACAAGATGTTACAGAGCTAAACACAACAAGAAGGAGTAAGCGAACGAATCAGTTTTTACCGCGCGTCAGCTCAGCAATGCTGACGCGCGATATTTATATGTCTATCATCAAAACGGCGACAATTGTATTTTCTTTAATTTACGTTTAAAACGACACAATTCTGTGACGCAGTGACGCAATAACACCGTTCTGTTCGTGAACATGCACACGAGACTTCTGTACCGTTTCATTTCCGTGTATATATAATGTAACCGAATAAAACTGGGTGACAGTCCCCCAGTGAGGTCCAGGGGCGAATTTCCATTGTGTGGCATTTTAGGCCTATATACATATTTTCTTTGCGACTTAGCCTTGTCTTCAGTGTTTAGATAGCTTATCACAGACTCACGTTTAGGCCTACTTCCAAACATTGGCTAAGTTAATTATGTTTAGCGCACTTTCAGTAACAAAGCATTTAATAAAGGTGACGGTTGCACATCTTTTCAACAGTTTTATCATTTGCAATAAATTCCTGTCGTCGTTTTGACTTGTCGCCGTTTTGACCATACCCGATATAGGAATTGTCTGCCCGTCCGTCTGTCCGTCACGTTCCGGTATTGTATCGAAACGGCTTAACGTATCGTCACAATTTCTAATTTTATAATTTTCAAAATCTTCGCGAAGTTCCGACAAGGTCACCCACTCCGGGAGCGCTAAGTACAGGTGGGGTATAAAAATATATATCTTTATTTTCGATCAATAATTCGCTACCTTTCTCAAACGATACAAGATAGCGCGCCATAGTTACTAATTCTTACGATGGAACGCTAATAGGAACTGGTTCTACCGAATGGTGCCATTTTCAATAACCTTGAGTGATCCCTAACCTATTTCAATGTTACTGAGTTATAGATGCCATTTACGTATTGTGTGCGCAGCTGACACGCGACCTGTTTGCGATAGCTAAGTTTCTTGTTAGACGTCTCTTGAAGTCTCCCAACGACAATGATGAACAGATTGCTGCTGAAGCTGATCGAAGGACGACCAGAACAACGGCGGCATTAATTGCAATCTCTTTCCTAATAATAATATGCCATATAAAAGTTCAATTACACACATGAAGCCAGTGCGCATCCAATGATCCAATATCAGACATGCGGCAGCAGCTCGAATTATCGCGGCACTTGGTTTGTTCCACTAAACGCACACGTCCGCGGCGCGTACTAAGCCGTGTAGGTGGCGTAGCAACAATTGGCGAGTGGCGAGGAACAGGAAGGGCGGAGGTGGGTGGGGGAGGGCAGGCTCGCAGGAAGATGACGCAATTTGCGGGCGATGTGCCACGAAACAACGACGAGCGTCGCTGCATCATGCGCGACGCTTGCCTGAGGCCTCGTCTGAACCGCGCTTTGTAATCGACTGACAATGAATATTGTGGCGTCGTCGTCGGGGCCGTAGACACACTATCCGCGACACGTCAGGGACCGCATCACGACGTTACGGGGATCAGCCTTACTGTTGGTCGGCGGCGTAGTGGTGCGAGAAGGCGGGAGGATGGGCGGGGAATAATAATTATGCTAATCACAGCCAATGACTGACAGCCACTGAGAAACAACGTAACGTTGCATAAGCATGACATTGAGTGCAAGTACTGCCGCTTGCAGTTGATTATCTCGGTGGTGCGCCGAGGTAATCCCCGATATATCCACTCCGGATATTTTTCTCCCCCCCCCCCCCCC
>Ga0209149_1002153_pt1 | contig 10793 bp, 7 predicted proteins | sample WorMetTyACAVOLI2_FD_187423 | JGI IMG/M metagenome (GOLD analysis project Ga0209149, IMG submission 187423) | Marine gutless worms symbiont microbial communities from Max Planck institute for Marine Microbiology, Germany - Olavius algarvensis... ...
CTGCCGCCGCACGTCACGTCTGCACCCTCGCTGCCTGTTTTTTCGCAGTCGTCTGAAGACGCATCTCTTCAAACGCTGCTTTCTGTGACTCCATCTTCTGTTTTTTGTCGTGCCTGTGAAATGACTCGTCATAATCGGACACGTTAATCGTTCATTTTACTTTTACTTACTTACTTACTTCAGACAAGTTCGAACCCTGGAATACGACGTTAAAAAGCGTCGTTCAGTATCTCGTAAACTGCAGCTCATCACATACCTGCTGGTGTCGGCGCAGATCTGTTGCCAGCAGCGGTCACGTGACGGCTAGGTGCCCGTGACGTCAGAAGCGAGGTCGAAATGTAACGAGACGAGTAAGCGGCGGTCGTCAGCGTGTGTACATCATCAGGTAGAGACGTGTTAAGCATTGAGACTACAAGCGACTGTCACCGCCGCTACGCCAGCTGCTGCTATCCATACACATAAATATACAAGAACACTCAAACAGCGCAAACTCCGTCAAGGCCGTTACATTGTCGCCCTATTGTGAGTGAACATATATCGTACAAGTAGCTCTGCTGTCGCAAAGAGGCCGCGCGATGCTTCGTTTCTGTCAGTAGTTAGCTTCAACAGTAGAAAACGTCGAGTAGAGTCTTTTATTGTTAGTTACGAAGGCTACAGATTTCTCACTGCGTGCAGTTAAATGCGCTGTTCTGTTGTCTTTGGCGTAACGTTGAGGCTTCTTGTCATAAACATTTCGTCGTCTTCTCCGGCAATCAACACCGCCGCTTACTACCAGCGATGTGTCATGACTTGCGACACGCTGGCCGTGCTCTACCGGCGACCGCGTTTACAACACCTGCCTGTTGCAACATTAACACAGGCAGTCAAGCCAGATATAGGCTCAGAATAGCGATTTCTGCCTACCCTACCCGCATTCGACGCCTCCATTAGGGGGGTTTCCGTCAGAATGTTATTATGCCGTTTGGCACGAAAAAACTAGAATGGTGGGCTACTCGATGGTGAAAAATTTTTGAAGATATGTTTATTCGTTTTGAGATGATCCACAAACGTGACAGACACACACACACAAACACACAGACAGACACCGCATGACGGCATAAGCCGCACTTATGCATAGCATCGCGCGGCAATAAAATGCCGTATCTGCGGTGTCGCCCCCTGCTGAGTGACAGTAAATAAAATGTCTATCTCCCCATGTTAAGAAAAGTAAAAAAAACTGATCCTAGATCCACATCCGGATCCGGATCAACACCAAATTTAACCACTTCTAGAGGATCACCCCTCGCTCACGCCTACCACGTTTGGTCGACGTCCGTTACCGCATTCGTGAGTTATCCTGCTCACAGACAAAACGATCTCAAGCCACGACCTCAAGCCACGTGACCACATCAGCTGTGCTCTGCCAGAACTACACTGGCTGCCAATCAGTGAACGAATCATGTATAAGCGGTGTTTTCTCGTCCACAAGGCATCATTTGGACAATCACGAGACTACATCATGGACTTACTCCAGCCAGTCGCTGCCACTTCATCTCGGTCCTCACTGCGGGACGCCAGTCTCGGAGACTACGTCGTCCACGGGCATACCGGAAAACGGCGGATCGAGCATTTTCCACCGCCGCACCGAGATCGTGGAACCAGCTGCCGACTGAACTGAAAAGAACACAATCGACATCTGCCTTTCGCCGAGGACTGAAAACGTTTCTTTTCAGCCGTGCATACTGCCCTGAATAACACATGATATTATGACTATAGTAATGCGCCATCAATCTTACAGTAGGGGTCTGCGCAATAGAAATACTTATGCTAATGCCAATGCTAACAAATGACAGAATGACAAAACGAACCATCACATTGCTCCGTTAGCTTTGGCGGAGCAACAGTAGCTGCGGTTTTGTAGCAAAATGTTCACGATACAGGAACACAACGTCGCCCCAGCCACGCATTGTTTTTGGTCTCGTATTTTTGTTTATTTGTTAGCAAAATTACTGTAAAACTATTAAGCTATCGTCACGAAATTTTCAGAGTAGACCGGTGGCTAACATCCTGGGATCACGCCGTAAAATTCTAGTGCAATCGGACCAACATTCAAATCACTGGGACGAAACAATACTGCAAAGTACTGTTTAGCAATGCCACCTAGCGAATATCGCTAAACCAGGGCGAGGACGTCGTGTATATTGCACTGCTTATTAAACATGGTCCAATAAAGACATGGCAGTGTAGTCTACTTGTATGTAATGATAAATTACGGTTAATGGTGATAATCATGAGATGACTTCAAAGCGGATGGCAAAAAGTGATGAAACGGGAGACTAGGATCAGGGATCAGGATTAGATCAACGGTGTGACTAATGACGACAAGAAACCGATTAATGTAGTGCCAGCGACAAGGCCACCTTGAGTGATGTTGATGATAAACTGTGTGGAGTTATTTGCGTGACCCGTGTACAGAGGTGTGCGGAAATGACCACTCCGGACATATACCCCCCCCCCGATGACCCCAGTCGGATAGGGTCAGGAGTATGGGTTAATGCCAGTTTTCAAATTTTCTCTAATGGCTAATTTCGGGGGGGGGGGATATCTCCCGCAAGTTATCTCATGGAACTGTGTACAATGGTTTCTTCCAGGGGCGTGGCGTCCACCCCCTGAAGCCAAACTTAGCCAATGAAGCAAACGTTCCCCCATCCGCTCCCTCCTTTCCCTTCTCCTACTTCGTCCTTCCCTTCCCTGCCAGACTAGAGGGTACGAGGAGCGTCGTAGGCTCCCCTAGCGATTTCGGAACATTAAAAATGCAAAACTGTGCGCTAAAATCTATGGATTTCTGCCAAATCTGATACCACGTAATCGTTGCCAGGCCACAGCCATCTAACTATAGCCTAAGTCCAGCGCAATATTTTATGCTGATTTTGCGCTTACTAGGGGCAGTTGATCCAAGACTTAAGCAGACTGAACGCTATAACCGTATGTGTCCCCAAAAAGGAGTACACCAAAGTGACCAAACTCATGGTGATGACTTTGTCAATTCTTAACGGATTTTCAAAATTCTTTCACTGCTGGAAAGAGAAGTAAATTTCCAACAAAACGCATACAATACTTCTCACCGTGTCTACATAAAAAGGTGCCACTGATTTTTTCCCCGCAACTTTAAAAAATATTGACAGATTTTCATGATTTTTCGTGTACAACTTCACAAGAGAATTCCAAAGTCATTGGCGTAAGAATTTTCTGTCACACAATCGTTATGTTGCTACCATACAGCGTGAAAGTCTCAGGCACAAAATTAACACATTTCACGCAATATTAGCACTTTGCACATTATTATAAACGAAAAGATTAACGTGGCATTTAGTCGTAGAACTGCAAGGACGCATGTTTATATCGATCACATTTAGGGGAACCAATATCGATGAGACAAACAAAACACAGCAGAAAGTCAGAGGCTCAAAATTTATGTACAGACAGACGGACAGACAGACAGACATCTTGCCACGGCATTGTCCGCGCTATGCATATGCGTCGCGCGGTAAAAACACGTCGGACAGCCCTACGCCATGTAACTGGAAACTCCTCAATGGACTTATTACTAACTGACCAGAGTTCACAGCGATACATACTGCTACAATAGGAATCTCAACTTTGAGTCCGATACCAAGAGATCGAAGCCGACATGAAGCCGATGCCAAGAGTTACGAGACGGAGGCCGAGGCCTAGGCTGAAGCCGAGGCCGATGTCGAGCGCGCAGGGCGTGATTTGTGGTGCTTACTTTGCTTGTCACAGATGGAGTGGGTTAATTGGTCACTATCTTGCCGGCCACGGTCGTCCTGGCTCACGGTCAGCCGCCAGCATCATGCTGGACATCCCTCGTACGACGACGTCACTGGGAGACAGAGCATTTGCCGTCGCCGGATCTCGTGTCTGGAACAGCCTTCCTGCTGCCATCCGTGATCCGTCACTGTCGTTGTCAATCTTCGGAAAGCTGCTGAAAACTTATTTGTTTGTTTAAGGGTCGCGGCGCTGGTGATGACTGGCGCCTTGGAAATGTACTGATTAACTATAACTAACTATCACATTTTACGCTTCGTCTCGCACCTTTACTGGTCCCTGCGTGCCGAGTGGCGCTCTACGCACAATGCTTCCCTAGTTCATCTGTTGCGCAGTATGTCGCCATTACCAGCTGACAGTCTACTGTACGTGTCCGAGCTGCGACAAGCAAACTACTGCGGTGTGCCCCTTGATTGCCCGGCTCGATTAAGAGTAAAGACGTACTATAGTCAATGACAGGTGCCCGCCAGTGACGGCTGCAGGGATAGAGAATACGAGCGGGATCCAGACATTTTCCCCTGGACATATTCCCCAGACATATACCCCCACCGGACAATTCCCCTTCCTTACACGGTGTAGGACATTCATCCCCCTTCTACGATCACTATCCGCCAATCTACAATGTAAAGCGATCTACCGTTAACGTGTACAAAATTGATAGCGGTAGATCGGTTAGGGTCAGGAGTACGGGTTAGTGCCAGTTTTCAAATTTTCGCTTTAACAGCTGGGCCAATTGTCCTAGGTGGGGAGGGAAATTGTAGAAAATGTCTGGGGATAATGTCCGAGGGCGAAATGTCCTACACTCGTAGGAGCATAGAAAATGTGGCTTATCGCAGTCGTCTGTCGTCACCGAGAGACTTGAAGGGAGGGGAGGGACGTCCCGACGTTGACCGGTAGAGAGCAGTGTTCCGACCGGCGACAGGCGTCAACAGCCGACTGCGCCATTAGCGCCCTACGCTGTGCCGTTGCCTCGTTGAAGACGGATTTGAGCGATTCGCCAGTAGAGATGGGCAAAATAAAAAATCGATTAGAATAGCTGCAACAAGATTAATTCAAATAGATATCCATAAAAGCAACTATATTTTGCTGATACTGTAATCTAGTTTTTCAGTGTATTTTACTTTATTTTTACTTAACGTGTTTTATGCGTTTATTGGCGTACGGTGCGCTGAGTAAACTGCGTGCTCTACTTGATACAGAACGTCTTATCATGCCGCTTATTCCGTTGAAAATTTACAGATGGCGCGACCACAAGACAGAGCATGAAAAAATATTAAAGAGAATTCAACGAAAACAAGTAATTGTGTTAATCACGGTGGTTATATTATAACAAACAGTGACATGCTCTTGTCGGGGTGTCCTTGAAAAAAAGGATTAAAAAAAATTTAATCGAAGCCGTCTGCGTTTTGCTGACACAGTCATGCGGGTGGCACCATCCACCAGACGTTCAACGCTCCGTGATCGTGCCTTCCCAGTGGCTTCTGCGCGTGCGTGGAACAGCCTGCCGTCGTCTGTCAGGAATGCACCGTCGCTGAAGACTGTACTTTTCCGGTCGTCGTTTGACAATGAGTCGATCGTGAGTGTACTGTATAGTATAACTGTTGTCTGCCCGCGACTACTGACTGTCGGCGCTTCTGTCGTTTTTGGTTGTTTTTTGTTTAATTTTGTACTGTGCCCCTGCAATGTCTTTGACATGACAGTGACACCTGAATCAGTACCTTGTTACTTACTACAGTATATGCAGACTATTTAGCAAGCAAGCTGAAATAAATTTAAAGACGTTTATTTCATGTTATGATAACGTTAGGTCGATATCTGAACTGAAAATGGTTGTCGAGAATTTGCATTTTGCTTGTCAGTAGTTCCTTGTGTATTTGTGTTGTTGTTTTCTTGTTTTGCACTTTTTAATTTTTAAACTTTTCTTTGCTGTAATTTGACGAATAAAGCTGAATATAAAACATAATGACTTGGTAAGAACGATGTACTGAACTTGCCGCAAATTTCTAGAAGCGTAATCGCATGAACGAACGAATATTTTAGCGTACTGCGCAGCTGTATGCGGTATATGTCGGCGCGTAGACAGACTGCAGGCGGTCGCTGGCGGGGTCTGACGCGGTCGGCCACAAACCACGCGCCTGTCTCTGGCTCCGAGGCGACAACGACTGCGAGACCTCGTTTATATTCATGAGATCTGCAGGTCTTGATTTGAGCGCCGCGGCGAGCCGAGAAAGTAGCAAACTGCCTCAGCTGCTGCTGCGGCTGCTGGACTTGACAGATATGTGACGCGCACAGTGGCATTATAGTATCGTATTATGTAGTTTATTACCTCCGCCAGTGCGGTTTGTCTGTCATTCTGTGAGCATGTCTGTTATTCTGTCTTTCTGTGTGCAGGATTTTCTTTCTCCTTTTTCTTTCTTTCAGAGTGTACTCCACTGGAGCGTTGCTGTGTTCACAATATGTCGCCATTCATCTCGAGTAGTGGCCTTTCTTCAGGCAGTCGCGAGGCCAACGTTCAGAGGGCCAAGGTCTGTCTCAATTGCACGGAGCCAATTGTGGCTAGGTCTTCCTACTGGTCGCTTCCAGTCGGGCGGTACTTGTCGGAGAGCCGCTGCAAGGGCTCGGTGGTGATCCCCGCGAGGGCCGCGAGATGAACTGCGAGCAATATGGCCGAAGAGCCGCAGACGTCTATTAGTCACCAGGTGAGAAAGCGGTGAACAACCAGTGGTTCCTCTGACGTCCGCATTTAACATGTGCATGATTACTGCAAAAGTAATCCGCCGACTTCGTTGAAAATTGATGTCATTCTCACAACTGTCTAATATACCGGTGTCGTCTTACTCTGATGTTATTCACTATGTTCCAAGATCTATACTTACAGTCATACAAGTGTTTGTAATTTTTTGACAGTATCTGAGCTCCACTGGCGACGAGATTAACTACTGAGTTTATGTGCTAACTCTGGAAGTCATTACTGGTGTTTGTAACCTGACACAGAAGACAACAACAACATAATGTTATGATTGGGCGTACCAATCGGAAAGAATTGGTTAACTTTTGGTGGTGATCCGGATCACTTTTCCACTTCCCTCACCACTGCGGAATGGGGGATTTTAGGAACTTTATTCGCATTTCTCATACAGTCATCGGCCGATTTTTACGACACTCTGCGGAATGACTGACGCCGAGCGCCGACGAAGTATAATGAATGCACAACATTTTCGGAGCGATCCGGCAGACATCCGGATCCGAATCCGGATTAATCCGAAAATCTGGATTCGAATCCCGGATCAGTTTTGGTTGAGGTTGGACGCCTTGGCGGAGGTTTGCGCTCTCTGAGCACAGTCTGTTTTTTGTGCAAGTTTCTAGTGCTAATTTACATCGCATCTGCAGCGATCAAGTCAATTCCAGTAAAGGTAAAAAAGGTAAAGGAGCGTATAGTTCTTCGTGAACTTCACCTCAGAACTACGATACGCCACTTGTCAAATGGGATCACACAGTGTTATCTGCTATCCGACAGAGGTGACCGCCCCGCCTTCACCCCAACCGGGCAGGTTGGTACTCGATTTATCGACCCCACAAGGATGAAAGGCTGAGTTGGCCTAGTTGGCTTATTACAGTAGCCTTCAAGTGAACAAGTGTCAATTACACCAGTTCTACACAGTTGTAAGTAAACACTGCCAGTGTGATGTGATAGAAATGCAGAATAGTACTGATAAGCACAATAGAGCAAAAATATACATCATACGTAACGGTAACCGGGGATAACCCCCCCCCCCTAGAGACAACTCCCCCTGAGATAACCCCCTACCGAAAATACCCCCGGAGGTAATCCCCGCCTTCCGATCCTCGTGTACTAGTTAGTCTTAGGGTCAGGAATATGGGTTAGTATCAGTTTTCAGATAATTCCCGCCCCGTGGGTCGGTTAGGGTTAGGATCAGAACCGCACGTCGTGGGTAGATCAGGGTCAGGACCCCGAGTCGGGATGGGGCTTATATCCGGGGTATTTTCGGTAGGGGGGTTGTCTCCGGCGGGAGTTGTCCCCAGGAGGTTATCTCCAAGAGTCAACTCAAACGTAACATACATGCGGCACATAGAACATTGAACATATAGTACATATCAGTCATTTTGCTCGAATATAAAGCACATCAACAAACACAAATCTAAAGAAGCAATACGAGTCTGACAGCAAGGGTCACACAAACAACACTAACAGCTGTCCTGTTTAGTAAACCGTTATGGCATTTTGCCGCGCGACTGCAACCTGACTGTGTATCGCGGCTCTTGCTGTCAAACGGTGTCTCGGTGTTCTGACTGGGTGTCTGTCACGTTCGTGTAGTGCGTCAAAACGGCTAAAGATACGGCAACAGTTGCTATGGAATGAGAACAGGAAACCGCTTTCGAATGATAGCATTTCCAATAGCTACGTTTCAAGGTTTCAATGACAGACACCGTCGCGCGGCCTCTCTACAATAGCTGATCTTGTTTAAATAACAGTACAACAAAGTAGTACAGCGGTGGCTAAGGTTATTCAATAATAAGAAAAGAGCTAAAATCAATGTTATGTAGTGAACGTCAAAAGTAACTCAATAATTCGAAATCAGTTACATTAGCTGGTCGCAGTACAAACGCCTTTTAAAAGCAACAAAACTTAGAATTGTGCACAGACATATTTCGAAACTCGCGAAATTCGTGGCAATGCATTCGAAGTACAACACGTTCGGAGAAAAAAACATCTCGTACGGAAAAGCAACGCAGCTTCATTAATTTAACAAAATCATTTCTAATCCGCAAGATACAGACAATAAGGAGATAATACCGTTAGGCATAAGAATAAAACATAAAAGCTTACACAGTAGTGAAGAGACATAATATTTACGAAAGAGGTGTTGATGTACAAACTGTTGCTACAGCACTACTTTACGGCCGGCGAAATATTGCACAAAGTTGTCACCGGCGCGTGCTTAACGGTCATTAAACAGGCAACGCTGTGGCCGACCACGACGTCGACTACTGCGTACTAGCAATATATACTGCTAGGCTGATGCCGACATAAGAACGTACGGTCGAGCTGTCGGCTTTTAATGACTGACCGACCTAGGCTATCGCATCTCGGTCGCCGGACGCCGGCGGCGGGATATATTGCATTTGTTGGCACCATCCAATCTTCGTCGCATGCAAACGTTTACATTACACAGCGCCCACTCTGTCATTTGCCCCGCATACGATTCACAGCAAGCGTGGCGCGCTTATGGGCGCCACCAGTAAGCCCCCGCCGCCAGCGCTAGCGCAAATTTCACGGAGGGATTAGGTTTTTATCACGGGGAGGAAACACCTGCGACACCCGTGGTCCGGGTGGCCCAGCAGCGCTGCGGCTGCTCACGGCCGCCAGCACTATTGTGCCGATGGGCCCTCAAGCACGCGTTGGCGACAAACAAACGAAAGAATAATTAGCATAATTAGCATAAGCAAACAGAAAGACAGTGCCATTGCGTAAAGCCCCTGCCGCAAACGGGGGCTTAATAATAGCAAGAATATCGTTACTGCGAAAAGAAGTTGGCCTGCCTCTTGTTTGTTAGGCATCATACCAGAGGTGTTATCAACGACGGCCGCACTCTGTATTCAACAGTTGACAACACCTGCGGTGTGACGACCGTCGAGTTCTGTTGATAGCAGTTGTGGTCTGATGCCATGTCGAGCAGAAGGCCGACATGCTACTGCTACTGCCACTGCAACAAATTTCCTGGCCCGCCTTAAGGGCCAGATATGCGATGCTTTCCAACGTCGGTCCGTCCGTCGTCTGTCAGTCGTCCGTCCCGTAGTCATCTCAAAAACAAAGAAAAGTAGACCCATACTTACCATGGTACAGTATATAGAACTTGGCACCGCGGATTCTGTTGCAGCATTCAGATCCCCCAGACACTCCCGTTATGCACAAATGGGTGGTAGAAGACAATTATAGCAAAAGCAATATAGAAAAAAATAATAAAACTTTGCCAAATGACCGACTTTAACATCTTAGACAACACAACACTTCGTGGGCATATATAGACATATCAGTAGTCATTACACTGGTTTGAGGAGGTTCATCAAAAACTTCTGGGATCGCCTATGTAGTAACTCACGCTGGAGTTCTGGTTGAAATTTTCAAAGTTCTGGTTTCCGTTGATGCCACATACTATTGTGACTACGTGCTGCTGACTGAGCAGCTACTGCCTGTCACGTGTGAGATCTCCGGTGAGTTCTTTATCTTCCAGCAAGACAGTGCAACGAGCTTGCGAGACAATCAGCCTTGTGAAACGGCAGACACCGCTTTCATTTCGCCAAACGTGTGCGCCCGCCCCAACAGTCAAGATCTGAACCCGGTTGACTACAGAATTTGGGGAGAATGAAGCAGCTGCTCTACCAGACAAACGTTCATCACGTTGAACTGATGCAAGGTCATTCGATAAGGTTATCAGCTATTCTGTCGTGGGTAGTGAGACTGAGATCCCATCTCCGACGGCTTCTAGTTGATTGACTGACTGACTGACTAACTTTGGCCATCCAGAAACGACATGCATGAGTTCAGCCTTTTACAGCTTCTGATCAGAAATCTATCAATCAAACAATCTTTAATAACAAAAGGACCAGGTGGCCACTTACAACGTTATGTAGACAATAGGTAATGTAAAATCTGCATGGTGTGTCAACAACTCAGCGGCCATATTTCATTTAAAAAGGGAAATTTTCGGCTATATAGGAAGACTTTCTGGCAATCTTTAACTGTATTTTCTCTCTTCGCGCTTACGATTCAGAACCGACTCAAATGCTTGCTTTTTACACTGTCATACTCATACCCGGGTAGCTTAACTGTCTAACTGTCGTCGTGGACTTAACAGTAGTTTTTTTACTTGGGTCGCGCTAAAATTGAATGAATGATTGATTTATTGATTGATTGATCGATTGATTGATTGACATCCCACTCGACA
>Ga0209149_1002155_pt1 | contig 10789 bp, 7 predicted proteins | sample WorMetTyACAVOLI2_FD_187423 | JGI IMG/M metagenome (GOLD analysis project Ga0209149, IMG submission 187423) | Marine gutless worms symbiont microbial communities from Max Planck institute for Marine Microbiology, Germany - Olavius algarvensis... ...
AGGCAGCAATTAAGCTGCCCAGTGCTGAGGCCTCCAAGCGGGCCCAATGCACGTCCCCAGGACAATATGCACCTTACATAAAGGGAATAATGAAAACACGTTAGAGTTAAATATCAATTAAGAAAATTATAACCAGTCAAAAGTTAGACTATGCTACATAGTCATTAGTGAAACAAAATGAAATAAGTGCAAAACTTTCTAATTACGTTGTTGCGTTTACGACAGTGTGTCTAAAAAAACCGGACCGCTACAATTAATATGACATAACTTCACCAATTCACAACGTTCACTAATTGTTTTTGGCACAGACAGACCTTATTCAATTCGCCATTGACTACAATAAAAAGTTTTTAAATTGGCTCAGAACCAGCTGTGTGGTTTCCATAACAACCGTAGCGACTTGACACACCTGAACAGCGGATTTATGGGCCGACGTCGAACGACGTATCATCGGCAGGGCAATAAACGAGTTGATAAACGTTTGTGGGGCTGTGTCAATGCCGAAAGACTGCACTTCGAACACGTGTTGTTACTTTGATACCGCAAAACATTTTATTATTCCGATAAAACACCGTTTGTTTAAAGATTTACCTTTTCTGTTCATAAAACAGCATAAACTGTGGAATGACGCACTTTTAAGGATTGCTACGGTAACTCGGTTTACCTGGTACTTTGCTGCAATTACAACTGTTTTCTAACATGCGGTTTAATTAAGAATATTGAACACATGTTATCTATCAAATTTTATTTAAATTAAAGAACATTTGATCGAGTTATGTCAAAATATCGTAGGGTTCGGTTTTTTGAGACACATACCGTCAAGTCGTTGCTGTTGCTATGGAAACCACGCAGCTGATTCTAAGCCAATTTAAAAACTGTTTAACTTACCAAATTGAGAATTCAATAAGGTCTCTCTATGCCAAAAATAATTAGTGAATATTGTGAATTGGTGAAGTTATGTCATATTAAGCGTAGCGGTCTGGTGTTTTTAGCCACCGTATATTTGAGCAAAGCGGATTAAGCTGTATACGGTACGTTAAGCATGTTGTCGACGCTCTCCTTTTTCTTTTCGCGACATTTGCGCGCGGCGCGACGGTTCTGTTCTCGTCGACGTCTGCGCCTGACCGCCTCATTATTCGACGTCCTCCGCATCTCAGACGATCCTGTCACCTCGGTCTGCATCTGTCCGTACATTCAAAAGAGTTGAATATCTCGATTATCAAATGCTATTAAAAATCAAATTAAAGCAGCTGATAAATCATTCTGGGAGTTTGGAATTTGTGAAGTCGTGTGATCTGAGAAATTGATTACTATACAAACGCAGGAATGGTATAGTAGAGTTTATCATCCCACTCGTCACATTATAGGTCATTTCGGAGACGATTTTACCGGTCAAATGACCCAACCAACAGCGTCATCCCACTAAAGGACAATGGTTAGTCAGCCACATCGATGGCCAGTCCCATCAGGTTCAGCTCACTAAAAGGTAAAAAATAAAGGATGTAAGCAAAAAAAATTAACCTGTATATAGCACCTTTAAGACTTAAGACACAAAGGCGCTCGGAAGACTTTGAAGGGAGCTAAACCAAGCAAGATCAAAGCCCAATACAGTCGACCGACCTGTAAGAACTGCTCGTACCTTTGTGCACTATTATAACAGTACACAATACTGTAACACAGGGACAGTTTACTTCAATAGTCCCCTCCTCCAGACCAACATCACATCTCAGATGTAGCCAAGTGGAGGTAAGGGGTTAACACAGACATTAAAAGGATCACTACATAAATATTAAAAATATTGTAAGAATAAAATGTGAGTACAAAACGATACAAATACAAACTGAGTAAAATAGACAAAATAGAATAGACAAAAGCGGACCATTGAGAAAAATTTACACCAAATTATGAACGTTAATGCGGATAATTAGTAAAATTAAGGAAGAAAATTCGAGAAAAAAAACCTAAAGAATATGACGAGAATATCAGTGTCAAGCGTCCGATTATTTCTGCAATCAATAAAGTTTTGCAATACGCCGGATGAAGTTGCACATTTAATATTCCGATGTGAAGTTGGCGGTCATGTCTCGGTCACGTGACTCGCCGAGCACCTGCTGACGTCACCGAGGTGGGCCAGGTACCGTGCCGCTGTATGCCTATGCTCCTTTGATGTGTACAGCGTGACTCTGCTTCGTTGCTAAGTGCAACGTTCACAAGGTGTACTGACATTCAGAATCGTGACGGTCCGTACTCGTCGTCTAAACGTTGATATAATGTTCTTATGGATAGAGACAGTTATCACTTTTAAAGATATTGACGCGATATCCACAGTGTGTTCACATAATGTTTTCTTGCATAACTCTTAGAAGCATCAACCGATTTAAGACAATATAGCTGAGGGAACGTTGAATCTGAAAATAACTGCACGTTTGCTAGATATTCTTTTTTTAGCAGCGACGTAAACAGGACATTAGAAAAACTACCACTGCAGTAATGAGATTTACTGTTGAAGATGGATATTTAATTAAATGTTCGTGAATAAATGCATGAAGCAAACCGCTTTCTAAAGATGTTTCCTGACAGAGGACAGAGTTGACACACTGCCCACCAAAATTGAAGATATCGCACTGATCTTTGATCCGTGTCTTTAGCCCACCAAGACTTCATCTTCTGTAAAAAAAGCACTAAACAAGCGTTTTGCTACATAATTTTTACTGGCTCATATCCATTTATGAGATGTTTATCTTCAATAGCAAATCTCAGTGCCGTAACGCCACTTTACTGACGTGTCCTGATTTACTACATTGCTGCTAGCAATGAATATTTAACTAGAATACAAATTATTTTTAGTTGGTTACAATCAGCATTTCATTTTTCCCAAAATTCCTCGATGTCGTGAAGATAGAGGCGCTGGTTTCATTGTCTATTTTGTCTGAAATTTTCACAAAGTTTAATTCAAGTTGTTTATTTTTTCCAGGAGTTGTGCAAGAAAACAAAAGTGGTTTTTTAACACAGTGTATAACATTATGTTACCTTTTCACATTAGTTCAACTTCGCCACAGCTAAATTTTTGCCACGGACAGCAACACAGACTTGAAAAACGTTCCTTTCATTGCACGTAATCTGCTGATTTATTATTTGACGGACAGGAGTTGTTGTTTTGGTAAAGTGTGTTTTTGTCTTTCATCGTTTTTTGTTAGAAATATTACAGGAAAACGGTTTCACAAAAGTTTCAGAATCGACGGGCAATAGCTCTGGAATCATGCCGTTACATTTTCGCCAAATTTGTCCGAAATTCAGATTAGTGGACCAAAAAATGTTAAACCGTCGTTGGCCATAACTTTGTGAACAAGAAGCTCTGTTATCGCAGACAGGCCGCGCGAAGCTTCCCGTCTGTCTAGTTGGCTTTAACAGTGCAACACCTCGGCCGCAGTTTTTTTACTATTACTTACTTCGGCTTCAGATATACCAATGCATATAATTAAATTATGTTATGTAGTCGTCAGCGTAACGTCCTGTCATAAATATTAACTATGCGTGGCGCTTCGCCGTCCATCTCCCGCGATCAATAAACGCCGCCGTTACCAGTGATGAGTGTCAACAGCTTGGTGTCACCGACTTGCCACGGTCCCGCTGCACTGTGTTTATAACACCTGACGGCCGCGCCGTTGACAACACTCAGTGAAGCGAGATATTGATAGAAATAGCGATTTTTGCCGCGCGATGCTATGCAAGCGCGGCCTTAGCCGTCATGCGGTGTCTGTGTGTGTGCGTGTCTGTCTGTCTGTGTGTGTGTGTGTCCGCCACGTTCGTGCATTGTGTCAAAACGAATAAACATATCTTCAAACTTTTTTCGCCGTCGGGTAGCGACAGCATTTTAGTTTTTGCGTACCAAACGGCATGGCAATATTCTGACGAGAACCCTCTTAACGAAGGCGTCGAATGCAGGTGTGGTAGGCTAAAATCTCGAAATCAATGAAACGTGATAAATGGAAATTACTAAAACATTTGAAAAAAAACAATTTAAACATGAAAAAAAACACACAAAGAAAATAAGAACACACTCATGTTAAAAACTTAAAAAGACAACTGATGACAAGGGATTTCTTGTGGAGATTAAGGCTACATGTGGGTAACTGGAACGAAATGCCAGTCCCATATATAAGCACTTGATTTAGTGTCCTATCTAGGGAGAAGTGGATGAAGACAGTGGTTATAGATGACTTCATCTTACAAAACAGATATTCTGTGGCTGAATCTAGTAAAGGTTGAATGGTTATAAGTTATTAGTGAACCCGTAGCGAAAACTGCGTTTTAAAAAGCCATCTGTATTTTATGCACCAGTTCAACATTCAGTAAAGGACCCCACGCTGGTAATGCATACATCAAACAACTAAGTACAATGGCTTGAAACACAGTGTGCAACTTTTGGAGTGGAAGTCCCTGATCTCGTAATAGTTTTAACAGATATATACGCTGACTACATATCTTGAGAACATAATCAACATGATCAACGAAACTGAAAGTACTTTGAAATATAACTCCAAGTAATTTGGCTGACTGCACCTGTTCAATACCTTCTAAAGACATGGGTAAGGATCAACGTCTAGGGTGGGGTCTGTGCAAAACTATTTCTTTAGTTTTGTGGAGGTTGATAACCATACCATTACTATCGGCCCACTCCTGTATATTTGAAAATTCATCGACGAGATCCACGTTAGTATTTTCTGGCACCAAAAGATTGGTGTCATCAGCATATTTGAACAATAAGTTCATGTCAGAAATACAACGGAGATCACTTGCCATAACAATCCATAAAGTAGGACCGATATCTGACCCTTGTATTATGCTACATGTAATTGGATTCATTGCAGAAAACCGACCATCAGTAGTTTTACACTCTTGAGCACGATCAGTCAAAAACGCTATAATCCAATTCAAGACAGAAGATAGTAAGTCGAGAGCACTGAGCTTAGATAATATAATGGTATGTTTAACTATATCAAAAGCATTGGAAAAGTCAGTTAATAAACAACGGACATATGAATTATTTTCTAGCATTAATGTTGCATGGTGCATAAAATATACTAATGCACTGATGGTACTGCCAGTAGGTCGAAAACCAAATTGGTCAGCCAACATATGGACAGACCGACAGACACCGCATGACGGCATAGGCCGCGCTTATGCATAGCATCGCGCGGCAAAAATCACCCGATTTACTTCAGGCCACAAACAAACATCGCACGGTTTGTTGTGCACTTGTTTTGAGCAATACCGTAGTCATACTGTCACGCATAATTTCAACCATTTATCTGTAGCATCGCCACTCAATGACGTAAGTTTTCATCGTACTTCGCCTGAGCACCGAGTACCACTGCATCAACGACGCACGTGAAAGAGACGAGACGAGAGTCAGTGCATCATCATCGCTGTACGGAGTACACGCAGGATGCGGATACAGCGACTGCACGACGCACTCGTTGGACAAGATGTTACATCGGTGACTCCGAGCGTCAGCTGCGCAACACCGGGCGCCAACACACCTGCACGCTGCAGCCAAGAGGACAGATAATCTCTGCCAATTGGACGACATCAAAGGCCCGTGAACCAGCCACTTGTTAGTAGTATTAGACTGTCGTTTCTTTCGACTATAGTTTCAACTTACTTCGGCTACAATATTCCTTTCACTGGTAATATGTAACTTAACAACGCGTGTTTTATGGACGCAGGCATAATACCTCTGAAGTCGTCATCATAAAATTTTCAGTTTCAGTACTTGTAAAATGTACACGAAAAAGAACTAGTCGATAACTTTAATTTTCGGTTAACTCAACTTTGTAGATTTCAATACCCGAGTAAATAAAGTTATGCGTGTCAAACTAAAAGTTTGAAATCGTTTTTCCGCGCTATGCTATGTAAGCGTGGCCAATGTCGTCATGCGGTGTCCGTCCGTCTGTGTGTGTGTCTGTCACGTTCGTGAATTCTGTCAAAACGAATAAACATATCTTCAATTTTTTTTCACCTTCTAGTAGCCAAGCCATTCTAGTTTTTCCATACCAAATGGCATGCTAATATTCCAACGGGACCCCCCTAACGGGGGCGTCAAATGCAGGTTTGGTGGGCAGAAATCGCGATTCTGAACTAATATCTGGCTTGCGTGCTGTCAAAGCTGCGACGGCCAGGTGTTATCAACACGGCACCGCCAAACCACGGTCCCTCAAGTTGTGACACTTATCGCTGATAGTAAGCGGCGGAGTTTGTTGATAGCCGGAGACGATGACGAAATGTTTATGACAAGAAGTCTCAACGTCACGCAAAAGACAACAGAACAGTATTTAATTGCACGCAGTTATAAATCTGTAGCCTATGTAACTAACAATAAAAGACTCTGCTGGACGTTTTGTACAAGCTAACTACTGACAGACACAAAACATCGCGCGGCCTCTTTGCAACAGCACAGCTGCCTGTGAGACGTTTACAATGAAACGTTATTACCGACCGCCTGCTGGGCAGACTGCTGTTATTGCGTTTACTCAGTGCTCCAAAAACGGCTTTTTCTGGCCCGCACGGTCGACAAGTTGTGCTGATAAATGTGAAATTTAGCACTGTGGAGCGGACCATGGTTACGTTCCTTCGTGCCATATTTTACCTTTATCAGTGTAGGAATGTGGGTTTACAGCCCGAAAACTTAAAAATTTGGTATCTTGTTCATATACATTGGCCCCGAAGGGTAAATCGTTTGCGCGACTTCTACGAAATTTTCAGCTTCCATGCGCATACGGTGGACATGGGCCTATAACCAATCTGTAAGCATTTACCCTTTGCTACGATGTAACTGTGTTTATTATTTATGGTGAATAAAGTTATATATTACGGAAAACGGTTTAATTAACGGTCTAACCTCATGAAAATTTCAGCAAGGCAATGGCTCTGGGGCAACGACAATAGATGTGACAGGTGGCAGCACCTGGAGTGGAGCGCGGAGTGAGATTTGCTATGCTCGGCACACCTGTTAAAATGCAAGTTAAAATGGTGCATGATCTGAGAATTTGAGCCACCGGCCTTTTGTCAATTTTTGCAACACGACGCTCTGCATAAGCGCTGTCGTGCGCTGTCCGTCCATCCGTCCGTCTGTCCATCTGTCTGTCTGTCTGTCATGTTCGTGTATTCTGTCGAAATGAACGAACATATCTTCAATTTTTTTCCACCATCGGGTAGCCACATCATTCTAGTTTTACCGTACCAAACGTTATGGCAATATTCCAACGAGAACCCCCAAAACTGGGGAAAAATCGCGATTTTCGACCAATGTCTGGCTTTGGCATCGATCTCTGCTGATGACGTCAACATTTCGACAGTGAAGTATAGGTTATAGCACTTATGCGTCGTCCGTCTCTCGCGATCAACAAACGCCGCCGCGCCACGCATCAGTGAATCTTGTTTATGACAGAAAGCTTCGACGTCATGCTGAAGACAACAGAACATAATTTAATTGTACGCAATGGTAAATGTGAAGCCGAAGTAACTAATAATAAAAGACTACGCTCGAGGTACTGTAATGTTGAAGTTAACTACTGACAGACACAAAGCATCACGCGGCCTCTTTGCGACAGCAGAGCTTCTTGTTGGAGTATTGTGATTTCGCCGCAACGACGCAAACCCTGCACGTGACATACCGCGTCGGAGAGCTGGTCGACAGAGGAGGGAGACGCGTCTGACATGCAGCGTCCAGCCGACCAGTCGTCTTTGTCGACATCCGCTGAAACACTGAACTCGTCGTAACTGCGTTCTACCGACCCGGACACAAGCGTTTCCTGCTTGAGCTGCGGATCATCGCAGTAAAACGGTGACGTCTGGACGAGTTTCGTCGGACAGTCGACACTCGACGAAGTGGCGGAGGACGACGATCGACGTTCAGACTTTACGTGTACCCACGCCGACGGTGAATACGGTACTTCTGGTCCGCGGCCGTAGGCGCTGGTCGGAGGACACCCAGAGAAACCGACGCACTGGCTCACGGGCATCTGCTGGGCAAAAGCATCTCCCGACGACGACGAAAACCAGGGATAGCCTGGTCCGTGTTGGAATGGCTGCAGGTTGAAATACTCGCAGTTGTTGGACGGAAACCGGTCGTAGGAGTGCTGGCCGAGCGGGGTGAAGTCGTAGCAGATAGCCGACGGTTGCGGCGGCTGGACGGCTGTGCTCAGTGGATACTCAGAGACCGGCGTCGCCAGCTGCTGATCGTAGAAGTGGCGGTCGGCGAAATTGTCCGACGCTTTGAAGAAAGCCTCGTCATCAGTGAAGGCCGGGCCATTGAACCAGAGCGGCATCGACGAAGTCGTCGCGTCTTTGCGGTCGGTAGCTGAGCGCAACTGGTCCGGCATCGACAGGACACAACCCGGTTCGTAACACACTGCCGCCGCCGCCGCCGCCGCCGCCGCCGCTGATGACGACGACAACAACGGCCACCGTTCCAGTCCAAATTCTTCTACTTCCGGGTGACGTCGATCGCCGGAGCCGGACATTTCGGCGGCGAGTGAATTTACTAAAAAGCTGCCGCGAGACTCAAAATAAACGGCTCGAACCACATCGTCAAGCCTGGTTGTTGATCAGTCACACTGTAGACACTGTAACCTACCACAAGCAGCATGTCATCATCATTATCATCATCGTCATCATCATCGTCGTCATCGTCATCGTTGTCGTCGTCGTCGTCGTCATCATCATCATCATCGTCATCATCATAATCATCATCATCATCAACGAACTGATTATGGTGGCGCAAAGTCAAAAGACTGCAAGGACACTGCACAAAAAGATGAAAGAGACGCGAGTCACGGGGAAGTAAAATTGTCAGGCGCAAGCGAAGCTACCACAGTAGCTTCGAGAGAACAGAACTGTCTTGACGTGACGCTTGAATGTTGCCAGCGACGTTGACAACGCCAGCGTTATTTGACAGGTGACTTTTCAGTCGCGATATCTTGTTAGCAGATGTAAGACTCGGCCGTCGGAATTACAGGGCGGCTGCAAGAATTAAAACAATAAAATGGTTATGAAGATGAACATCCGTCTCGAACTTCGGACACGAAGAGCTGTAGAAGAATACTGAAAAGTGGTGCCGTGCACGGCGAACACCGCCCCGTGCCCCACTGCAAAACGAATTTCATGGAGCCTTGTCCGTCCATTCTCAAAAGTTTTAAGCAATAACTACACTGTGTCTCAAAAAAAACGGACAGCTACGATCAATATGACATAACTTCACCAATTCACAACATTTACTAATTATTTTTGGTATAGAGAGACCTTATTCAATTCTCAATTGATAGATAAAAGTTTTTAAATTGGCTCAGAACCAGCTGCGTGGTTTCCTTAACAACAGTAGCGACTTGGCACACCCGAACAGCGAATTTCTGCGTGAGCTGACTTCAAACAACGTAATATCTACGGGGCAATAAAGGAGTAGGAAAACAATTGTGGGCCTGTGTCAAGGCCGAAAGACTGCACTTCGAACACTTGTTGTAACTTTTTACACCGCACATTATTTTGGTAGAAACACTGTTTGTTTAAAAGATTTAACTTTTCTGTTCATAATGCAGCATCAACTGTGGAATGACGCATACTTTATTTCAATTTCAACTCAGACACAAAACACAAAGCTGTGGAATGTAGGTAAGTACAACCAAAGCAAGGACGAAAAGGCTGATAAACAGCACTAACATTCGCCCTAAGAAAACAATAATACAATTTATACAAAAATAGCACACAAATAAGAAAACATAAAAACAAAACTTACACTCCGACAGTTAAAAATTTTCTAAAATCGACAGCATTAATGCAACGTTTAAACCTATTTAATGAACTAAAGTCAGTATCAGCAGGCAGACTGTTCCAAGGTGCAACCACACGCTCAGTAAAGAAATGTTTTATAATACCACGACTGTGATTAACATACAGTTTATACTGGTGTCCTCTTGTGACTGTAACAGGACTAAATGCAAAGAAGTTGGTAAATGATAGCTTAACCAAGCCAAATACTATTTTGTAGCACATGACCAGGTCAGCGTGCAACCTCCTTAGCTCAAGGCTTGGCAAATTTAGGCGTTTTAAACGCTGATTGCATGTAAGACTTTTGCATTGTTATGGTAACCGCTTCAGCTGGTAGACTGCTGTAAAAACAGCTATCTTCTAATATTGAGGTTTAATTAAGAATATTGAACACAGATTATCTGTGAACTTTTAGTTAAGTTAAGAACTTTTTTTGAAGTTATGCCAAAATGTATTCATAGCGGTCCGGTTTTTTGAGAGACAGATCGTCAAGATGCTACTGTTGTTATGAAAACTGCGCAGCTGGTTCTAAGCCAATTTAAAAACTTTTTAACGTAGTCAATTGAGAATTGAGTAAGGTCTTAAATACAGGTGGGTATATAAATTTCGCAATCTTCGACCAATATCTGGCTATATGTGGGAAAGGATACAAGCTAGGGCCATATACGTGGTGGGCCAAAAAACCGGACTGTTTTTGAGAGCAGACAATTTTGCAACGACTAATGATAGTTAGTTGTAAGCGTCGATCATCGATGGACTCATTAACGGGCAGTGATAAGTTGACCTTGAACTCCAACCTTCTGCTTTAGAACGTTTATCATTTATTATGCACATAATAACTGAAATGTTCGAGCGTTCTTACAACTGACACCGCGCCTGTCAAACGACTTTACTGCTGCGTGACTCACTTTCACCTTCCCGCAGCTTTTTGCTGTGGCTGCAACCTTGAAGTCTATCGACTATA
>Ga0209149_1002156_pt1 | contig 10789 bp, 10 predicted proteins | sample WorMetTyACAVOLI2_FD_187423 | JGI IMG/M metagenome (GOLD analysis project Ga0209149, IMG submission 187423) | Marine gutless worms symbiont microbial communities from Max Planck institute for Marine Microbiology, Germany - Olavius algarvensis... ...
GTTGGGTAGGCGACGCGAGCGCGCTCTTACCAACGGCATAGTGGTCGCCGACAGCATCGCCATCGGGCTCTTACGAATCGGTAAGAGCCCGCCTATGACGTCATAGGCGGGCTCTTACCGATTGGGATGCTGCGGGCGGGCACTGCTGTTGGTAAGAGCCCGCACACGTCGCCTACGGGACACGCCCACATCGTTCTAAGCTGTGGAACTCTCTACCTGCTGACGTTCAGTCAGTCATCATCTTCAATAACAATTCCTGTTTTTGAAATCGTTTCCCGACATAGTGTGATATTTTGTTGTGCTACGTTATTGACAGTGGTCTAAGCACCAGCTTGCTGTTACTAGCCACTTTAATAATTATGTTTTACATTTACATTTACATTACCCCGCCAGCCTTGGCCGAGTAAAAATCATGTAACAACAAGTCAATGACGCCCGAGTGGCCGACGCGTTAAGCCCCCGCCGCCATCAATAATACGCATTTCAGGCGGCAGACAGACGAACAAACGAACGAACAGACAAACAGAAGGACATCGGCGTCGCGTAAACCCCGCTTAAGCGGTGTTAATAAACAAGAAGCTCTGCCGTCGCAAAGAGGCCGCGCGATGCTTCATGTCTGTATAGCTTCAATACAAAACGTCGAGCGTAGTCTTTTATTATTAGTTGTTTCGGATTCAGATATACCACTGCGTACAATTAAATTCTTTTCTGTTCTCTTCTCTTCGGCGTATTGGTCCATGCTGCAGGCCGTCACAAACAAACATTCGCTGGTGCGTCGCCGACTGTGCGATCTACACTGCATGGTCGTCGGTAACTGTTTTTGTCACTTCGTAGTTCGCACATCCAGCAATCTTCGATAGCCAGCTGTTAGACCAGAATCGCCATTTGTGCCTATACCCAACCTGCATTCGACGCCCCCGTTAGGGGGGAGTTCCCGTCGGAATATCGCCACCCCATTTCGTATGGAAATACTAGAATGGCATGGCTACTCGATGGTGAAAAAATTTCGAAAATATGTTTATTTGTTTTGACGTGATCCACGAAGGTGACAGACGGACAGACAGGCGGACACACAGACACCGCACGACGGCATAGGCCGCGCTTATGCATAGCATCGCGCGGCAATAAGTATTAAACGTGGTAGTGTAGTAAGCTCTGCCAAACAAATTTGGTGAAATCTGTGCGTTGGCAGAATAAGTAGCAAAGCGCTCATTATACAAGTATTCGTCGTGCTCAGTTGCGCCACCTGTATTTTACCGGCCATACGTTATGGCAGGGTACTAAGTTTGCTGTTTTTTGTCTCTGTCCGGTTACAGATATTTCAGCGACGGTGGCACCGATCTGCGTGAAATTTTGCACGACGGTGCACATCGGTCCCTGACAGGTCTTCTCCCCTTTTGGGGGAGGTGCCCTCAGGGGATCCCCCAACATCCGAAACTTTGGGCCTAAATTTTGGCCATTTGACAACGAATATCTCGAAAAGCGCCTCTGTATCTTCGGAGCTAAAGGCGCTATACAAATCCGTCATTATTATTATTATTATTATTATTATTATTATTATTATTATTATTATTATTAAAACGGTAAGTCGCAGCGTTACATGTCAATTTGTGCTTAACATCAGCTCGACGAAAGCTTTCTAAAAGTGTAAGGGAACAAGAGTGTTGCACATAGTTTTAACTGCGTCTTGCTGACGCACTTGTTTCTGTTTGAAGTTGCTGTACATTTGTGAGGTTTCCGACCCTACAATGCGGCACTTTCTGCGGCCAGAACTTGTACCAAACGGCAACTCGATCCATCCAGCCGTTTCGCCACAATACATCCGCGTGTCCAACCAACGACCAACCAACCAACCAACGAAAGTCGGTTACTCCGTGCGTTACAGTATCTACGCGAATGTATAGCACAGCGCATAATTTTAATATGGAAATACACAGAAATCCGTCGTATTTCAGATAATGAAGTGACTGAGTGGTGAGCACGACGATGCTATTGATGACGAAGCTGTGTTAACACTACTCGCAGTAGGTATTTTGCAGAGAGAATTGTCAATGTATGGAACTTTCTACCATCAAGTGTGAATTTCTCTACGCTGAATGCTTTCAAACGTTCAATTGTATCTATAGACTTTTCTTTATTTTCGAAGTGTATTACGGAATAGTGTTTATTTGTACTTTTCTAGGGCAGCTATTAGTGGCATCAGTGTCCTTGCTGTCCTGCTTTATGCTTTGTTTTGTTGCACGTGTTATTTTGTCGGGTTTTTGAGCCAATAAATTGATGATGATGATGATGATGATGATGATGATGATGAAGTGTTAAATGACAGCCGATGATAGCTTCGTTCTGAACAGACGAATCAAACTAATCTAATGCAAACGGTGTGACAGTGACTTGAAACAAGACGCTCGGCTGTTGCAGAGAGGCCGCGCGATGTTTCGTTCCACTGAATATTTCGATAGTCACTCAAGATCATTCGAACCGACACCCTTGAGTAGTGGGCATGTGTAGGTGCCTATTAGTAGGCTTATATTGTATTGTATTTATGTCTCTATCTAGCACAAGCACGGATATTCAGCGTCAAATAATACCAAGGCGTGACCTTGAAATATGGGTTACCGGTAGTTCAAGGTCATTCAAAATGGTACCATTTGAAAGCTTGGGTATTGTTTCCTATTAGCATTCTACGGCAACCATGGCCGCATCTTTAGCCGTTTTGAAAACAGACAGACACACACCGCATGACGACATAACATCGCGCGACAAAATCAGACGGATCAGATTGCGTTGAGCGCTCCGAACGATCGAGTTGTAACGAAGGACGTGCGGACTCGTTTGCTCTCGATGAACAGATTCATCTGATTGGAAGTTAACTGTTAGTAAAATTCATCAAACACAACCAAAATTATTACCTAAAACTTGACGTTTCGACCGCTATCAGAGGGCTTCATCAGAAGAAGCTGGTACTCAGCTCTTCCGGTTCTTGACACGACGGGAAGATGCCAAAACAAGACGCACATTCACTAGAAGACTTCGTACATCAAGTTTAACAGAACACAAATCCGCTCTCACCGACCATGCAACTCAAGAGAAGCGTGTCATCAACTGGTTTCAAGCGACGGTGATCGACAGAGAGCCAGAGCGTTTTACCAGATAGATCAAAGAGGCCATACACATCCGAAAGGAAGGACAACAGGCCATGAACCGTGATGAGGGCAGCTACCAACTGAGCCACGCATACGACCGCTTTCTTGACACGGCGTCTTCCCGTCGTGTCAAGAACTGGAAGAACGAAGTACCAGCTTCTTCTGAGGAAGGCCTCTGATAGATGTCGAAACGTCAAGTTTTAGGTAATAATTTTGGTTGTGTTTGATGAATTTTACTAATAGGACTCGTTTACTGTTCTGATATGACAAAGCAATCTATTATACCTGGACCGGTGGTCGACGTCCGGTGGTTGAAGATCGTGGTAGACGAACTGGCAGACGAGCGATGTTTTGCCGACACCGCGTGCTCCCATCACGGCGACGCCCACACGCTGTAGTGGCACCATTTCTTCCACCGCGTCGCCTTCCTCAGACAACTGGTAGTGAGACGACGTCCGAGAAGCATTGCTGACACAGATCATCAGTTCTGCGATGATTAATTACAAGCGTGGCACACATTTATGGACGCCGTGAGTATGAAGCACACGGCGAGAACATCAATTAAATTTCACGGGGTGGAGAAGGAAACACCTGGGACGTGGGTGGTCCGGGTGGCCCAGCAGCGCTGCGGCCGCTCACGGCCGCCAGCATCATTGCGTTGCTGATCCATTTAGGCCATTGCCCGACGCGTTGGCGACAGACGAACAAATAGTTAGCATAAGTACACAGAAGGGCAGCGCCATCGCGTAAAGCCTTCACTTTGCGAGATCGGCTTACATGTAAAGTCTGAAAAGAGAACATAAATTTTTCAAGAAATCTATAGCCAATCAGAACCGATACTACATTAGGCCTACTTCATGCATAACTCTGTAATCGATATGCACTGTCACATGTCATATATAGCCTATGTTATTTAATTAAGTTTGACTAAGTTCGCTATTATGTTCTTTTTTCTTTTTTATTGTTGTTGTGCTACCATTAATATGGTGAATAAAGATTTACATAAGTTACATGCACAGTGCAGTGCGAACCAGTGATGCTCTCCAGAGTCCAGACTCCTGGATTCATCTTGTCCAAAAGTTGCCAAAAGTGTCCGGACATAAATGAGGCACAAGCGTCAAATAACTCGTCAAATTAAAATAATCTCAGACTGCAAGATTTTACGCCTAAAATTCTACAATCGACTACGCCACACAACAAGGACCTCGCATTGTAGATGGATGTATACTCACCACCACGCGGCGGCGAATCTGTTAATACCCGGCGACGTATTGTTTTCGGTTACAATGTCATGACATTGTCTTTGTAACTTTGTAGCTTAACCCTTTGTACAGTGCAGAAGCAATTACAGTGCCACATCGAACAATATGAAGCTGGTACACTGGCCGTTGATTGATGGGTAGGATGTTACATTTAATACAGCGAGGAGGGGACTGGGCGCCCAGGATCCTTCTCGCCCACCCATCAACGGCCAGTGTACCAATCACCGTATTGCTGTATAACGGTCCGTTGCTCTGCGGTTTTAATATGCCCATAAAGGGTTAACAAGATTAAGGGGAAAGGGTTACGGCTAGCGTTGAAGCTTTCGGGATGGATCTGCAATGGTACTATAATGATCATGACATTTTATTCACCATGTGGCAGCACCCTGTAATGGGGCGCACAGCGAGGTTTGCTGCGCCTGGTACGTATTTATTACAGCCAGATAGATCGATGTTTCCTATGAGTCTGCGTCCACGTGGTCATTCCTTTGATTTGCCTAGGTTCAAGTATGACTTAACTAGGAAATCGTTCATTTTTAGGAGTCTGTATGAACAAAGATAGATCTAATTTGGCAAGATTTATATCTACCTTAAGGTTGTATGAAGTTACAGTTGCTGTTGAATTGTTTGTTTACGTAGTTGTCTTTATTGTCTTCTTGTGTGTAGTGAGTTAGTGCAGGTTCGTGTAACATAAATTAACTGTATGTTGTGTTGATATACTATTGTGACTTTGCGTCTGTCGAAGTTGTAATAAAGAATTACTTACTTACTTACTTACTTATTTCTGCGACGATGTTTTAGCGCTCAGCGAGGCCACAGTTTGCTGTCGTTGCGTTAGCATCCAATTTCGTCGAAATCGTCGTGGAATTAGACTGCGAAGTTAATTACAGACCGGTGTCTGAAAATCGATAGTCGATCACGACTCTGCTCCGTCGACGAAGATCTCGGTTGCTGCGGCAGAAACAACGGATGCTGCTGTCGATGGATGGACCGATTCTGTCGCAGAGCCGGCGGCAGCAAGCTATGTCGTCTTCTATCCCGATCGCTTCCCGTCGACGCCATGTACGACACAAAACGATACGACACTCAAAAATGTGGAATCGTTCAACGTGTGCTCAAAATCTGAAGATGAGCCACGGGTAACCGTAACACGGCGGGAACGACGGGAAAGAAACTTTTAAATAAGAAATAATGTTGGTAAACCCGCGATCGACGAAACATGCGATAATTCGCGAAGGCCGTATGCTGCTGACATCGACGGTAGAAAGAGTAAAGAGAGACGCAGACAAGCAGACAACTGCAGGCAGACAGACGGGCGAGCAGACGAAAGTGATCGGCACTGCGTTGACGTTGACCAGTGTATGGTGCAGGACGGCGGCGGCGGCGGCGTTGAGTCAGCAGCTTTACACAGTAGCACGTCAGCAGCTGAATCTGAACACGACCAACCGCAGGCAGAATAAATTGACAGTCTAGACAGCCAGCTGAACACACTCAAGTGCATTAATACCAGTTGTTACGTTGTCCACAGAAAAGTGAGGGGTCCACAGAGCTGGAAGAATGCATTTTCGTTAAAAGGCAAAATAAAAGGGGGCTTGCAGCCCCGAGCCTGTCCCCTGGACAAAATCCGAGTTCTCGATATACGCAAGTGATCTATCTTTTTCTGGATTATCGTTCAACTACTTTACAATGACGCCCACGCAGTCTGTAGTTGCTGGCGTCGTCAGTGGCGTCCGCAGCTATAGATGTACACGGTGGGCCAAAAGTGAGCCACTTTTTGACTGCTCATATCTTTAAAACGCGGAAATTAATTTGCGGGATTTCTGTTGAATGTCGATGATACTGTGATGTCACAAATGCGTAGTGCAGCACAAAGGCGGACACACATAACATACACTGTGTTTCAAAAAAAAGTTCACCCTTTTGCTTTTCGCAATAACTAAGTCAGATGTTGACCGATTTCACTAATATTTGGCAGGAATGTAGCTGAGTAAATTTGCAGAAAACTGGTATATTCCTTTCATTACACGGTAAAACATACGCATGAATATTATGCACAGTAAAACGGTAAAGTTTATTATGCAATTACGTCACACGACGCAAGGGAGAACGACGCAACACAAACAAGCGAAGTATCCAAATATCAGATAATCAGCCAGCCTAAATTAGACAAGTTCCAGTTGCAATGATACGACAAATGTTCGAAGTGACGGCCAAAATTCGATCATCGTCGCTGAAACCCATGTTTACATGAAAACGTCGTCTGCTACCAGGCAACGCGGCGCACGCACGTTAGGTGCCCATCAAATTAATTAAGTAAGAGAAAATAAAGGTAAAAATAATATTACGCCGTGACATTAGCAAAGACCTGTCATGCCAGTGATATGATGCAAGACTTGGTAGAAGCAACTCATATTGCGATCACAAAAGCTGTCTGAATCGCGATGTTTCAATTGTTCCATTATTGAATTGAAAGAAAATTGAATCTCATTTTGAAACCTGAAGTAGCGACGCTCAACGAATAAATCTCACATTTGTCAGGTACATTTCTGCCAAATATTATTTAAATTGGTTTTTATTTCACACTGTTATCATAAAAGTCCTAGGGGTGAACTTTTTTTGAAACACAGTGTAGATGTAAACAATAAGGTCAACTGTCGAAGAGAGGCCGCGCAATCCTTCGTGTCAAGATCATTCGAAATGACACCCTGAGTAAAGCGTGTGTAAGTCCCTATTATTATTTACTGTAACTTTGTCTCTATGTTTCACCGTTTCTGAATGTCGAATAATGGTGTGACCTTGAATTCTGGGTTATGGGTCACTCAAGATCATTGAAACTGGTACCATTCGAAACCTGATACAGCTTCCTATTCGCATTCCATAGCAACTATGACCGTATCTTTGGATGTTTCAACACAATACACGAATGCGACGGACAGGCACCGCACGACGGCATATACCTAGTCCGCGCTATGCATGAGTAATTAAGTATTGCGCAGTAGAACACTTAATTCTGCATACATCTAACATCCGCGATGAGTACGGAACGAAACGCTTCTTACAGTGTGCAAAAATTGCACAAATCATACGAATTAATCGGGTCATTGCAAAGATGTGAACAATCAAAGTCATTTCACTTTTTGGGCCACCCTGTAGACAAACGACGGTTACATACACGTATAATCGATCATCATAATAGGGTAATTGTGACTGCATGCGCACGCCATTCATCACTACTTCATCGTAGACATATTATTCATTTTCTGCGACACTAGAACTTTTTGTCCACGTCCCGTATGCGGCGCAGTCATACACCGGTCAATAGACGGGAGTAGGCCTATTGCGATCGTTTCCAGACGGATATAACCTCGTGATCCTACCAGTATGTGTCTTCAGATGGTACCGCCTTGCGACAGACAGACAGACGGACAGGCAGACGACGCTGTCTGTACATAAGTCACGCTTTAGCATAGTCGAACTAGACAATAAATCGTTTCAGATCGTAACAGAAAGCCATGAAATACCGCTAAACGCGGCAGTTTGAGACAGCACACCGTGTCTAAAAAACTGTGCATTTTTGTTTCTGTCAGAACTTCGTCATATTTTCACCAACTTTAATAAGTTTTGGTAGGTAGATGGCAAAATGGCTAAAATTGTACGCTGTATAAATATTTTCCGCCCGACCTGACCAACGTCACCGTCTTACCTTGCGAAACCCAGATGTTCTCAATTGAACTAATTCAAATAACGTTGAAATGTATTATTTGCAACAAAGTATCTGACGACTGAATTAACACACAGTAAACTGAAATATGGTTTATTTAGCAGAATTATTAGTTGTTATGACAGATCGGCTCAAAATTGTCAGAATTTGTGCTCGAAATGTGCCCCGCGTACACGGACACAAGCGCTTAGACGATGTCGCGTTTCTCGCATCTCTCTCTCTCGCTCCAGGAAAGCGCCGGTGCCGCGTGCTGATGCGCCGAGGTGCCGTCCTGTTGAAACATAAAACAAGAACTTAGCTATCGCAAACAGATCGCGGGTAAGCTGCGCACACAATACGTTGAGGGTATCTTCTATAACCCTAAATATTACACCGTTACCTTGAAATCTAGGTTAAGGGTCACTCAAGGTCATTGGAAACGGAAACATCGGATAGATCATATACGACTTACTATTAGTCGAGTTATTTGACGTTGAATATTATCGTGACCTTGAAATGTGGGTTAGAGGTCACTCAAAGTCACTAAAAGTGGTACAATTTGAAAGCTTGCGTACGGTTTCCTATTCGCCTTCAATAGTAACTATGGCCGTATCTGTAGCCATTTTGGAGATTCAGCGTCAAAGAATGGCCTGGCCTTGAAATCTGGATTTGGGGTCGTTCAAGGTCATTGAAAATGGCGCGGTTCGATAGACCATGTATGATTTTCTATTAGTCCGCCATTGTAACTACAGCTTTATTTTGTACCATTTGCGAGTTAACTGACGTTGAATAATACCGTGACCTTGAAATCTGACTTAGGGGGTCACTCAAGGTCATTGAAACTGATGCCATTCGAAAGCTTGGGTGCGGTTTCCTATTCGCCTTCTATAGTAATTATGGCCGTATCTGTAGCCGTTTGAGACATTTAGCGTCGAAGAGTGGTGTAACTTTGAAAACAGGGTTAGGGTTTGTTCAAGGTCATTAGAAATGGCACCATTTAATAGACCGCATACGACTTCCTATTCGCCTTCCATAGTAACTATAACGCTATCTTGTTTCATTCGCGAGATATAGCGACTTATTGGTAGAAAATCGCGAAATGTTTATACCTCACATGTATTTAGCGCCAACGCAGGGGTGACCCCGTCGGAATTTCGTGAATATGTTTGATGCTAATAAAACTAGAGTGATTGGGCTACCGTATGCGTATAGTGAAAAAACTGTGACAATATGTTAAGCCGTTTCATCTGATACCGGAACGTGACGGACAGACAGACAGACGGACAGAATTACTATATCAATATCGCGTGTCAGCGTAGTCAGCGACAAAAATCGTTTCCGGACAACATGCGCATGTCTGGCACTGGTCTCTGAGCAAAAAAGTTGTCGCGACAGTATGCCCTCTTCACTTTGACACCAAATCTTAGCAATCTGATTGTAACAAATTTTGTGTTAGGTAAAAATTTAGAACATCCACCTTTAACAAGGTAGTGTAGTGACAAGAGTCAGGTTAGGTGAAAAATGTATAAATAGCGTACAATTTCAGCCATCTTGCCATCTACCTGCGAAAATTTATTAAAATTCATGGAAATATGACAAAGTTCTGACAAAAACAAAAATGCACAGTTTTTTGAGACACGGTGTATATACTTTTTTGACAACGTGCATCACTAGACTGCCGAGAGGGAACAGCGTCTGTCTGAAAGAAGTGAAAGAAGCTCAGCTATCGCAGAGAGGGCACGTGACGCTCCATGTCGTTGGGAAATTTTCTAAGTCACTTGAGATCACTTAAGGTCATTCGAAATTACACGCGCGATTGAACAGGGCTTATGTAAGTTCCTATTAGTATTTCATTTTAACCGTCTATCTTGTACAGTTTCCGAGCTATTCAACGTCGAAAATAGCGTGCACTTGAAACGGTGTGGATCAGAGGTCATTCGAGGTCATTTAAAATGGCATCATTTGATAGATCGCATACGACTTCCTATTGGCATTCCATAGTAACTATGACCATAATCGCGTATCATTTCCGAGATAAAGCCCACCTATATTCGACGCCTCGTTAGGGGGTCCCCGTCCGAATAATAATATTGCCATAACGTTTTATCTGAAAAAAACTAGAATAGTGGGTCTACCAGACGGTTAAAAAGTTTGAAAATGTTTACTCGCTTCGGTGCAATAACAAACGTGATAGACAGAATGATGGACATCGAACAACAGCAGTGGCCACGCTATGCACGGCGAAAACCTTTAGCTGCAGCAGCAAAGACAGAGCTGCAGACATGTGTGGCCTGTGTAAGCGTCATGTCGTCGCTGATGAAGACCGACACGCTCTGAAATGTCGTTAGCGGTGGCATTGAAGACCAGACCAGACGGTCCATCAGACGAGCCAGAAAACTGTGGTACGGTACGTCATTAGTGTGCAGTACCATTCACAGATCGGCAATGGATCGCGACGGAGAAGAGCCGACCGCCAATCACTGTTCATATCCGTGGCGTTGTAAGGACATTATGTAACACAAGTAGCTCAGCTATCGCTGACAAACCGAGCGTGCTGATTTGTAAAGTTGTTGAGGTATGGCAGGACTTTTTGTCAGAATACGTAGACAAGAAGTTCACGTACATATGCTACAGACGGTTAATTAGACATGAATGAATCTATTATGGCAGCAAAAATTGTGTAA
>Ga0209149_1002157_pt1 | contig 10787 bp, 5 predicted proteins | sample WorMetTyACAVOLI2_FD_187423 | JGI IMG/M metagenome (GOLD analysis project Ga0209149, IMG submission 187423) | Marine gutless worms symbiont microbial communities from Max Planck institute for Marine Microbiology, Germany - Olavius algarvensis... ...
AAGACATTTCTCTTCGCCCGCTATTAGGCACAACGTACCGAGCGCATTAGAGATGTTATGATTATGCGCTATACAAATCTACTATTTACTTACTTACTTACCTGCGTGTGACAGACGGACAGGCGGACATTTCGCGACGGCATACGCTATGCATAGCATCGCGCGGTAAAAATCACGCATGGCTCGCTTTCCTGTGTTTCACTCATGGACATCTACGTAGTAGGTTCATGGCCTCAATTTACAGTCATTATATTGCACTCCGTCGGAGGCAACTTAATTATGTTTGACTAAACTCGAGTGCATTCTTACGCCCAGTGTTGTATAGGTGAAAGCTAGAACGTGTACCGCACAGTCGTACGTCCAGACATGTCGCTTATGACCGTCTTTAACCCTTTAGACTGCATAGGCAATTATAGTGCCACGTCGAACAATGTTAAGTTGGTACACAGGCCGTTGATGGATGGACTGCTACATTTGGTATAGCCTACAGCCCACCCATCAACGGCCAGTGCATGTACCAATCACCATATTGCTGTATAACGGTCCGTTGCTCTGCGGTTGTGCCCATAATAGGTTAAATGCGGATTTCAATCGTAAATGCTTAGACCTGAAATTTTTTCGTCCTTTCGGCTGACGTCTTATCATCATCATTCTTTATTACGCCAGATGGCAGCACAAAAACAAGAAAAATATAGTAGTTGTTTTCTGTCTTTCAGTTTATGGTTTGAAGAAATAACTCAGGCGTAGGTTTCAGCCGACTGCGTCTACTGCAGCGTTAGTCAGGACCGTGCAGAGTTGTTGACTGATGCGCCATACAGCGGAACATTTGTTATGCTGTACTTAATACAGCAGCCAAACAACCGAGCAAGAGCCACAGTAAGCTTACTAATTGTCGCATTACATTGCTTTGCAAATGGTCCCTCACTCTTGTTTATGTCCGCGATGGCTAAACGGTCAAGAACTTGAGATTAGCTGTATGCCGTACGTATCAGCCGAGTCACTCACTTACTGAGAACTGTGACACGTGGCACCGACCTACATGTATGTATCAGTCACTGACGATGCAGCTCTCTGTGTTGACTGTGTTTAAAATGACCGATGTCCGTGTAGAGACGTATGTACAGATTTTACTCGTTTTATCTGGTGTTATTGTGGGGTGGGTGCAGTTGATCTAATGGTATCGGACTTGTAACTGAGAGGTCGAGGGTTCGGCTCTCAACTGGCCCACTGCAAGCAACCTTGAGCAAGTTGCTAACCTACTGTGTGCCTAGGTAAACTCAGCCTCCTACCCTCAGCGGGACGGGAAATGAGTAGTAGTTGACTGACTGCGGGCTACGACTTGAAGGCGTAGTATGGCTGATTGAGGCGACGCTGTGACTGCTAGCTGCACCGCGGGCCCACTTGTCCTCTGTTGCTCGAACTGTAAGAACGGTGCGTCAGAATGCACTATTTTGAGACGAAAATTTGAAACGATTTCAGAGGAGGGCTACCTCCCCAGACCTTCCCCGTATCTCACACGTCACAGCCCTCGGCGCCTGGCGCTTTTCGGCCGTCGTGCCTTCAGCGCTTGACTGCGTACACGTCACCGTTTCAGTGCTACCCGAACGGCCGACGCGTTAAGCCCACACCGCCATCAGTATGTCGTGCACTGGCCTGACTGGCCCAGCAAGGCTTCGTCCACGGCCGTCAGCACTGCGACAGACAAACGAACAAACGAACGAACAGATAAACATCGCCAGCGTAAAGCCTGCGCTTTTGCGGCGGGGGTTTAACCCTTTAATGGGCACAGGTAAGTAAGTAAGTTAGAACACTTATAAGGCGCTATTCTAAAGGCCTAAACAGTCACGAAAGCGCCAAGTCATATCCCGTAGGCCAAGCGAAATAATGTTGTCTTTAGTCTGCTTTGGAACTGTGCAAGTGTGGTGGATGATGAACGCAAAGTCGGTGGCAGATCATTCCAGACACGTGGTCCGGAAACTGCAAAGCTCCATGATCCATACGTTATCGTTCTCGTTCTAGGCACCGTCAGATCTCCACGTGCTGCTGAAGGAAGACAACGACGGCCAGTGCTGGCAGCAACCATAACACACATTTCTGTCAGATATAATTATATAATAATAATATATAATTATAGTGCCACATCGAATAATATGAAGTTGGTACAATGGCCGTTGATGGGTGAGCTGTTACATTTGGTACAGCGAGGAGGGGACTGGGCGGGGCCGCAGTCCACCCCGGCCCCTCCTCGCTGTACCAAATGTAACAGCTCACCCATCAACGGCCAGTGTACCAATCACCGCATTGCTGAAAAATGGTCCGTTGCTGTGCGGTTTTAATGTGGCCATTACAGGGTTAATAAAGTTGTTGTTGTTGACAGAACGATGCTGTCTCGCGGCTATGACGTCGGCCGCCGCTGTCGACGTGTGTCCAACACGTCGTGATATTGTCGTCGTTCTACCGTCGTCGATCCCGTGATGTTGTGTTCTGCAGTCCAAGTCTTCCTGCTGGTGCTGGTGGTAGTGGTGGTGGTGACAACAGTTGACGCCGGCTGCCAGTTTTCAGCAAGTCTCCAGACGAACCGGACCAGCGGACCTGCACGGGACTGGGTCGGACGCGTCCGTGAACAGTTCACACAGGTTGGCGTCCACGTCGTCGTCGCCGGCAACGTCATCCGCGTCACGTCCAGCGACGCGGCGTCGTGGCGCTCCTACACGGTCGTCTGCCTCCAGGTCGTCTCGTCTGATCGCTACCTCGTCGCCTACGAGGAGACTGGTCAGCGTAGCGCTCGCTACTCGTGCCTCCAGTTCGTCCGACGTTCCTCCGATGTCATCCAGATCCGCGCGGCAGCAGTCAGTGGACGCATGGACCGAGCCATGTGCCACGACGCAGCACTCGTCCTTGATCGTTGGCTGATCTTCGATCGGTCGAGACTCGATCGTCATAACGTAGCTTGCCCGCTACACGGCGGCTACAGTGCGCACCTCTTCGACAAGGTAGACAGTCAATGCACCGCACGTCCGCACCGCAAGCGTTTTCCGTTACACAAAAACGTCGCGAAAAAAGTCGATAACGCCAGAGCTTGCGGCAGCCAGCGGCGTGTCACCGGCGTAACGCAAGCAGTTAGAACTTTGTTGTATTTTTCCGCAAGTCCGGAATTGCCGGCGGCGTTCCGGCGGAATTGCGGTGCGGCGCGTTGCGTTGCGATGGGAACCGCGCGTCACTCCTCGCTGCTCGCTGCGTATCGCGTCGTTGTATGTTTGTTGTTTTGTTACTGACGCTAACACATGCAGGTCGGGAACGTTTACGATCTGTTTGTTTCATGTTTGCACCATAAATTGAAAGACGACTATAACCGCATTTCGATCGAAGTTGGCACAGTGCATGGGGTGCTTCACGCTGATGCGCGCTGTGCCTTCACGCATGCTTCACGTCAGAACGAGTAGAGTCACCAGGGATTAAAGTAGGACGGAACGCACCGGAACGCAGTTCCGGGGCCCGTGAATTTGGCCACCTCCTTTTAATTTCTACTTTAACCCCTGCAGACGTCATACGATATGACACGATACGATAGGATGATTTTACTTGAAGCGAAAGCAGCTTAGTCTACCACACGAAGCAAAAGCAGAAAATTAACGAAAAATGAGCTGAAAATAAACCAGTGAGCCTGATAAGTCCGGTGCAGTCTGATTATCCGTAAAGGCAGCCCGTGTAGGGGTACCACTATAGTCCACTTATGGTGGGAAGGATTTGTGGCAAAGGTAGGTTTTGAGCCTGGAGTGAAAAAAAAGTGTGGGAGTAATTGATGCTGAGAGTGGCGACGATGTCATAGATGACTTGACAGATGCGAAAGTGACTGATGAGGCTGCGAAATGAATCAAGGACACGTGGTCTTTAAACGCGCTGCTAATTCAGCACTTTAATCTCATGTATCTTCACTAGGCTGTAACTGTTGCTGACTGCTGCGTAGCTAGGAAATAGCGTGAATCGGACAGTTTCTCAGCAGATATGCCTTTTGTCAGCGATTGAAGGAAGAGTATGAAAACGGACTCGAGATCGAAAGAGGAAAATATGACTTGCGTGTATACGGTACTGGTAATCGATGGCATCATCAATAGGGAGAGATGTGATTGATAAGGCGACACTGCGCCGAAGACACTCACTCAGATATGGATAAAGTTCATCCCTGAACCTTTGTTTGAACCTGCTCTTAAAGCAGAATACGTAAATAAGAAGAACATTTCCGTTTCAACTTTTGTGATGTGAAGGTCAAAGGTCAAGGTTACACGACGCCGAAGTTATATTTGGATACCTGGCAGAGGCATCATTCTCGACATTTTCAACTGCGTCGAGCGTCCTGCAGTAGGCCTATATACTGTAGTGTATGTTTTCTAGCACCATGCACAGCTGGCCTGTAATCTGCAGGTCTGATGTTATAGACTGTTGAGATCGTAATTCACTGGCCTCCACGGTATAACGTCATCCATTAGACGGAAGTGCAGCGGTGTGTTATGGTATATTTACGTCATCGCGGCAGTTATCGTGCTAATAACGCATAAAGTTCTTGCCCATTAGCCAGTTACTGCGATGGAGTTGTTCCTGTCTATTTCTACCATGCACACGAATGTGGGCACGTTAACCCTTTAGAGTGCAAAGGTAATTATAGTGCCACATCGAATAATATGAAGTTGGTACACTGGCCGTTGGTGGGTGGGCTGTTACATTTGGTAAAGTCAGGAGATAACTGGGCAGGGCCGCAGCCCGCCCAGTGACCTCCTCGCTGTACCAAACGTAACATAAACATCCCACCCATCAGCGGCCTGTGTACCAATCGCTGTATTGCTGTTAATGGTCCGTTGCTCTGCGGCTTTAATGTGCCCATTAAAGGGTTAACATACGGAAGTCACCGTAGTGCGCCTTCTATAGCACTGTATCGTTCTTGTCGCGCATCTGTGCTATATCGGCTACATGTGCGCAACAACGATGAACGGCGCGTCCGTCCGTCCGTCTGTCTGTCATCACACGCTGGTATTGAGTCGAAACTAATGAACGTAGGATCGTACCGTTTTCGCCGTCGGGTAACCAAGGGACTGGAGCTTTTATGCCTCCACGAGTCTACACGGTGTTTCAGAAAAAAAGTATCCACCCTAAAACTTTTTGGAATATTTTCACTTCGGATAAGTCTTTTTTTGCATGAAATTTTGCAAATTTGTTGTCAATGCATATCCACATATATCTGCCAGTTAGTGTACATTTATCATAATATTTAATCAAATGGCATTAATTTTTCCACAAATACCCATCGTTTTCACCCTGTCAAGTTTTGAGTAGGCCTGTTCACCCAGAAAATGAAAATGCAGCTTTTTGGAAATGACGTCATTTTTTCCTCATCGCGTGTCTCAGTGTCTGAATTGTAAACAATCGATAACTGTCTGACCTTTTACTATTAACGTTTTACTGACATTGTTTTAAAGTTTCGTAGGGCCTACCAATGTTAAAATTGTCTTAAAACGACAAACTGTGCATGCAGACGCTGTGGCAGGTCTCCCAGTCCCACTGCCTGGTTTACGCAGAACGGCTGAGCTAGTGTGGTCGACTCGACTGTAGACTTTCTTGACAGTGCTCATCTTTCACCCTTTTTCAGGGTATAACTGGAAATGATGGCTTTTTCACCAAGTCCTTGCTCACTAAGCGTCTGCATTCAATACTCAAAACTTGACACGGTGAAAACGATGGGTACTCATGGAAAAATTAACCCCATTTGATGAAATATTAAGATAAATGTACAAAAATTGGCAGATATATGTGGATATGAATTGCCAACAAATTTGCAAAATTTCACGCAAAAACACTTAACCGAAGTGAAAATATTCCTAAAAGTTTTAGGGGGGCTACTTTTTTTGAAACTCCCTGTACACTTACTGAACTTGTGGACACGATATTTTGAAAACGAATGAACCGATTTTGCGGCAAATTAGCAAGTCAAGTGGATGAAACAATCAACTCTTAGGATCAGGAGGTCAAAGGTCAAGGTCACACTACGCCGACCTGACGGAGGCATCGTTGTCGACCCCTTTAATTACGTAGTTTTCGTAGTTTGAGACCAAATTTCATACCATGGTAACACGGGAACAGTACACACCTTGCGATGGATTCAAAGAAGACTGGGGTGGGTAAATACGGCGAAAAACTGCAGATTTTCGACGAATAACTTGTTATATCTCTGAAACGATAGATGGTATGGTATAGTAGAGTTTAACGTCCCACTCGACACATTATAGGTCATTTCGGAGACGACTTTACGGGTCACATGACCCAACCAACAGTGTCATAGCACTGAAGGATGATGGTTAGTCAACCAGGTCAAGGGCCAATCTCACTAGGCTCAGCTCACTAAAAGGTAAAGAGAAGGATGTAAGCGAAAAATAAGAAGATAAAGATAGGCGCATAGTTACAGATGGAAGACTAATAGGAAATCACATACGGGCTCTCGATTGGTACTAATTTCTCTTCAATGGTCTTGAACGAACGTAAGGCACCACCTCATGTAGCTTTTTCCAGAGCTCGCTGTGTAGAAGTGAATAACGTCAAATATCTCGAAAAATAAGAGTTACGGTACAACTTACAGACAACTCACAACGTGACAACGGTGTAATCTTGCGTGACCTAATTGAGTAGGTTACCGAAATTTTCCACGACACAGAACATCGCGCGCAGGGGCGTCAATCTGTCAGGAGGATTGGCGGCAGGAATGCGAGGCCCGTATATGGCCGAAGCTGGAGGCCCAATGGGCACACCAAACGTTATGGCAATATTCCGACTCCCCTCCCCCTAACGAGGGCGCCGAATGCAGGTGGGGTAGGCAAAAATGGCGATTCTCGACCAATATCTGGCTTCATCGCATGTTGTCAATTGCGACCGCTAAGTGTTATACACACAGCTCCGCCAGACCGTGGCAAGTTGGTGACAATGTCACTGTCAGTGTCAATGTCAATCATCAATTTATATAGCGCATCACCGCGAAAGTCTGCGCTGAATACGCTAGTAAGTGGCAAAGAAGAAAATCTTCAAAGCTAGTTTAAACCTATCACTAGAGTAAGTTCGCATTACAGTGAATAATTCAACTTATATATTCATATATTATTCATCGTTATTGGCCACGTAGTGGTAGTAATACGTAATAAACACGATATACAAACATGACAAATACGTAGCAGCAATTCTGCAAATAAATTACAAAACATATTGCATAATATTGTCGGCATTTTCAAATTTATTCACGAATTTGTCGACGCGCTTTGCCCACAACAGGATTTATGTTTAAAAAAATAATGTCTGCTATGTGTAGGTTTCTCGCTTGTTGTACAGCATGCTTTGCGGTTGTCAAAGTATGCAATAAATGAACGTGTTTGTCGATGCAGTCTCGTCGGAAGGGCGTGTGTGACGCGTACCGCGGTGAGACTAGAGTCGAGAGCGAGTGTGAGCGTGGTGATGGTTTCGTCTTCTTGTTCCGTCGGACTCACTGCATCCCAGCAGACATGTATATGTACAGCAGACAGCCGACACGCTGTGTGGCCACGTGGACCGACCAGCAATCCGTCCGCAGTTATCGTTTCACGATACTTCGACACAACAGTCCGCAGCACGCCTACTACTGGCTGCTGAGGACGCCGGTCGACGCCGTCGGCGGCAGCGACGCAGCGGCGTTCAGCGCCGTGCTGTTCAAGGACCTCGTCGCCGATACGTCGCCGCTCGTCAACGAGACTGTCAACTACATCCGCGTCGACATGCAGCCTGACGCCGACGTCAGTCCATTGTGCGCTGACGAGTACGAGATGTGCTGGGACAGCATGATGGAGGTTTGTCGCACGAACCTAGGCGCGTTGTCAGGACCCCCACCTAGCCAAGGCCAGGGTATCCACAACATTAACACGGTGCCGCCGGCAAGTTGGTGACAGTGAGCGGCGCAGTTTGTTGATGGCAGGAGACGACGACGAAGTGTTTTTTGACAAAAAGCCTCAACGTTACGCCGAAGACAACAGGACAGCATTTAATTGTATGCAGTGATAAATCTGAAGCCGAAGTGACAGTCTAATGATAGAAGAGTGCGCTCGAGTCATTGTATACTATTGAAGCTAATTACTTACAGTCACGAAGCATTGCGCGGCCTCACTGCAACAGCAGAACTTCTTGTGTGTTGTTTGTCGTGCATCCAGTATAGCACAGCTAATCTATGCAGAGCGCGATTCCGCTACACCAAATCCGTCTGTCCGTCTGTCACACGCTGGTGTTGAGTCATAACTAATGAACGTAGGGTCATGTTGTTTTCACCTTCTGGTAGCCCAGGGACTCAGCACTGAAGGCGTGAGGATCAAGGATTTCCTGCTTTCCAGAAAATTAGGGAATTTTTGTCTTAAAATTACATGTTCTGCGAGGCACTTTGTGAAGTGCTTAATGGGCGGTTACTGTTTTACAGCGCATCACGCTGTGAATACGTCTCTCTCCCAAAATGGTCCGATTTACTTTAGCTACAGACCAAAATGTTCCACAACAGTCCCTCCATTGCCCGATTGCTAGGGCGGGTTTCCTTGTTGTGCCTTGCACTGCAGATTTTCTCGTTAACCCTAAAGGGCACATTAAAACCACAGACCAACGGACCTTTATACAGCAGTACGGTAATTGGTACACTGGCCGTTGATTGGTGGGCTGTTACATTTGGTACAGCGAGGAGGGACCTGGGCGGGCTGCGGCCCCGCCCAGTCCCCTCCTCGCTGCCCACCCAACAACGGCCAGTGTACCAACTTCATATAATTCGATGTGGCTCTATAGCTGCATGTTATTTCATGTAATACGAATATCACTGTATTGCAGGTGGAGCGGCGCTGTCGGGAGGGACAGAGCGACGAGGAACAGCTGACGTCGTGGCACAGTCTGGCGCTGACGTGTCCTCGAACGTGCGGTCTGTGTGATGACACGAGTCCGACGTCGTGCCAACTTCCGGTCTCATGGCGCGGCAGTTGGACTGACGGTGCGACCGGCGCCGTAGTGACCATCAACGAGACTGCGATGCACATCAGCCGCGAGGAGGACCAGGACGAGGTTGACGGACTGACGATGGGTTGTGTCCGATGGCGGACTGACATGGCCAGTGACGAGGATCTGGCGATGTTGGTGACGGTCTATGGTGCTGGATGTCGCCCTCGCTACCGCTGTGCGCGTGTTGTCCGTCGATCGTCGTCGCTGCTCTACCTACAACTCAGCGACGCTTCCTCCTGGCCGCTCATTCGATCACCACGTGATCCGGTCGACTGCCGCGCGTTCGACTTCGATCGCTGGACCACGTCACCACCCGCCGTGTCGGCGTCTGCCGGAAGTGTGAGCACGACGAGTGGATATCTTCTGTCGCTGGTGGCCGCCGGGAGTGCATCAGTCGACTGCAGTCTGCCGCCCGAGATCGCCGGCGTCGACTACGAAGCCGAGTTCGTCGTTGACGGCACGAGGACTCGCGACAGATGTAGCGGTGCCTTGACGGAGTCTGGCGGAACTGTGAGGCTGGCGGTGTCGGGCTGCGGGTCGGCGGTCCAGCGACAGTTCGCCGACCCCGTCTACAAGTGTCTCGAGTCGTCGACGGTCGCCGACTCCGACGACGATCTGGTGATTATCACGAACTCTGGCGGTCGTTCTGGATCATCCTTGACGCTGTCGTGCTGGCTGTTCACTCACGCCATCCACAGAGGTCGAGGTCGTTCGTCGTCGACGCTGTCGTTCTACCTGCTCACCGGCGACCAGTGCCACTCGGCCGTCGCCACGCGGTCTCGGTCGTCGTTCCGCCCGTACCGCCAGCTGACCTACACCGCCTTCTTCTCGCGCCGTCGACCACTGTCGACGACTTCTCTACCCCGGCCGCAGACCACGCCGTCTCAGTCGCACAGCCTGACAGAACCAGTGACGCCAAGTAACGTTTGGACTTCGAAGAATCCTCAACAACCGAGACCGCATAACGTAACGATGCCTGATTCGGACGAAGACGAGGAATCCGGCGGCGTCCTGGATGCTTTCGTTGTTGTTGTCGTCGCCGTACTGATGGCTGTGATTCAGTTGATTTTGCTCTGTCGTTGCTAAAGGTGCTCTATGCCGCGCGATGCTGTGCCGTCCTGCGGTGTCAGTCACGTTTGTGTATTGTGTCGAAACAGCTAGAGATACAGCCATAGTTGCTATGAAATGCGGATAGAAAACCGTACCCAAGCTTTCGAATTTTACTATGTTCAGTGACTTGTAAGTGATCTCTAACTCGGAATTCAAGGTCACGCTATTATTTGACATTGAATAGTGGTCTCGCAGTAACATTTGTTACTTTGGTCACTTTAATCCTTTTCTGATTGATTGATTGAATGTCTCATAAACGGTAAAAGAGAAGAGACATACATGTACATGTAGTTACAATAATAGGCACTTACACACGCCCTGCATGGCTGACATTTCGAATGACATTGAGTGAGCTTGAGTAACTTAGCAAAATATTCAATAACACAGGAAGGAGAAGGAAAACTCTGATTTCAAACCGGGGCAGATGGAGCCCGCTTAGCCTCTTCGGGCAAGTCCATCTAGGAGTAGGTAAATCCGAATATAACCCTCCCTTCTCAGGGTTACGAGCTGCTTCAACTTGGGAAGCAGTAGGCTTCTGCGGCAGTCATCGACAGACTGATGTTCTGGCAAAGTTGTCATCGTGGCTAGGCGGATGATCCCCCTTTTGCGGGGACAACGGCAGGCACACTGCCCAAGTGCGGGAA
>Ga0209149_1002158_pt1 | contig 10784 bp, 7 predicted proteins | sample WorMetTyACAVOLI2_FD_187423 | JGI IMG/M metagenome (GOLD analysis project Ga0209149, IMG submission 187423) | Marine gutless worms symbiont microbial communities from Max Planck institute for Marine Microbiology, Germany - Olavius algarvensis... ...
GAGGTGAATTGGCAGAAGACAAAGGTACAAGCTTTGGGCTGCAGGGAGGATATGCCATTGACTATCAAGGTTCAGGGCCAGGACGTCATGGTAGTCGAGGAGTTTTGTCTACCTTGGCTCTCTTATCCACTCATCAACCGGAAGCACTTGTGACATCAGCCGCCGAAGTGCCATCACTCGTGCTGCCATGCAGAGCTTAGAAAATCAGACTTGGAGGTCACGGCTCGCTATCTCAACAAAGTTGAAGCTGTACAACACGTGTATCTTACCAATATTCCCGTATGGTTCGGACTGCTGGGCGATATCTAAGACGGACGCACGCAACATCGATGCTCTCGACCAGTGGTGTCTGCATATGCTGCTTGGCATCAAATGGTACCAATTTGTACGTAATGATGATGTACGGAGGCTAACGAAGCAACCCAAACTCACTGCTATAATCCAATCGCGCCGGCTTACCCAATTTGGGTATATTATGCGCATGGAAGACAACACAGATGCCAAGAGGATCCTGTTTGCCTCCCCTCCAGCAGACTAAAGAAGACAACTAGGTCGTCCCCGCATCACGTAGCTCAGCACCGTCCAACAGGATCTGAAACAACACCAGCTGAGCTTACGCTCCGCGAAGCAGCAGATTTGGCTCAGAACTGCCCTCTGTGGAGGATGACGTCGACGTATGACGCTACGCAATCGTGAGTTGCATGCCAGAAACGACGACGGCGATGACGGCATCTGACTCATGAGCATGGGGCTAACATGAAGGCAGTTAGGGAACGTGGCATTCTGTAGCATAACAAAGCTGTTAGTTGTTTATTCTGTGTCAACCAGAGGTGCGCAGATATGGGACTGCGGATAGATATTTGCGGATATCCGTGAATTTTTGCAATACAGATAGATACGGATGTCATTTTCAACAATCCCACGGATACGGATAGCGAATCACTGACTGCAAATTTGCACGACAAACTGCGTCGTATAGCATTATACCATTATGCAGATTGCAGACTGCACTATGCAGTATTCAGCTATTCACACTGGTCGCTGGTTAGTCGCCACTCGCCTGTAGTCAGTGGCATAGCTGGGTTTGGGTAACCAGGGGGGTCCAGATCCCTTCGTCCCTTCCTCCTCCCTTCCACTCCCCTCCCTACCCTTACAAGTAGGCCCCCCTTTTCTTCCCCTCCCCACCCAATCTTCCCTGCCCTTAGAAGTAGGCCCCCTTTCCTTCCCTCCCCTCCCCTTAGAAGTAGGCCCCTTAAATCCAGCTAGGGAGTCTGGAAGAGCGCTGTAAGCTCCCCCAGCGGGGTCTGGGGCAGAGCCCCAGCCGAAATCGAATTTGGTGCATTTTAGCTTTAAAAAATGACATCTGGCGGCAACAATTTCAATAATTTTCCTGAGAAATAACTGACCAAATTTCATGTAGTTTAAACAGTAAAGGCAAATCGGGACCAAAACTTTCCACCACCTAGATATCTTAGGTCCTGGGCTGTCATGAGTTTAATTTTTTGCATTGCATGTTATACAGTCTACCAGTTTTATGACGTTTGAAGTTTCGTGTTTTGTGTACTATTCATTTCAATTATAGTGAGTTTACCCGTTAAATCCTTTCTTGTGTTTTGTTTTTCCGCTCATAGGCCTACTATGACACATATTTTTAAAAGTTTTTGTGGTGTTTAATGATTTCAAGATCTATATGTGTAGCGACCAGCAACATGTTCTTATCTTACACTGTGAAGATTTATGCTATAGATGATCTACAGTCTAAATATTCACAGTGTAAGATAAGAGCATGTTGCTGGTCGCTACACATGGTATATCGCACATGATACGCTGATCAATAAAGAGTGACAGGCCTATTTTCGTTAGCTGTGACTTTGACTTTGAGAATCAAAATCTAGAGACCCAGTCACAAGCAACTGTCAGCCTGTCAAACACTGACATTTACATCTCTTCCATCCAATAAGACAGTGAAAACTTAGCAACAGTTACAATTACGGATTGCAAACCTAGTCGTAATAGATACGGAAGTAGAGAATGGAACTGAACATAGGGTGCAGTAGGGATAGGTTAGGTGGGGGGAGGGGGCAACATCAAATTTTTTTTCCTCGAATTTGCATGATTTACACAAGTCGTCCTGCCGACCTCAGTGGGTCCGGACCTCCCAGACCCCCCCCTGCCAGTTACGCCGCTGCCTGTAGTCGCTCGCTAGTCGCTACCACAGTTTAGCCGATACGCACAATTGTTCAACTCCAGCCGAAATGCAGGACCAGAAGTGCTTTAGCATGCAGCTCATTTTGGTGGTTGGCAAGGTATATATGATCAAACAGATTTGCCAGATATTATCATTTTGTTGAAAGTTATTGTCAGCTTATTTTGCTGAAAAAATGATCACTAAGTACATTACTAAGTACAGTAACAGTAGTAACTGAAAAGTGTGCATGTATTAGGAATACCAACGTTTGTTTTTACAGGAAAAACTATCGTAACGGATACAGATCGGATACGGATATCTATTTGTAAAAATGTACGGATACGGATAGTTCGTTGCGGATACGGATTCAAAAAATTGATATCTGTGCACCTCTGGTGTCAACGGTGCAAAACTGCAAACTACAAACTGAACTAATCAAATAAATGTGCAGCTGAACACACCAAATGTGTAATTATGTGTTATTGTTAACCTACGTAGTAGTTTACACCAAGTACATACCTTCTGACGGCTGATCAGTCACAGCGGAGCTTGTTGCATGAACTTCACTCATGACTAGTCGCTCTGGAGCATCGGGACAATGTGCTGTGAAACAAAACAGAGTATAGCAATTTCGCTTTTGTTTCACATTCACTTAATATTGTGCATGTAGACTGGAGAAGACAACTAGGTCATCCCCGCATCACGTGGCTCAGCACCATCCAACAGGATCTGAAACAACACCACCTTACGCTCCCCGAAGTAGCAGATTTGGCTCAGAACCGCCATCTGTGGAGGATGATGTCGACGTATGGCGCTACGCAATCGTAAGAGTTGCATGCCAGAAACGACGACGACGACAACGATGTAGGCCTACAGGGTGCGGCAAAATAAAGTAGCCCACTAGCATCTTTTGTGGTTTTGTCAGCAACCGCTTGGAATTTAAACGCAAAATTTTACATACACGCTTAGTCATCTCATGCACACATAACAACCTTATCAGCATGTGATTAGCTTATAGTGTTATAAAGTTATCGGCATTACAGTGTTGGCACCTAGCGATTTCAGCGCGCTCAAAAACTTTGTATGAAAACTTGTGCACAAAAATCGTTCAAAATTCTTTCAATGATTTAAAATAACCAGTAACCAGCTTACCGTTATTGGCGTCATCTGTGACGTTGTGTTTGTAAACAATAATATGGCAACCAGAACAACAGAGTCTGGGCGGGGGGCAAGAAAGCTGACGTCTTCTCGCTGAGCATGAGAAGTTTGCGCAGCATGCGATGGTCTCGGCTGGCTTGCGTTTTTGTGGCAAGGGACGACTCCACTTTGTTGACCAGAGCGCTAAAGTGGATTCTTCTTTCCAGTTTTGTCGACGACTGCACTCGACTGTTGCCCAGTGGATACATCTTCCAGCAAGACAGCGTGCCAGCACACACAGCTCGTGCCACGCAGAACTGGCTCCAAACCAACTGCCCAGATTTCATTGCCAAAGACCTGTGGCCTCCAAATTCACCCGACTTAAACCCCTTGGATTACCATGTCTCGGGCAATGTTGAAGGCCTATCACAAGCGCCATCCAAAACCGAAAACAATCGCCAAACTGGAGGAAGTCCTGCAGGTGATCTGGGACAGTCTACCTGAGGGACCAGTAGACAAAGCTGTCAAAGAGTTCTCAAAGCGACTGAAGGCCTGTGTTGCAGCCGAGGGTGGACATTTCAAACATTCACAGTAACTGCAATGTCATGACTCTGTTACTTTTGCTTGAATGATGCTATTTTACTTAATGATTGCTTGGACATTTTTGAGCGTGCTGAAATCCCTAGGGGGCAACACTGTAATGCCGATAACTTTAGAACACTATAAGCTAATTAAATGCTGATAAGGCTGTTATGTGTGCATGAGATGACTAAAAGTGCATAAAATTTTGTGTTTAAATTCAAAGCGGTTGCTAAGAAAACTGCAAAAAATGTTAGCGGCTATTTTTTTGCCGCAGCCTGTACATTTGTGTTCTGTGTGTATTAGTTAGAATGTGTATGTAGACTACGAGTATGTTAAATGTGCAGTTATGTGTTATTATTAGCCTATGTAGTAGTTTACGCCAAGTACATACCGGTACCTTCTGACGGCTGATCAGTCACAGTGGAACTTGTTGTGTGAACTTCACTCATGACTAGTTGCTCTGGAGTATCGGAACAATGTGCTGTGAAACAAAACAGAGTATAGCAATTTCGCTTTTGTTTCACATTCACTTAATATTGTGCATACAGGCCTATGTTTGTGTTCTGTGTGTATTAGCTAAAATGTATGTACGAGTACGTTTCTATGTTTTAACAGCTACCCAAGGTGAATAAAGCTCCATGTAAGTACTTTCTCAAAAAAGGGTGCCACTTTTGTTTTTCAATAACTTTGGCAAATGTAGACCGATTTTAATATTTTTTCGCTGTTGTATTCTCAGATCTACTGCTGAGGAAGGCGGTATTAAAACGACCAACTCACCTCAAGTCTGTTGCCGCTATACCTTGCGAAACTTGAATGTGCAACTGTACAACTTTACAACAAAGTTATTAAACTCAATATGGTGTTACAGAAAGAACGATACCAGCATCGGGTATCGGCTGATATTCAGTAGTATCGAGCACTATCGGTATCGTCCGATACCATACCGTCTGATACCTCGCCCGATACCACGTGACAATGTACTGGAACAATGCCATACAACAGCATGGCGTGCAACGTAAATGTCAAGCAAAATTCATAGTGCCTGCCTATTCGAGCCACCGACGTGACATGACCTGCAACTGCAAGTACAACATCCAATCTAGTCCTGTAAAGTTGACTGACATACGGATAGGCTACGCCCCTCCCGCCCTCTGCCCTGCCTGGCTGGTACAGACAGTTGATGATAGCAGCCTTGTGTAACCGCTTGACTGAGTAAGAAAGGCGTTCGCTGCAACCTGTTCCGCTAAAGCGTGGAAGTGAAAGTGATACATTGCATTCCTCTGGCCCCTCACTATCCCAGCCTCTCTTGCCCTCCTCCCGACATCATAGGCATGCAGACGCAGCAGTCAATCAACATGTGCTAGTGCTGCAGCATCAAATTTCAGCCTGCCAGCAACAGACTGCCGTGTCGGTCAAGCGAACACAAAGCCATGCTACATGTAGCACAGTGCTGGCCGATTAGTTGCTCCATTCAACAGCCTTCTATCGCCCCACTCCGCCTGCGACCGACTAGGTTACAATAACATTGACATACTAGAGTGATCACTGATCAACGAATGTTAAAATGTCGCGCAGTGTGGCAGTTTTTGGATGTTAGTGCGATCAATGTTTCACACGTTACATGAATAATACACACATTACATGATATTTTACATTCAGTGTGTTGTCACGGCCAGTAACGGTATCGGTATCGGATCACACCTCAAAGTATCAGTATTGTAGTATCGGTAACTTGGTGGTATCGTTCTTTCTTTATATGGTGTAATAACATTTAATTTCAATAATGTCTACCAGGAATGTCATCTGCTTGTTCGTAGTCAATGCAGATAAATTTACAGCATGTCTTCAAAATGTCCACCTCCCGAATGCACGCATGCTTTGAGTCGCACAAAACACTGGTCAAAGGATGCGTCGATGACGTCTTGTTCAATGCTACTCCAAACATTCAGCAGACGTTGTCGCAGTTGTTAACATTTTGAATCTTCGTCTGGTAGACGCTGCTGCATTGTAGTCCAGATTTTGTAATCCACCAGGTTAAGATCTGGACTGTTTGGTGGTCATTGTTCCAGTGAAATAAAGTCTGGCTTCTCTCAACGTAAGAGCTCAATTTTCTCACGAGCAGTGTGCTGGAGCGCTATCTTGCTGAAACACGAACTCATTCCCCGATATCTGCCTAATGACTGGCAATAACTTCTGCATCAGCAGCACGTCGGGCTAATAAGCACCATTTATTTTCGCCCTCGGATCTACAAAAAACAACTCTGTGCAGCTGAGTTTTGAAACTCCTACGGACAATATGACGGTCTCACTGAACGTCGGATGTGTATGCAAGAGACGTTTCGATGCAACATGTTTCTTTGGTGTTTCCAGTGGTACATAAACACGATCGTTTTACGTGTTCGAAGGTGCAGCTACAGAAAACATCTTTCGTCTGTGAACCAAATAAAATCGTTGTCAGTGTTCGAAACCGATGCAACAATCGTTTGGAGCGAGTTAAGCGTGTCACCTTGTTGGCGGATGTCAATTCGTGCACGCAGCATCTTAGGACATTTTAGGCCAAGGACTCTGTGAGCGATAATCGATTCGACTGATAGTCGTCCTATGTATACAAGTCTTGCGCACGATTTGACGTGTTGAACAGTGAAACTGCGGCTTGTCTTCTTGACTGACAATAAGGTCTTCAACTGTGTTGATGTTGTGCAGGGTGCACGACGTGCGAGGCCTGCCACTTCCTACCTGACGTTAGGCACTGCCGGTTTCACGAATCTTTTTCAGCAATTTATCCAAAAAAATATCCAAGCCTCGTCGTTTCCACCCCTTTTGCGGGAATTCTTTCATTAGTTTTCGAGGACCATAGCGTTTTGCATCCCATAAGTTTCTTATTAAAATTTTGTTGTCATAACTAAAAAGCATGACAACTGGTAACAAACAACTATCACAATGACATCATAATGACGTCAACAACAAGCAGAAATAATAAATAAGTAAAGAAAGAAGTCCAAGAAACAAAAACCGTTTGTTAGTTTATCATCATAAACCAAAATGTGCCTCTGACGCTGAGTGGACTATTTTTGCTAATATGAATAAAAGATTGTAAGCATTCAAGTTTCACAATGTAGTGAGTGTGGCAACAGACTTAAGGTGAGGTGGTCGTTTTAATACCACCTTCCTCAGCAGTAGATCTGAGAATACAACAGTGAAAGAATTATTAAAATCGGTCTACGTTTGCCATAATTATTGCAAAAATAAAAGTGGCACTTATTTTTGAGACACAGTGTATATACACTGTTTTCCAAAAAAACATGTGACTAGGTCTTTGACGATAATTTGTCCGTTTACAACAATTTTTGGCACACTTATTACTAAGAGTATAACAGGTGCATTTATTTTCCCATCTCACCTGTTTCATACACCTACTTTGTCTTGGGAAACTGACGAGACCTAAATATCAGTAAAAATGAAACTATGCCAATTTGCATTGAAATATGTTCAGTCGCTTTCAAAGTATAGCATTCACAAGTTTCTTGTTCACCTTCTTAAGAAAGGGAGGGACGGGCTGAAGTGGGAAAGCAGAGAGGTAGGAAAAGAGAGTGGGGAGAAAATGGGGATGGTATGCGGGAGTGGGAATACTGGAACGCACAAAAAATAGCCATAAAACGCAACACATTTGGCATTTGGAGACGCCCCTTGGGTGCTAGCCTATCACCCTTTGTCATACATTTTAGAAAGCTCTTTTCGGGGGACAACATTACAATCGCAGATACTATTCCTCTATCTTGAACTGTTTAAAAGTGATATAGCTTCTAACTTCACAAGTCACCACAGAAATTCTACGTCATGCCACAAAGATTTATAGAGATCTTTTTATGCTCAACATTTATTTTGCCTCGCAGATAGTATGCCTCTATCATGTACCACTTACAAGTTATTTAGCTTCCAAGTTAACAATACTCAAAAATATTTTAAAAATTCAGTGTATTTGGTCTTCTGTAAAATCTAAACTAAACTATTAGAAACCTCTTTTAACAGACAACATTTGCATCGGAGATGGTATGTCTCTATCTTGAAGTGTTAAAGAGTTATAGTCCAAACATAAAGGAAGGAGAGAGTTGGGATTGGAATCTGCAAATATCTTCCCCTTTTTACAAGAATACAGTTGCTCGTCACAGTCAGATGGCATCATCACTGAAAACAATATGCAATATTTATAGGAAAACAAAAACAGAATTAAAGAGATAAAGTTTCCACTAAAGTCATTTCAGTGACGAAAGACAGACCTTTCAGATTCCGTTTGATAATTTGACGAAAACGTCGGTTTCTCATGACCTGATGGTACTGCTTGCAAACCGATGCAAGTCTGACATAGATGTCATTACATCCTATGTCAGACTTCATCTCAGCACGGATCATCAACCAACACGCTGTCAACAATATCGGCTCTGTCAGCTTGTACAACACCTGCACAGTTACAGTTGCAATGTGGTTCAATAACACTCGCGACATTGTGTCGTAATGTTAACGCATCACATATTACATATAATATATTATAATGCTGGTGTGAAACTCGTAAACCTCTTAACTGACGACCTGTATCATGTGTATGTACCAGGTGGATCATAAAAACGTCCCAAATTTTGCAATAATGTTGTACTGCTTAACAACAGAATTCAAACGAGAAGAAAGAATAGTTTTAAAGAACAATCATAGCTAAACAGTATGAGAAATTATTACATTACACGATTTTGTTTCAACAGTAAAATATGCAAGAGTATTGAGTGTCCAAATCGTACAAAATAACCAATAAGTTCATCACGTCTCACTGCATGAGATCGTTAGCCAGTCACAGCGATACACTACCATTCTGCTTTCTAACTGCATTCAGTCGTTTTTCCATTGTGCAATGGATTTTCGAACTGTCTCAATGGTGACCTCCTTCCACTGTTTTTGATTGCCTCTTTGAGGTCCTGTAGATTTGCAAACAGCCTTCATACAGCAAATCCTGCAGGATATCCCAAATGCAGTAACCTAATGGATTGAGATCTGGAGAATATGATGCCCATACATCAGCAAATATGAAGTCTGGAGTGTTCTGTCATAGAAACTGTTGTGTGACATTTGCGTGGTGTGACGGAACACTGTCTTGCAGGAATTCAAAGTCATTGCCCGGATCATGTCAACGAAATTCAGGCAGTAAGGAAGTATTCAACAGATCAATGTAACAGTTCTGGTCAACTTTTGTTTTCTGCGAATTAATGAAAACGACATCAGTTTATCTATTCCAACAAACTCTGACGCTAACCATCAATTTGGGACGTTTTTTTATGATCAGTCCGGTATATGTTACATAGACGTATAGATACATTCACAGATCACCTCAATACAGTAACTCTATCATTCAGTTGCACTTCTTCTTCTCGTATGCGTGTCATGAACCATTATTGGTCAGCCACGAAACAGCATCTTCATCCACAGAGTGTAGCCGAGATAAGCCGCCAGTCAGTTGCACTGATAACGACTGATAAGCTCTCGGCTGGCAAAACAAATGCTAAACGTCTTATCAGACATTATAACTAACTGCAGCAGAAGCACTTCACAAGTGAAGCGATCACAACCTCAGAGCTACCTTTTGAAGAATATTTGAATATATTTCCTTGCAGTACGTTATATTCATAACAGTGATGATGGTAATCAAAGTCATATGGAGAAAAAGACATACATAAATGTTGAAAATGATAATTTAGTCAAATCTGTGAAAATGCCAGCTGAATGCAGAGCTGAAACTGAATTGCTCAGGCTACAGTAATCTGCAAAACCACTTGTTTGTTTGTTTGATGTTTAACGACATTTCAGCACATCAAAGGCTATATCATGTCATATACAGTAAGAATTGTTAAAGTTGTGACACTATGATGTTGAATTGATGATATAAAACTAAAGACAATAATACAAAACTAAAAATATAATGAAAAGCTTAACGGGTCCAGAGGCAACTGGTCTTTGTGGAGAACTCCTCGACATCGGTATCATTTGGACACGGTCCAGCTAGCCAACTATTTGGCAAAATAGTACGAACGATGGTCCGAACATTAGTCCGAACAACGGCCTCTGATTCGTTCACGACCATGGCACTTTATAAAATTACTTACTTACTTACAAACCAAATCTAAGACAACATAAGAAAAACCAACACACTCAAAAAACACGATCGGAAAAAACAAGCTACCTGGTTGACCCGGCCAGAAAATGGGGTGTCCTACTCTATACAGGCCCGGGGACCAATTGCAAGTCCAGCCACAGCGGCTTCCTGGATGTCAGTCGCAGTAGTAGTGGGCTAAGGATATCAGGCGGGATTGGCCAACTGTCATGTTTGACAATTTTCTCCACCAGCTTGTCAGTGGCAGCCTTCCTTCGTAGGGCTGGTGGTTCAATGTTGGAGAGCACTGGAAGCCATAGGAGAGGTGTAGAACGAAGGGTACCAGAGATGAGGCGCATGGTAGAGTTCAACTGCACATCGACCTGACTCGTGTGAGCACAGCGTGACCAGACTGGGGCGCAGTACTCTGCTGCTGAATAGCAAAGCGCCAGAGCAGATGACCGCAGAGTGTTGGTGCCGGTGCCCCAGTTGGAACCGGGTAGCTTCATCAGCAAGTTGTTTCGGTTCTTCAGCTTGCCTGCAGTCTTCGTCAAGTGTTCTGTGTAAGGCAGCGTATAGTCTAGAGTCACCCAAAGGTAAGTTGGGTGGCACTCATGCGTAAGGCGCTGGCCATCCAGATAAACCGACAGTTTGCGGGTGGCGCTGGTATTATGCAGGTGGAACACACTGCTGATTGTTTTGGAGGCGCTTGGCTTAAGTCGCCACTGTCGACAGAAGTGTGAC
>Ga0209149_1002159_pt1 | contig 10784 bp, 5 predicted proteins | sample WorMetTyACAVOLI2_FD_187423 | JGI IMG/M metagenome (GOLD analysis project Ga0209149, IMG submission 187423) | Marine gutless worms symbiont microbial communities from Max Planck institute for Marine Microbiology, Germany - Olavius algarvensis... ...
CAAAAGTTTTATGGCCAAAATGGTCATAAAGTGATGGGTGCACGAAATATCCTCATGGATTTTCCACATATATATTTTCATTTGCAAATGTGAGCGACACAGTTGGTAGATAGGCCCAAAACGGTGGTTTCTCTTAAATTTTATAGGAATTGGGGAGAAAGTTTTATATTCTGCAAACTACACCACAGTACCAATAAATATCTCATTCAAGAGAGATCGAAATGGACAACGCCTTTCTGCTTACAAAAGTCGTGTTTACAGACAGACAGGCTCACACAGGACAGACAATAATGGTAGGCCTACTATGCAGTAACTAAAATTTTTTCAAGTCGTTATCAGCCCTGTATTAGACAGAATCATTATCACGATCCGGCAGTTATAGTTGAACAGCATATTATAGTTAACCCTTTATGGGCACATAAAACCGTAAAGCAACGGACAGCAATACGGTGATTGGTACACTGGCCGTTGATAGGTGGGCTGTTACATTTGGTTAAGTGAGGAGGCCCCTGGGCAGGTTGGGGACCTGCCCAGTCCCCTCCTCGCTGTACCAAATGTAACAGTCTACCCATCAACGGCCACTGTACCAACTTCATATTATTCGATGTGGCACTATAATTGCCAGTGTCCATTAAAGGGTTAAACATCACACAAAGTACACACGTGTTTGAATGATAAGACAGCACTTAGCACATACAGCGCACTTTAACCAGGTAGTCAACATCAGATGAAACTAGCAGTATAAATATATTTTCAAGACGTAACAATAAGTGGACGAATAAGGCACAACTCAATGCAACATGCACCAAGTTAAAGCTAAGCAAATTAATATTTGTTAGAGATGGGATCGAACCAAACTCGAACCGAACTAGAACACATATTTTGAAAATAACCGAACTGAACTAGAACTGACATATGGAACAATATGCAGAACGAAACAAAATCGAGCCCAAACCAGAACTCTGCAGTCTGGGTTCTTATCAGGTTTGGGATTTTGTGACTTAAGACAGTACAACATGAAGTCTACGCAAAGTAATGACTCATGTTACTTTTGACAGTGATTGTATTTGAAGTTTTAAATTCATGCTTATGAATTAACTACTGTACAAATGTCATTAAAAGTTTTTGTGACCAGTGACCAGCAATCAGTAAGGTCAAATCTCAGAACCGATCTAGAGCCGAACCGAACAAAACATGAATAAAAGAGCTAAGTTCGAGCTGAACTAAACTTTTTTATTCTTGCAAAGAACCCGAACAGAACCCTCAGTTTTGGTCAAACATGAAGACAACCAAACATCAGAAGTGAGGGTCATTTTCCCATCTCTAATATTTGTACAGCAACAGTCGAGCACACCAATGTTGCCTCTAGTTATGGTTGGGAGTGCACAATAAAAGACCACTGTCTAATATCATGTTTTATGCATTACAATGCAGCTTAGTCACGCAAAGAACACGAAACTAAGTGCAACTAATGTGCCATCAAACAAATCCTTTGAACCTTCAGTTTAGTACTGTAGTATTTAAATGTCTGCTGTACCTACAAATACAAGCATTATCATCTTTCAACAGCTGTGTTCCCACTCAACTGTCACTCATTTCCAGAGTTCATTACTGTGAGGTGTTTTGAAATCAACAAGTAAAAATTTCTCATAGACTTTGCCACAAGACAACTCTAAGGGAACACTGCGATGTAATGTTGTTTATAAGTATAGCACAAATCTTACCATATAGCATAACACAGGTCTTAAGAATGCTTACATAATTATTGCTAGCCATTATTTCGACATACAATACATACAAAAAACATTACATACGATACTTAAACATACTATGCAATATACTTTTTGTACTGCAAACATTATTTAACTCGCAGCTATAATCAGAACTTCATCTGTGAAGCAACAAACTCGAGATGCATTACTTTACTCTAGCGTTCTCGGCATAACACGCTGGGCCTTCAACTCAACCTTTTGGTTGATGTCCGAGTGCTATGTAGTAATTGTAGTAGTAGTAGGAGTATAGCAGTAACAGTAATAATAGTAATAGTAATAATAATAATAATATGATAACTCTATTCAAAAACGTTTAGCACCGGCAGTGTTGTTAGTGTTTGTCTTCAAGGTCTCAAGGACAAACATAAAGACGTGTTGTTAACAAATGAATTTCTTCTTCCTTGTCCTTCACTACAGATGTCCTGATCCTTGTACCTTACACACAAGTCCTTGTGCATTAACAAACTAAGCATAGAAGCCAAACACGTATCATACATACAACATGGGTATAATTTTCATAATATCTGTAAAAATATAAAGAATTACAAAAAAGCATCAGGTATAAAACTCCTCAAATGGCCCATCAGGAATCTCACAGTTTGTTAATGGAACATTATTGGAACAATAGAGACGGTGTATCAAACAATTTGACAACATTGCACAAAAGAAAAGACTAGAAATTTAAGGCCGAAGAGCTATGAAGTGTTTGCCGGCGTCTGCTGCTTCAGTTTGCCGATCAACACGCTGTTTTCTGTCTTCATCTGCTGGTAGTCCGTGCTGATCCGCTCCAGGTTCGCTGCTAACTTCTTGGTATCTTCCAACTCCAGCTGTTGTCAGTCAAAAAATAATGCAAAATAAAGTCATACAGAAAAATGTCACATCCAGTGATACACATTACTGCATAGTAAAAAAAATCCTAAACTATTAAATATTTATTGTAAACAAAATAAATTTTACATAAGCCAAATTGATGCACAAGTGTGACTCAAAAGGTCGATGTGATAAGCCCCCACCGCCATCAACATATCATCCGATAGACAAATGCACAAATAAACAGGACATCAGCATCACATAAAGCACTCACTTGCAGAGGGCACTTAATAAAGAGAACAGAAACTAACATGTACTGAACTCTTATCTATGTCTACAAGTTATACCAGTTAATAGTTCTAACAGCTTAATAACCAACATAAAAAGTCACTGCATCGGCAGGACAGATTAAGGTTACCCGTGAAGAGTCGGCACAATCTACAACAGTTAAAACACGGAAAATCCTCCGTTGTAGGAGAAACTGAAACTGGCACAAATACAACAGTTAGTTGCCTCTTGTCGTATTTGTGCCAGTTACAGTTTCTGTTTCTACTCTGAGAACCAATCCAACCAGCACAGCTGCACTGGATCCCAAGAATATCGCATACGAAAGCAACTCCGCTGGATATACAAACCTGATCTTCAAGATCTCGTATCTCTCGCATGATAACGCCTGACTCTTCAACTGTTTTGATTAACAAGTTGCAGTTCTGACACATCACAGTAAATACATCTGTGACACTGGTAACACTATCGGACTAAAACATTCTGAAAGTCTCAACAATCAGGGTAATACAAACCTATTAAATAAATTCATTTTGCAGCACAATGTCATCATGCAGTTTCTGTCTGTCTGTCCGTGCATCCACCACATTTCTGTAATCGGTCAAAACGAGTAATTGTATCCTCAAACTTTTACCATTCTACGGCAGCTTTTCTATATAAAACTTTATGGCAATATTCCGATGACCCCCCCCCCAATGGGGGTGTCGAAGGCAGGGGGGTATGTAAAGTGTCCTAGCAGTTAGTCCTTAACGATATGCCACTCATTATTTTCTTGTTTAATAATTGATAATAATAGTATGAGACATTGTGATTTTCGACCAATATCTCGCTGTGTCTCAGACACAATACAAGGGCCAGTTACTACAGAATGCTGATAGCAATTCGTGTGCAATCTATCGAATGGTGCCATTTCCAAAAAATTATCTTACAGTCAGTAGTCACCAAAAGTTTCATGAAGCCCAATTTATTAATAAACATCGTTTAAAATAGTGTCAACAAAAACTGAATCTTCAATACGTGAGTTGCAATTCAAGTGACAGATTTGGTTTATGCAGAAGAATATCCTACACTGAAGCTGTAGCATATCTTTAACATAGAAAACATGACACAAAACAAACACAGCATGTTTATGACGCAAGAACAGACCTCGTGAAATGATGCCAAGTATTTATATGCTTTGCGCACAGCATCGTCTTTCTTTGCATCCTGAGACATAATTATGATCAGACATTATCATTAGTGAACACAATCTGCTGATTTACAGCAAAGATGTAAGCAGTAAGACTATGCACATAGAGGATCAGTACATAAATGTTTGTTAATACAATTATGCTACTGATGTTTTTTATGAGCCTCTAGTAAATGAAGCTGCAAATACGGTAAGATAAGGCAATATGTCGGGATATTATCATATCAAATCAACGAACGTGACATTCCTGCAACAGGAAGAACTCTATCAAGATTAAATTTAAAAAATATTGTCATTAAAGTATATCAATGATCTCACTCGAAATATCAGTTCGTCGGTCACTGCAAAGATCCGATCCAGTTTTCCCGTCAACAAGTTGATCTCCTTCTGGACGGCTTTTGTATCTATCAGAACCTACAAGCATTATTTACGAGCAATTTACTCTAAACTGACTACAAACAAAATTTCAACTGTGCAAACAATACACCTAGCAGAGATTATAACATAAAATATAGATAACATCAACATCTACGTAGATATTTTAGTGGCCATTTGCCAGATATACATCAGTTAGCTGTGGAAACCTACAGATTACTGCAGTGGTATTTTTACATGCTTTACACCAAACTAAAGGTGACAGAGCACTGAAGGCATAATGATAATAACGATGATGATGGTACAAGTTATACAGCACTGGGCCAGTCCCAAGTCTGGCTAAATAGGTAGGGATGCAGCATCTGGCATAAAATCCTGGGTTGGTATGTTGGGTTCTCTCGCTGTCATCTGTGTGGCTGCTGCAAGCCAGCTAGTGGTCATATTTCTGTGAGAGGAGAGAACAGAAGAGTTTCAGCAACAAACCAGGAGCTATTAAAAATCCAGAATCGGTGAGTCGTTTTCTGGTACAGACTCACATGGGTTGTCTTGGAAAAATGGCTGTATGCTATTGTTATACAGCACCATAACATAGGAGAGCCAGTGCAAGGTTCCACTGTGGACAAAATATACATATGAGAAATTCTACAGACACTGCCTCCTTAATACATTACACAAGTAGTTTCACTGTTTTACAACAAACTCTAATTGTACGGCAAATCAAAACGCGAAAAACGCAGCAAATCCAGTTAAGGTGATGAATTCAACAAATAAAAAAATTTTTCTTGATAACTGTTGCCACTATGCAGGGTTCACGTTCCCTGCATCATCAACATAAGTAAGCAAGGTAGCAACAACTCACTTTGTCGATATCCTGATTTTGCTTTCGAATACTCAACACAATTTCTATAATGCGCTGCGTATACGCAGAACGGTTTATGTCCTTCGCCATTTGTTCATACTCTGCAACCTGACAATAAAGCAGTTAATTACATTACAACCGAACTGACCACGTTAAGTGGCAATAGAAAAATACTGAAGCAAATTGAGAAGTAAAGATAAGAACACTGAACATCTGTATAGTATAACACTCATAACAGTTGAATCTGAGATCCAGTAAAGCGCTCATGTATTACGTGTATGAACGATCACTAACAATCAACATACAAGTCTTTCTCAGCCTTCAACTACCTTCTAATTTAATAGTCTGGCTTCACAATTTGCTGTGCATCGTCTGTGGGGAGGAGAGGGGAGCATCACATTGCTTTTCAAGAAAGTGTTGTGCCAATGCATTAGGGTTCAACCTGTGGAATATGCCTCATGCAGATTAGGTCTACTCGGGATAAAACCAGCAAATCTTTTATCGCATGCAAGAACGTCTAAGAGGATTTTGTAGCCTTTGGTTACATCGGGGATGTGCAGTGTGTGGAACTGAAACACGGCTTCAGAATTAGTCAGCTTGCAATCTCTTTGGTGGCCTGCCAAAAAATAAGGTGAGATGTTTGGTTTCACAGGGAAAATGCAAGCATATGTACAGCTAGCAGATGCAGAAACTGCTACTTTTCGTTTATGTTTAATTGAACTATTTTCCACGGCATCCATCAGTCATGCTGGGTCCTGACAGGTCTTCAGTGAAACCTGTCGGGACTGCAGCAGCAGGTCAGATGTCTTTCCCCGACACCAAACCAATAGCAGAGAAAATTCACACAAAATTACATTATGCCATGCAGCTATCAACTTCTGTATCACATCCAGTCATCACACATACCAGCTGGTTGTAGAGCGTTTCTTTGTCACGAGCGTCGGCTGACATCTGCTTCATTTTCCCTTGTAACTCCTTCAAGTCTTCTAGCTGCTTCTCAGTATTTTGCTGAATCACAAGGTAACAATACAGGAAGAGTAACATCGGCATTATAGTACTCATTATAAAAAAAAGATTAAAAGTACACTGCAAATAGGTGAAAAGATATATAGATTATGACGTATTGATTACGTACAATGTTAAAGCTAAATGCAATCAAGCCCCGGAGTGTAACCAAGCCATGAAGAGTGCAGTCTACCACATTGTAGGTTGGTTCCAAGCCTCGGTAAATTGGGACGGTTGTGGCAAAAACGGCATCCAGCATAAAATCTCTGGGTGGGATGTTGGGTTCTCTTGCTTTCGCCCACGTGGCTGCAGCAAGCAGGTAGCAGTCACACAATGACATGTGAGAGCAGGAGAGTTCCAGCAACCAATTGGGGTTATTAAAAATCCAGAACTCGTGAGTCTTTTTCACTCCAGTAGTCCACGATAAAGGCAGTAAAACGGTTGTTTTTGCTGTTGTTAAGAGCTAGATACAGGCCAAAGATAACGTAGAATGAGACGGCTGATAAAGCCTTGAGAAGTGTGCATTTGAAAAATGTTGAGTACAATGTTTCACAGTAGATGGAAAAGAAAAAAAAACGGTAACGAAACTGACAATTATGACAATGAATTAGTCATTATCACTCTGATAAACCTGGTACCAGCTCAACCAAGCTGTGCTGGAATCAGGCCCACGACAAGAGTTTGTCCTTGTTCATGCACATCGGTCCATGTACAGGAAATCATGATGCGACAATCACAAAAATGCTGTTAAAATGTATGCACTAAGTAAGTAATAATTATATCTTACTAAAAAATTGTGGATATGTTTGAAATGTCTATATTATATAAATATCACAAAAATGCAGTGTTACCATGGCTCCTGTTGCCGAATCTTTCAACGTTCTATATTGTTCAATAAGTGGAATGCGGTGTTTCTCCCACTGGCTCGCCAAGTTTATTAGTCGCTTGGAACTTGCCTCTGCCATTGCCTACAATCAACCAACAAACGATAGTCACGACTATAAAAAGACCTTCCAACATCAAGGAGTTAATGCAATGACAAAATTTCAAAACTAAAACAACACCTTAACATGAAACGGATCAAATGGGCAAGATCTAACTGGAAAACTTCTGTACTTGAGATATAACAAGGTGATTGCTAGTAAGAGAAAAAGCCGGCCCACAACCGTGCTTTGCTGTTCAACGTTCAAGTCACACAACAGTTAATGTCAACCTAGTGTAACCGTCTCCACTTGTTGCTGGAGTTTGTTTAGAGCACTTCAACGAGTGACAGAGATATGATCACGAGATGGACGACGGATTGATCAACGTTGGCAACCAATACATTTCTGACCCTTAACCCTTTAGAATGCAGAGGCAATTATAGTGCCACATCAAATAATATGAAGTTGGTACACTGGATGTTGATGGTTGGACTGTTACATTTGGTACAGCGAGGGGACTCGGTGGGGCCCCAGCCCGCCCAGGCCCCTCCTCGCTGTACCAAATGTAACAGCCCACCCATCAACGGCCAGTGTACCAATCACCATACTGCTCTGCAGTCTTGGTTGGTTTGTTGGTGTTTAACGGCACTTTCAGCACAAAAAGGCTATATCGTGCCATGCGAAAAATAAAAGTTTGTTAAAGATATTAATTTCAGACAAGAAGTAAAAATACACTGTTTAAGGTATTAGTTAAAATGTGAGAGAGCTCGGAAGTTGTGACAAGATGATCATGATGAAGATGAACAACTAAAAAATAGCAGTAACTAAAACTATAATGAAAACATCAAAACAGTTCACATAAACTTGCTTTGTTTAAAGGTTAATGGACCCTCATGCAACCAGTCTTTGTGGAGATGTACTCCTCGACAATGTATGCATCATTGGATACGGCCTGGCTAGCCAATTACTTGGCAAAGTAGTCCAGACAAACTAGGCTAACTAAAATAATACACAACACAAAAAACCTAAACAGTTAAACCTAACGAAACCAAATTAACCCTGGTTCAGGATGCCTTTTACGCCATCCGGCCAGGAAACAGATTGGGCCTATTCTATAACAACAGTGCCTGGGACCCACACGGGCCACTCTGCAGTTTTAATGTGCCCATAAAGGGTTAAAGTTGGGCCAGTGATAATAACAGAGTTAAATCATGTTAAAATAAACAAATTCAAAATGGAAAGATTCGAGTGTTCTAAAGTGTCACAACTCGCCTCAAGCCGAGAAATGTTGTTAGCAGCGTCCGGGAGCAGATCTAGCGTCGCTTTCCTCAAGTGCAGCGTGTCTTCTTTCTCACTGTTGGACATCTGCAGATCTTTCACCTGCTCCGTCATCTGCAACGTCATTTCTATACAGTTTTCAATAAAAATCAAACAATGTGTATGTCTTCAGCTAGCACTCAACAACAACTACAACAACACTGTTTACCGGCTTTACCGGCCCTTTCTCCTGGACAACCCCGGTGAGCCGGCATCAGAACTCTCAGAAACATTAACACAGTATACCACCCTCACTGTTCTCAAATTACTCATCAGCATTCACAACCTTCCCTCTCAGACCTCCCAGTCTACCTCTAGGAAGAGTAAGCCCAGCTATGCACGCTAAGATATTTTTATGCCGGATGCCCTTCCTGCCTCAACCCTCGCCGTTTCCAGGCCTGGGGACTGGCTCATAATATGCTGGCTTGCATACCCCGAGGCTAGGCTAGTTGAGGCTCGGCTAGTGACAGTGTGAACTGAACATGCATTGACTGGATGATACTCAACTGTCTTCAGCTAGCAGTGGAATGAAATTATGTAATGAGTAAATTGTTGGTCAAATAATAACAGTCCATCTGTCAACATCTTACAACAACGATGCAACAATCCACTGACAAGCTGCATCATCTGACATCATTAATGCAGTGTTGCTATGAACATTCACATAATAAAAAAGTTATTTCTGAAACGACATGTGTGAATAGACTGGTATATAAGCAAAACTAAGGCACAATGGAAAACTCAAAACCACAGAAATAAAGCTAGACTAAAACATAGATCAGTCATTATTTGACTACACCTGTCTGGTGTAATTGAAATCCATCAGAATATTCTACATTCTGCCTGTACCCATAATCAATAGCAAGCACACAACATGTACAGGAAATCATGTACAATGATTTGTACATCGAAAATGTGGTCACGTTTTTTTTGGAACACAGTGTAGTAACTAATAGCAAAGGAAGAGCTCTAGAAAATTGTCACTCTAAACATGGGCTTGTCCTAGCCCTCGCATGGGGAGTGCATGAAGTTAAACTAAACTGTGACTGTGAGACAAAAATCTATTGCAACATCTAGTCACTAATAAAACACCAAAGTGATCCAGGATTCTGATCGGGATCGACTGATTAGGCTCGGGACAATGCCAAAATGTATTGGATATGTGCTCTTCCTGGTGTAAATCATTTAAATTTGGTATAAACAAGCTGGTCACTGTACAAGAAATGTTCCAAATTGTCGTAAAAAGCCTTATCTCGCAACGTTTAGGAAAGTGTAAAAGTGATCCTGGATCCACATCCAGAATCAGATCAACAAGTTTGGTCAACACCTACTTACATATTCATGCTTGTGAGTAGTGTAATATTAACTGCACTGACAACTTCAATGTTCCACTAACATGCTGTACTCCAAGAGACAAATTCTTTGTTGTCACACTCATATCTTCAATCTGTGACGTCAATTCGTTCAATGATTCTTGTAACGATGCAACCTCCTTCTCTCTTTTCTCTTGCTCCTAACACGCATAAAAACATGAGTGATGAAAAGATTTTACGTACACAGTAACAGCCCTGCAGAATATTGCAGCAGAAAACATGCTAATATTGCAGCATTCGAAATGATAAAAGTCGCAGCAGCCAAGCTTCCTGTTAAAATACAATGACGATTACTTTCGTGCAAAAGCAAAGAACCAACATCTACTGTGCTAAGTACCTAATTAATCGGCTACCTATTGTGCAGGTATGGCATAGTAGGGTTTAACGTCCCACTCGACATATTATAAGTGATTTCGGAGACAATTTTATGGGTAAGATGACCCAACAGTGTCACAGCACTGAAGGACGATGGTAAGTCAACCACATCGAGGGCTGATTCCACCAGGTTCAGCTCACTAAAAGGAAAAGTTAAGAATGTAACAACAAACTTTAACATATACAGAGCACCATAAAGACCAAAGATACAGAGGTGCTCGGAAGACAGAGAGCTAAACCAAGCAAGATCATAGCCCGATGTAGTCGACCAACCTGTAAGAACTGCTCGTACCTTTGCGCACCATTATAATAGTACACAATATGGTACCACAGAGACAGTTTTTTTCAATATTCCCCTTCCTCCAGATACTCAATACTCAACTTTATTAAAGATAATTGCAGCCCCAAGGCTGGATTAAAATAAAAATAAACAAACACACAACACAAGGTACAATACAACACAAAGTACAAAAGCTTACTAATAAAAGCTAAATAAAATCA
>Ga0209149_1002160_pt1 | contig 10782 bp, 6 predicted proteins | sample WorMetTyACAVOLI2_FD_187423 | JGI IMG/M metagenome (GOLD analysis project Ga0209149, IMG submission 187423) | Marine gutless worms symbiont microbial communities from Max Planck institute for Marine Microbiology, Germany - Olavius algarvensis... ...
GTAAAATTTACGCAAAGCTTCAGGGCTGAGGGCATCTATAGGCATAAATATTACACCGTGACCTTGAAATCTAGGTTAAGGGTCACTGAAGGTCATTGAAAGTGGTACCATTTGAAAGCTTGCGTACGGTTTCCTATTCGCCTTCCATAGTAACTATGGCGATATCTTGTATCGTTTGCGACTTATTGGTAGAAAATCGCGAAATTTTTATACCCCCACCTGTATTTAGTGACCCCGTCGGAATTTTGTGAAACTGTTCGATGCTGGTAAAACTAGTGATTGGGCTACCCTATGGTGAAAAAAACTGTGACGATATTATATGTTCAGCCGTTTTCATCTGATACCGGAACGTAACGGACGGACAGACGGACGGACAGACAGATTTGCTATATCAATATCGCACGTCAGTGTGCTGACGCGCGATAAAAATGGTCTTTGACCGGCGAGCTGTCGCTCTCCTGCGCTCAACCTACAGCTGACGGGTGACCACTTATGTGGGTAAACCGTCCGCTATCGGTCAGCCAACTAGGCCAACTCAGCCTTTCATCCTTTCTGGGTCGATTATGAGTAGTAAGCTGCAAGTAAATGTTGTTACCATAGTCTGTGGTGGCGCCATCTGGTGAACGCGAACGAAGGCTAGAGACAGGCATGGTGTTGTTTGCAGGTTAAACTGTGTGATCCATGTCTGAGCGCCTTGAGGACGAGATACTTGTCATCTAGGGGGCTGTATAAATCCACGTACCTTTACCTTTTACCTTTTTACGTCTGTATAATAAAACGTTTCCGAGATATTGTCATTTTAAGCATGCGTGACTGCCAGTGATCTTGAGCAGTCGTTCCCTTCGCTTGCAACGGCTAAAATGACTGTCAGTTAATGGCTAGGAAAATGATAACCATAGTTTGAGCGAACGCGTTTGTTATTTTACTGAACGCGTTCGGAACGTGAGTTCGGATTAAAAAATAAAAAACGCGTTCAAAACGCGTTCGTTTCGTTGTATTAATTGGCCTGTGAAACTGACCATACCAACGACGACCAAACGACATTAATAATTTTAGGTTGTACCTCTCATTGCTGGAGAGGGGGTATGGCAGCGAACGAACAAAGGAACAGACGAGTTATTATAGATAAGCAACGCTGTGAATAAACGGAGTATACCATACTCGTTAAGCCCGTTAGGAAATCCTAGTCATGCATCACAATTAGCTTACTTTACTGCAATTAAGTTTATTAAGTGTTTGAGTGCTTGCACGTTTGTTTCACGTTCGGAAAAATAACGAACGCGTTCTGAACGTTCGCTCGAACTATGGTGATAACCTACATATAATTTGCTATTCGTCAGCGAGTGCATTCTTGCTAATATGTTACATTACCTCGATGTCTGGTATGAGAAAACTAGAATGGTGTAGCTAATAGGTGATGAATTTTTTTGATAATTAAGCCCTTTCCACACAACACACGAGTGTGACGTACAGACAGACGGACAGAATGGTCTTGGCATATACCGCGCTTGCATGCACTGCGTCGCGCGAAAAATGCGATAAGCTGTATGGGCAGCTGATAAACTTTGGTAAATTGATGCGTAGGTACAAATGGAAAGGGCGCAATAGTCTACTTGCATGCCGACGTCATGATGCAGTTGTTTGAACAACGTAATGTGGACGTGTGCTGGATGGTCGTATACAAGGTATGTGTATTCGTGACTGAATATAGGATTGGAGTAAACTGATTAACTGGACAAACAGTGATTAACACTTTAAACGCCACATTAAAGCCGCAGAGCAACGGACCATCATATAGCAATACAGTGATTGGTACACTGGCCGTTGACGGATGGGCTGTTACATTTGGTACAACGAGGAGGGGACTGGGCGGGACTGCAGCCGGCCCAGGCCCCTCCTCACTGTACCAAATGTAACAGCCCAATAATCAACGGCCAGTGTACCAACTTCATGTTATTCGATGTGGCACTATAATTGCCTTTGGAGTCTAAAGGATTAAACAAGATCTGGAGTAACTGAAATAAAATTTAAATAAATTTTAGACTTTAAGCCTTGGTATAACGATATTACTTCGACTTGCAGCCTTGGTACAGAAAAAGTTGCGGAGATTTAGTCTAGCAAGTTCTTGGATATGCAGATTTGGATACTAGTCGGTTTACTACTATCTATTGCTCGTATTGCGTCGGTTTGATTGATGCCCATTTCTAATTAATAAATAGATTTATTCACAGTATAATGTTATTTACTTGGAGTTGATTGTGTTAAACTAAAAATGAAAATAGTATGCAGCTGTTTGATAGGACATACAGACAGTTGTTTTGGTAGGTGATTGTACTAATCCGATATGTTAAACGTCACTGTTCTCGCTCTGATCAAATGCTCCCATGCTTAGTATACAAATAACTTGGCAGCAAAGCAGAGAAACAAACAAATCATTAAGTTAAACAAAGGCAACTTTGTGGGTAGCAGGAAGTTGATTGGGGAATAATTTGACAAATATATACAACAAGTGTATTGGAGACGATATAAAAGCCGCCGCTCTTCGAACTGACAATGTTGATTTTGTCCATATCTGTTACATTCAGTGTGACTTGTCTGACTGTTGCGTCTTTAATTACATCACGCTGGCAACGTTGGTCAGTACAAGATGTACTCGAAATGCACTCCTTCAGCACGGACACACGCTCGAAGTCTTCGTCGCCACTGGTCAATAGCCTCATCAAAAATCGACTGTTCATGACAGCACCAGACATCGATGAGCCGCCGTTTCAGTTCAGCCACACTATGGGTTTGTCTCTGGCAGACACGACGCTGCATGACAGCCGAGATCTCGTGAACCACAGGACTGACATCTGGCTGTTTGGAAGCTGCATGCTGGGTGCAATAAAGGCTGGCGTTTCTTGACGCAGCAGTTCAACTGTTACACGTGTGCGGTGCGGTGTGCCCTAGATTTATATAGACTATAAATAACAGACACTGTAAACAGGTAAACACTGAATGACGTCATTATGAAGTCATGAAGCAGCATCGAAGAAGACGTTGAGTAAGAAATATCACCAGAATTTCCTGCTTTGTAACAACAATGAAATTACAGCGTGCATTGCAGATTTGTTCAACAGTTTCCCTGAAGAAGTGTATGTGGTTGCATTTTGCAAGATAATGCAGCAACAAACTGTAGGTGAAGTGGCAAATTCAATTATATGTTTGTGGGTAGATAATTTCTGTCTGCAGCAGTGAAAGAATTATTGAAATTAGACAGTATTTGGCGAAACCGCCTCTGTATCTTCGGACCTAAAGGCGCTATACAAATCCGTTATTATTATTATTATTATTATTAAAGTTATGCAGTGTACAGTGTCTACGATTGCAGATGATGTATGGTCGATCCGCTGACAAGAGTTCGATCTGTGTTGAAGATCCACTAGCCAAATTTGACAGTCACGTGACTACAACCATTCCATTGCTTACTGGTTCAAACCGGAATCGAATGTTCATATCTCAGGTATGTATGCTGTAGCCTATGCCTGCGAGCTTCTTAATTTGCCCTGCAGTCGTTAGCGAAAAAGTCATGCTAATCAAACTCCGAACGATCTCGAATAAAGTCGCTGGGTGAGTGACCCCTAACCTAGCTTTCAAGATCACGATATTCTCCAATGTCAGATATCTCGAAAATAGTACAAGATAGACAGATGGCTACTACAGACCACTAATAGAAAGTCGTCTATTGAATTGTGCTATTGCCATTGACCTTGAGTGACCTTTGAAGGTCATTTCAAGTACTGTAAACAGTCTCATCATCTGTATCTCAAAAATGCAGCGTATCTAATGTACGAAGTCAATCACAGCAGTAGGACGTCATATGCGAACAATTCTTCCTACTGTCGTATTCTATCGGAAGAACTGTTATGCGACGCTGACTGTAGGTTTTCACTGTCGGTATGGCCCAGAGGCTCTAGTTGTTTCGTAGCAACTTTCATGTCGCAGGGGAACCTTGCATGGCGCGGTGGCTTAGTGGTAGGGCGTCGAACTTGCGATCTAGGAGTCGCGGGTTCGAGGCCCGGCCGCGACGCTGCTGCGCAACAACCTTAGGCAAGTTGTTCACAGCCTACTGCCTCTGTCACCAAGCAGTATATGGTACCAGCGAAAGCTGGGAAGTAAACAGGCATATCGCGTGGTGCACCAACCCGTATCACGTGGTCTCGCAGTGTTCGCTGATGCCTGGCTGTCGGGTAGCGCCGACTTACGGGAAACGGTAGCGCATTAGAGGTGGAGCTTCATGACGATGCGCTATACAAATTCACGCACTTTTAACCCCCTTGCGAGGGCTTCATCAACAATTATAGCTAAGTTTCTTGTTTGACTTTCCTTGCCTGTTGACTGTTAGGTGTTACTGTTCGAGCGCGACGACGCGTCTTTCCTCGGTTTCTCCGAACGCCCGCGACACTGCTGCCCCGTTGCGCACGTCAAATTCGTCGCCAACCGACTTGGTCGTCCAATGCCACCGTTGACGTTGCTTGGCGGTATGCAGCCTGCACCAGCCGGCGTCGCTCCGTTTACAAACGCATTTCCTGCGAGTCCGCCTTCCGACGTGCCGATGTCCGGAAGAATGCTCGGCGTGACGTCATACCGGAAGCAGCCGACGCGTCACGTGACCAGCGTTTCTAGGCAAACAGCGGCTGATGGTGCTGACGTCGTTCGTCGCTATGCGTCTTTACCTGACGCCGTTCCACATTTAGCCTCAATGCCGCTCGTCTCTGTGCCGACCACATCAACTGGCGGCGCCTTTTTGACGCAACCGACTCGTGTAGTGCCGCATTTTCACGCTTCGACATCGTACTGGAAGCAGCCGACGGTAACCAGCGTGCCTAGGCAACCTGGGTCGTTGTCGTCGTTGTCAAGGACTGTTAGTTCGTCTAACGTCGTTGCCCCGTTTGATTCCATTCCGCGTCAGATTTGGCATGTTCGGCCGCCGTGTTCGCCGTTGAGTGCACTTCGATCTGCCGTCCAGTCGCTGCCGCCGACGTCTGTGCCTTCTTCGCCGTACTCGAACCTACGTCCGGATGCGCGATTTAGCGTTCCGTGTATGTCGGAATCGGATGTAATGCCGGCGTCCACGGTGCGCAGCGTTGGCTTTCAATGCACGCCACAATTACCAGGGCCTCGAGGCGATTTTGGACAGCAGAAGCAGCTGATGAATCCGCAGCAGCAGCAGCAACAGCAGCAGCAGGTTTACGGCACGTCCAGTCAGAAGCAGCTGATATCATTACTGATGCACCATCACCTGCAGCTCACCTCACACTTCATCACTCAGGCGGACAGCTTACTCAACACAGTTGTCAGCGAGCTGTGTCGGGTCGCTGCTCCGTTGAATGCGCTCTCTCCGACGCTGCGGAATGCATTCGACCTAGTGAAATTGTTGAATAACAAACAGGATGCTGTTAGATGGCAATATCGCGTCGAATATATGAGAGCGTACAACCTTTTTGATGCGAACAACCTCGGACGCACCGGATTGGCCCGAGCCAACCCGAACTTTATCCGCGAGAACCTTCGCGTCGTTGTCACGTATTCGCAGCGTTTGGAAGTCGTGACGGTCGAGCTGAATCGTTGTCTGCTGTCGCTGACGAACTGCGCGACTCGAGACGCTACTGTTACGGCGGAAGCTGCGATTCTCGGGCACATCGTCGAGTTCTGGCGTTTAGTCGACGTATTCAGAGAGGCTCTGACAGCGTTTACAATGAAAACCGGTTGCCGCCGTCCACAGGCGCACGCCGCGGGCCAGGTGGCGGACTGCTCTCAAAGCCAGTCGGTGCCCGACACAGGCGCCGGCAGAACGTCGTCGTTGATGTCGGAAGCAGGTCAGTCGCGTCAGCAGGCGAATGATGACGATGAACGGGCGAGGTGTGTACAGCAGGCGTTTAATGATGACGTCGATCAACTGCTATTGCAGCAACATCAGCAGCAGCAGCCAGTGACTGTTATAGCGTTGACGTGCCACCATTCCACGTCGGACGTCGGCGGACTGTCCGACAACACCACGTCGCTTGATAGCCGCGTCAGTCGCTGTAGCTTGACGCCGGACCCCGTCAACATGAACGTCGAACAGCAGATCGACCCACCTCAGACGAGCTCGACAAACATGGACATGGGAGACAGCCAGTCCACGGAAGTGAAGTTCTCCCACGTGCTTCAATCCAGACAAGTTCAACAGACTGATCTCGGTTATATCACCATCGACGACGACCACGACAGTGACGCCGAGCCGCAGCCGAGCCGTGACCTCGACACTCGACTCGTCGATCCGTGTGGAACGCACTTGTCCGACGGCCTGGACAATAAGGCCCAGGTCGCCCGTGCCGTCGATCTCATGTCGATAGGCGGCTTCCACCTGTTTGTACCGTTTTCACCGACATGTCGTCAACCTGACGAGTCTGGGACCCGGTCTGTGGGATCGACGGGGGTGGCGAGTGACAGTGGCGACAGCGGAATCGTTGTCAAACAGGAGCACACCGACGTCATGGAAGATCTACTTTCGCCAGTAACCAGTACTGCCGATCAGAAAGTACAAGATGCCGATGCCGCCGTATCAGCGTCTGTCTGGCCCAGAGCTGACGACGTTGCTGAAGACGGCGAAGAAACGAATCTTATCTGCCGCATTGAAAGTGTTTTCAGCATTCCGCCGGGGGGTTTCGAGGCCGCCGAAATTTCTGTATTTCCTCCTCCTCCTCCTTATTCTTCTTCTTCCAAGCTGCCGCGACCCACGTTCGGTGAAAAACAGACTGACGAGAAAATGCCGGTGACTGACGAGCAAGAGTCATCAGAGTATCGCGACCGTGTACCTGCCTTATTATCTTCTTCCACGAAGATTGCCGCCGTAGGTATACAAAGCAGGCTTCTTCGCCGTTGTGGACTACCGAAGCTGACGACATCTGAGATAAACGGAGTAGTACGCAAGCGAAAGACTTCCAAAGAATGCACCATGGACGACAACAGACGCAAGAAAGCGCGTAATGTCAACTACCAGAGGAATCTGTCCGACAAGCCTCTTTCACCTACCAAAGCGAGCAGCCAGTCTACGTGGGTGTTTCAGAAGAAGCTGATCATTCCGTCTCCGGCGATAGTAAAGCGACGCCGCGGTCGACCGCCGAAGCGTCGTATAGATACGTTGGTGATGCCATCGCCGGCAGAGCTGAAGCGTCGCCCGGCGGCGTGGAGGAAGATCCTGGCGTCGTATCGCAGCGCGCAGTTCACTCCTCTGGACGGCAGCAAGCGAGTAAACGTTTCTGTCGTTTCCACTGAGCCTCCACGCGGCTGCAGGCCAGTAGGTCAAGGTGAAGGGCGCAGCGGGCAATCGTCGTACGGTGCCAAGTCTTCGAAGACGACTGCCAAGTTCAACGTCGGATCTTCCAAGTCACAGGTTGCAGCAGGCAACGGAGGAAGTGCGCCGAGGACGCTGATTAATACAAAGCTCAACGCTCGGAAGCTGAACGCTCGAAGTAAAAAGTCAAGTTCATCACTTCGGAACGGCGCCAAACCGCTCCTTCCCGGAGCTGATAATTCTACGAAGCAGTCGGTCGTGAAGTCTTGCGCTGCCGCTGAATCAACTGCGACAATGCTTCGCCACGCATCGTGCCCTACGTCTCTAGCTGGCGACGACCAGAGTAAGAAGATGGACCCTGCCACTGAGGATATGTCTTCTGACGATAATGTTACGTTCGCACAGCGGCATCTTCATCATACAGTCTCACAACATTTCGACGAAAACAGTTCGTCGCTGTCACATGCTGACGTGCAGTTGGTTGCTGAGACGACGATTGCGACAGCGTCACACGGAGGATTTCACGTTACCGACATTGAGAATGACGATGAGGAAGATCCAGACCGGCTGGTCATCGACCTGGACCACACAGATCGCTGTAGTAATTACTCCATGTTGAGCGATAACTGCAATGATCGCGATAGAATCCAAACCACGTCGGCAAACAACGAATGCAACGAGAAAAGTTCAACTTCGACTAACGTCAGTTGTCTTCCGGAAGCTGACAAAGTGGCCGCAGCAACCTACAAGATGTCACGACCGGACTGCCGCTTTATTTCCGGCGATGACGTAACGTGTAGGTCTACGTCTTCCGGTTTATTGCCAGTCCACACTTCGACGTTGGATAAGATCAACTGTGTTTGGTCGAATCCGATCTACAGCGACATATCGTCGGAAGATGAGGACAACGACGATCGGATTACGTCGACTGCAGGTTCACTCTCTTGATCTTGACATTCGACCTTTTGATTTCTTGTGCTTATTGTTGTTGACTGAGATTAACATGCTCACTACGTCTGAAGTTCGGGTGGCTGTCCATTAGCTACTTCAGTGCATATTCCGGATATGTTCACCTCGTGATCTCAACCTTTTGACCTCAAACCTGGTTTACGAGTTACGCATGACGTCGGAAACTTTCAGGTCAATTTTGGAATTTCTACAGCTTCTTGTCCAGTCAGGGGCAGTCAGTGAACTGAGAAACAAACGGACGAATGGACGTACGGACAGACATGGTGCAATGCGTAAACAGAGGGCCGCATAATAATAATTATTATGCGGCTGTCCACTATGAGGTTGCCTTGCGCATTGCGTTGCGCCTGTCTGCTGTCTGTCCATCCGTCCGTCCGTCCGTGCTTGTAACTCTAAAACGGAAAGTTACAGGGTCGCCATGACATCATTAACCATCCACGACGCATTAGGCCACAGGGACAAAGGTCAAAGTCACTGTGATTTGCTCAGGGACGAAATCCGCCGTAAGTGACGAACATTCTCCAACGTTGATGAAAATACTGCTCTACAAAGTGCCGCATTTTGACGATGTACAAAGTTGAAAGGTCAAAGATTAAGGTGAAGGTCACGAGGTCAATATATCACTGTCGTTCTGTTTGTGTAGTCTAGCTTTATGTAACTCAACCATATCGGGTCATAGAAGGATTAAATTTCACGTAAAGTTTTCTCGTAGCCTGCGAGAAATGCATATTGAGGTCAAGGCGATAAATGTCAAGCTCAGAATCCTCCCATTAACTGACCAATAGTCGGGCGTAATGTTGAAACTGCAGGAAGGGCCGCGTATCGTATCGACCATCGGGTGCTTACTGTTTAATCATCAGTTTCGGCAGTAGTAGTGGTAATAGTAGTAGTGATAGTTTCCTAATCGTTATTATACTTTGGGTTATAATCAGTGTTTGTGGTCAGACCAATGACAATCACAACAACCACAGCAATAAGTTTGACATGTTTCACCGTGTATTGTATTTGTAATAATATAATAATATATGCAATGGATAAATAATCAGGAAGATGTTTAACGTTTTTCTGTTGTCATAAAATTGACAGTTTTTATTACATCTGTATTGTGTATACATAGGAAAGTCGACGTTCAGAAGGTCTGAGGCTGATCATCAGCTGTATTCCAACTCTCAGCTGGTATCACTGCCAGATTCAAGGCACCCTGTGCAGCAGGTAGATGTGGGTCGTGCAACTGATGGGCTGCAGCAACTGAAGCGGCGTATCGCTGCAGCAGCAGACCGCGGTCGTCCGCCGACGAGCAGGACGACAGATGCGCCGCCGTCCAAACTGCCTCGCTCGCAGCTACGTCATCGTACTGATCAGAAGACGCACAGATGGACTGAAGAAGATTTCCACGGAGTATACCTAAACAGAGCAGCTGAAAGTACGTATTGTATAAAAAATTATTATATAAACCGCCCTTTCTATTTATTTATGGCCCCCTTACCTCCACTTGGCCACACCTGAGATGTGATGTTAGTCTGGAGGAAGGGGAATATTGGAAAATACTGTCTTTGTGTTACAGTATTGTGTAGTATTATAATGGTGCACAAAGGTACGAGCAGTTCTTACAGGTCGGTCAACTGTATCGGGCTTTGATCTTGCTCTCCTATCTTCCGATCGCCTCTCTGTGTCTTATATATATATTTTAAAAATTTTAAAAAATATGTTTGCTTACATCCTTCTCCTTACATTTTAGTGAACTGAGCCTGGTGGGATTGGCCTTTGACGTGGTTGACTGACCATCGTCCTTCAGTGCTGTGACACTGTTGGTTGGGTTATGTGACATGTAAAATCGTCTCCGAAATGACCTATAATGTGTCGAGTGGGACGTTAAACCCTACTATACCATACCATACCCGTACGCTTTATATTTACAGAGCGAAGCGGTCGTGTTCTTTTCACCCTCTTTGACCCGTAACCTAGATTTCAAGGTAACGCCAATGTTCGACACTGGATGTTTATGTCATTAACCGTACAAGACATATATTCATATTTAGGCCTACAATGGGTAACTAGTAAGAACTTACAAACACGCTGTACTCATCAGTGTAATTCTGAATGACCTCGAACGATCTTGAGTGACTTGGCAATTTTTTTTTCGTTCGTTCGTGAAGCGGTCGATAGCGCAGTGCTTCCAGCAGCGATCGATCGGCGGCACCAAAATAAAACGACAAAAGTAATATAATTATTTTATTTTTTTCGTCCTGTACGTTGTCGCTTTTCAGTTCAGCGGTTCGTTTTGTAATGTCGTAAGATTTCATTTTAGTTTCTTTGTAGCATTCTAGGCCTTCTAATAAAAGGTTTCTCACCACGTGTTTTGCAGGTGTTATTGCATAGAACTGCCTTATAGTTGTTATCAACAAGAGGTCAAAGTAATTTGACAAAAAGCGCCTCACGGGGGCCCATTCCCCGGTTAGGGGTCACCCCAGGGGGTCGAAATTTGTACCATTGAA